>SKEA01002406.1_pt1 | contig 11018 bp, 9 predicted proteins | sample 4826601 | NCBI WGS metagenome assembly SKEA01 (sample SAMN11008821, study PRJNA524170) | human gut metagenome | biome: Human fecal sample; material: Feces; isolation source: fecal sample from pouch patient p13, p53 | host: Homo sapiens | place: Israel: Tel-Aviv | collected 2016-07-06 | reverse complement strand
CGTTTTATGATAGACATGATACATAAGCGGAACCATCAAAATACTTAGGATTGGATAAATGACCAGCATGATTGGTATCGAGCCGACAATCTTACCGCCAATATGATATAAATCAAATGTATTGATAATCTCATTGATCTGTAGCAAGCGGTCTGGGAACACACCCAATATTCCCGATAAGAAATCGAAATTTGATACAAACAGTGGTAAAAACAGGATTGCAAAAGGTATTGTAACCGCAACAACTGCTGTATGCGTCTTTGCTGACACAAGCATAGACAGAAACAGGCAAAATACGGTTCCAATATATCCGGCAACTACCGTGAGCAAATACAACTGCATATAGGTGATATTGTAAAAAGATTTCCAATGCCAGAAGCCTGTCTGTATCATGACATTTCCACCTTGCGATCCAAGACATCCCAATACCACAAGTGAATACAGCGATATTACAATAAAGTAAATAACTGATACCACGATAAATCCTGCCATGATCTTTGCTCTCGTTCCCCTATCCCTTCCGTATTTTGTTGAGAAAAATATGGAATCTGATTTCCAACTAAATTCATTGGAAATGATACCTGACACCAAGAATGCTGACACAAGCATAATGAGCATAATAATCGTCTGAGCGTAACTCGGTGCTGATTTCCAGCCATCGTAGTCCTCATAGAGAGCTTTGCTTCCTCACGGCTTTCGTCCGTCTGAAAAAGGTCATCGTATGCGGTCAGCTCGATTTTGTTTTCTCTGCTTCTCGCCAATCTCTGCCACCTCCTTTCCAAATTGCTCATAGGCTGCGGCAACCTTGCCGCTTTTGTCGTAGGCAAAGATACTTTTTCCCTCTGCGGTAGCTTCCACCGCACGGATAGAATGAGGTATCTCGGTATCAAATACCTTGATTTTCTGACCGTATGCACTTTTGACCGTTGCCGTAATCTCCTTAGAAATGTTGGTACGGGGCATTACCATAGTCATTAAGATACCGTCTATCCGCAGCTTGGGATTGATTTGCCTCTTGACCATTGATACGGAGCGAAGCAAAAGCTCCAGACCTTTAGCCGAGAGATAGTAGGGCTGTGTCGGGATAATCACGCTGTCAGCCGCCGCCAGAGCATTGATGGTTATCATACCTAAGCTCGGCATACAATCAAGCAGTACATAGTCATATTCTCTTTTCACCGTATCTACATACTGCTTCAATATCGTTTCTCGACTCATGGCATTTACTAGCGATACCTCAAGACCGGATAGCTCAATATTTGCCGGTATCAAGTCCACACCTTCTTTATGATGAATAACTCCTTCTCTTGGCTTGATTGTTTCTTCCTCGATCACTTTCGTTAATAAGTCTGAAAGTGTAGGATATAAATCATCTGGGTTAGGAAATCCCAAGCTGATTGTCAGACTCGCTTGCGGATCGGTATCAATAAGCAGCACTTTTTTGCCTTCTAGGGCAATTCCGATCCCTAGATTCTCGCAAGTCGTCGTTTTTCCTGTTCCTCCTTTTTGGTTGACCACTGCAATCACTGTTGGATTATTTTTCATTCGTTCACACTCCTTTCATTTTAATAATCGCCATACATATCGTGATTCACTAGACTCGTGTAATAGCTGTCCATGGTATGAGTTGCGTTATACAAGGTCGTCAACAGATATTGCCTGATGTTACGCACCTTGCTCGTATTCTCTAACATACATTCCATAACGAACTGGATATGGCTGTAGTTTAGCTTTCTAAATTTACTTTTTACCAGTTCTGCCGGTTTATCATCTCCTCCGATACGAATCAATTTGTTATTGCTTGTAAGAGTATCATTCAAAATTTCAAAGATTTCATCAAGCATACCGATATGATGTCTATAGCTTATTGCTAGGCTGTCGTACTCTAATTTTTCTTTAAGGTCGATTAAAGATTGATTGTAATAATCACTCGCTTCGTCTTTTCTTTCGAGATTTTCCGGATAGAAAGAAGGATCAGTATAACTAATATCAGTCTTATTTATATCAGTATTATTACATTGTCCTTTTGACGGTTCTTGAACTGTATTTTTGACTGCTCCAGAACTGTCATTTTGACAATTCAAGAACTGTCTTTCAACATAGTTTTTCACACCACTTTCCAAGAAATTTCTCACATAAATAATGTTCGGTTTTCCAAGTCCTTGCCTTACTTTATCAATCAATCCGCACTTACTTTCTAATTCGTTCAAAAGCTTAATTGCTTTCTTCTCAGCACATCCTAAACTTGTCTGTACTTCTTCAACAGTAAAGATGATATATACTTTTCCATCTTCATCTCGCCAACCATTGGCAGAAGATAAGCTCATGCGATCCAGCAATATTCCATACAGCAGCTTAGCTTCTGCTGAAATATTATGGAATTTCTCATCTACAAATAATTGCTTCGGTACTTTATAGAATGTGAACTGCTCACTCTGATTACCATAGAAATGCTTATATTTTGTTCCACCCATTTCATTCACCTCCAGTCCTTGAGCTATATTTGGAACAAAAAAATAGAGCGTTCACAAATCTAAAGTCAGATAAGCAAACGCTCTATGTAAAATATATTTAATTAAATCATTTGAAAATGTCTAAACGCATCCATAATTGCTTTTTCTTTTTCCACTGTACATTGAGGTTGTTTCACATTTTCTTTTTTAGAAAGGTTATAGTTATCTCTCTCCTTAATTCCACATTTTTGCTTGATTTGAGCAATATTCAATGAGGAAACCTTTATTCCATGTTTTTCTAATACATACTGCTTGATTTTAGCATAAGTTGCCTTACTCTCTGAAGCAGTTAAATCAAACTCATCAGTACGCAATTCTATGTTGATATGTTTCTTTGTTTTAAGTTTGGACAAAAGTACTACCGTCTCCACATGAACCGTATGCGGGAACATATCCACCGGAACCAGCTTGCCCTGTACCCGATATCCCATACGCTCAAACATCTGCAAATCGCGAATCTGCGTCTGCGGATTACATGAGATATACAATACCTGTTTCGGCTTCATCCGTACCAGACTCTTAATGAATCCCTCACTGCTTCCACTTCTGGGAGGATCCATAATCACGACATCCAGCCGCTTCTTCTCAGCCGCAAGCCTTGTCATATAGCGCCCAGCATCCTCACAAACAAAACGGATATTGGGTATCTGATTGATCTTCGCATTGATTTTGGCATCCTCCACCGCATCACGGTTGATTTCCACACCGATCACCTGCTTCACGAAGCGTGATACATACATCCCAATCGTCCCGATTCCACAATATGCATCCAGCACCGTTTCCTTACCACTTAGCTCCAGCAGCTCCACCGAACGCTGATAAAGAACTTCCGTTTGCTCATGATTGATCTGATAGAAAGACTTTGCAGATATCCGGAAGGTCATACCGCACAAAACATCCTCGATATACCCGGGACCATATAGTACACGCTCCTCATCCCCTAACACCACGCTTGTTTTTCTGGTATTCACATTCTGCACGATTGTTGTAATTTGAGGAAATCGTTTTCTTAGCTCCTGTATAAAATTCCTCCTTGCCGGAAACACATTGGAATTCAATACAAGAACGATCATGATCTGTTTGCTTACCGCACCATACCGCACGACTACATGCCGGATAAGCCCTTTGCGCTGATCCTCATTATACGGTTCGATGTGGAGCTTTCCCATCAGCTCCACAATGCCTGCAATTATGCTGTCACACACTTCAGGATGCAGAGGACAGCGTTTATAGGGGATTATACGATGAGAGAATTCCTCATAAAACCCCGCCTGTATTCGACGCTGCCTGTCCTTTTGAAATCCGATAATCATCTTATTGCGATACTGCCATGGCTCCTCCATCATGACGATATCCTCCGTCTGTAATTTCATTCCCTTCGCCCTGTCACACAGGGCTTGCATACTTTGGTTCTTAAATACACGCTGTCCCTGCGCATTCATATGTAGCAGCTGACAGCTTCCGCAGTGCTCATAAATCGGACACTTCACCGGTATACGGAAAGGAGATGCCCTTTTAATTTCTACAACCTCACCGATATACCCCTTTGCAATACGCCTGACAATTCGGACACGTACCTCCTCCTGCTTCAACACATGGCGCACAAGTACGATATCCTTACCTATACGCAGCAGGCCGTTATGCGCCTCATCCATACCGGTGATAACACCGCTTACCATCTGCTTAATCTTTAACATGACATTCCTCTTTCAACAGCTTCTGCGCCTTCGCGATACAGCCCTCATCTGTAAATAAGATTCCCTGTATTCCCATCTTCTCTGCCTGCCTGATATTTTCCACATTATCATCCAGATAAAGAAGCTCCTCGGCGTTGAGCTCATAGCGCTCAAGCAGCACTTCAAAAATATGGGGATCCGGTTTGTTGGTTTTCTCCTCATAGGACAATACCGCACCGTCCGCCAGTGGAAAGAACTGCTGGGTTTCCTTCAAATAATCCGCAGAATCCTGACTGATATTGGAAAGAATATAAATTCCATAACCGGCATTCTTCATCTGTTTCATAAAGGCTATGCTTTCCTGCATCGGCTGCATCAGCTGCAGCCAGTTCTGTAATACGATATCCGTCTCCTCAACCATATCCGGATATGCATCGTGATATACCGCATACAGATCCTCCAGCATCCAGATTCCCTGATCATACTTCTCCCATGCTTCATGTGTAAAAATACGGCTGCAGACACGGTGTGTCTTTTCTTCACTTTGAAACCACCGGATAAAATAGGTCTCCGGTGCAAAGGTCATCAATACATTTCCTATATCAAATACAATATGTTTTATCATGCTTTCTACTCCTTGTTTTCTTTTCTATTATACTATAAGAAGCCCCGGCTTCCCAGCCACTAATATCAATATTGCAAAATCCGGATAATGAAAGAATATAAAAAGGATGAACTGCCACATCATGCTACTTTCTCAATCATACCTGCATTAAAAAAAAGAAGCACTCCACACGTTTATTCTTATAACAGAATTTAAATTCTCCTTCTATCGTATACCCTAAGTAAAATAGAACCTGACATTACGGCTGTCATGCTTGTTCAAAGAGCACAACAGAAAAAAGAGGTCACATGGAAGTGAACCTCTTACAATTTTAATCTACGATTTCCACTGCTTCAGCTTTTGCGGCTGCTGTATGCTCCGTTACCTTTGAAAACCCGGCACGCAGCATGACAGTGGATGTATATACCGTTACACATACAACGATCCATTTCAGTACATCCAGCGGCAGTGATTTGATCAGAAGAGATGCAACCAGAGTTGCAATTGATCCGAAAATCGCCATGGAAAGTGCTGATTTTCGATTGTATGCCCCCTCCTTGATAAACTTTACAGATGCAGGCGGCATCAGGAAGGCACAGGATCCCATCATAATCGGGAACGCGACATCCGGAGACATTCCCAACAGATACACAAGGACCATGCAGGGATTATACAGACCGACACCTGCTGTCATCAATGCTCCCAGAATAAAGTTGACGATACCGGCAATCACAAGCTTTCCACCCGCGAGGCCAATGGCATCTCCACCAATCGGCATTAACTTCAAAAGACTTGCCAGCATGATGCATGCCGTACATGCAAGTGCAAACCCCATCACCAGACGAATTTTCTTCTCTGACATGCGGGAAACCACACCTGCTCCGAGAACTGCACCAAGCATAGCGGCAGCCAGCATGACAACCAGTGTCCATGCCTCAACCTTGACAACCGTTGTAAAAATCAGTGCCTGCAGCAGTACCGGAATACAGTTGGCAACATTCATCGTTCCCGGAATCAGCTTATCCCGTGTCTGCTTCGTAAATTTCAGCAATGCTGTCTGTGGAGCGAATGCCCCGATTCCCAGCGGATCGAAGAAATTTACCAGAGCCCCGATAGCGCCGGTCTTCCACCAGGAGGTATCTCCCTCAAACTCATCCTTGTGTTTGATCAGGTCGTAAGCGAAAAAAGCAGTGTATCCGATCAGCAGTACGATCAGCAATCCAATAATAATAGTAGTAATATCCATAATCTTCTCTTTAACTCCCATTGTACGCTCTTGCGTCTTCTCTATTGTTTAACTCCAATGCTGCTTGCTGTTATTCACCGGCACTCTGTTCCAGCATCCCTCTGTTACAGGCGCCGTCTTGCTTTCAGCAGTTCTTGCAATTGCAGACATCCCTGCACGCTAATTGCAATCCTCGCCGCAAACACATGGTGAAGCACAGCCTTCTTCCAAATTCCTCTGTTTTATTTCGACATCTCTCTTGATTTATCCGCACAAGCCTTCATGCTCTGCATAATGCTGGAGCGAAATCCGGTTTCCTCAAGCTTTGCGACAGCAGCGATGGTCGTTCCTCCCGGTGAACAAACCATATCCTTCAGCTCTCCCGGATGCTTTCCGGTTTCCAGAACCATCTGGGCACTTCCCAATACCGCCTGTGCCGCAAATTTATATGCCTGTGGTCTTGGCATACCTTCCACAACGGCTGCATCTGCCATCGCTTCAATCATCATATAGACATATGCCGGTGATGATCCGCTGACTGCCGTTACCGCATCCATCAGGTGCTCTGGTACAATTTCACTCTTACCGAAGCTGTTGAAGATAGCCGTAATCTCTGCTATTTCTTCCTTTGTGACATTCTTTGCAGGTGCAATGGCAGCCATACCCTCACCAACAAGTGCCGGTGTGTTTGGCATTGTCTTGACGATTTTGATTTCTCTTCCAAACAGCTGTGCTACCGCTTCGGAGGATTGTCCGGCTGCAATCACGACGATGATGACATCCTCTTTCACAACAGCCTTGATCTGATTGATGACAACCGGGTACAGGAACGGCTTTACAGACAGCACAATGATGTCGCATACCTTTGCCAGCTGCGCATTGTCTGTTGTCGTATTGACGCCATAGCTTTCCCGTACACGAGCCAGACTCTCCTCGTTGATGTCGGATACATAAATGTTTTCTTTGGCAGTCAGACCGGCCTTGATGATCCCCCCGATCATCGCACCGCCCATGTTTCCGCTGCCGATAAATCCAATGGTCTTGTTCATAACTGTTTTCCTTCTTTCCTAATATTGTTTATGAAAAGCTCTGCTCTGTACGATTGATGATTTCATCCTGCAGCTCTTTGCTCAGATTGCGGAAGTGATCGGAGTAGCCTGCAACTCGTACAATCAGATCGCGGTATTCCGCAGGATTCTGCTGTGCCTTGATCAGTGTTTCACGGTCGATAACATTGAACTGAATGTGGTGTCCGTCCATGTTGAAATAGGAGCGGATCAAGTCTGCCATATTACTTAAACCGTCTTCTCCGGCTACAACACTTGGTGTAAACTTCTGGTTCAGCAGCGTACCACCGGTAGACAGATGATCCATCTTGCTTGCGGAGCGAATAACGGAGGTTGGTCCATTCACATCCGCTGCCTTTTCCGGAGAAATCCCCTCACTGACCGGTTTGTGTGCCAGACGGCCGTTTGGAGAAGCCAGCATGACCTCACCAAAATATACATGGCAGGTGGTCGGCAGCATATTGATTCTCCACTGACCGTTACGCATGTTCGGACGACCGGTGATCGTATTCTTATAGAAGGTAAACACCTCCTTCATAATCGCGTCTGCATAATCATCATCATTTCCATACTTCGGTGTCTTGCGGGAAACCAGATTATAGAGACGAACATGCTCTTCTCCTTCGAAGTTATCCTGCAATGCCTTCATCAGCTCACCCATTGTGAAATTCTTTTTGTCATACACATTGTATTTGATTGCGGACAAAGAGTCGGTGATTGTTCCGATACCTACTCCCTGCAGGTAGTTCGTATTGTAGCGCGCACCTCCGGCATTGTAGTCCTTGCCGTTGGTGATGCAGTCGTCGGTGATGATGGAAAGGAACGGTGCCGGCATGTATTTCGCATAGATACGGGTAATCATATTGCTTCCCTTAACCTTGATATCCGCAAAATGCTCAATCTGCTTTTTGTAAGCATCAAACAGCTCGTCATAGCTCTTAAAGTCTTCCGCTTCTCCCAGCTGTAAGCCAAGCTGCTTTCCGCCAACCGGATCCCATCCGTTATGCAGTGTGATTTCCAGAATTTTCGGCAGATTGAAATATCCCTGCAGAATGTATGCTTCCCGTCCGAAGGCTCCGGTTTCCACACAGCCGGAGGTTCCTCCACGACGTGCATCCTCAATGGATTTCCCGGCATTCAGCAGCTCCTGAATAATCGCCTCCGTATTGTAGAAGGCAGGCTGTCCCCAGCCCTTTCGACTGATATCACATGCTCTCTTGATAAATTTCATCGGTGTCTTTTTGGAGATCTGTACGTTGCTGGATGGCTGCAGCAGCTTCATTTCATCCATAACATCCAGAATCAGATAGGATACATCATTGACCCCGTCTTCTCCATCCGGTGTAATCCCTCCGGTATTGATATTCGCAAAATCCGTATAAGTGGAGGATTCCTTCAGCGTGATGCCCACCTTTGGAGGAGCCGGCTGATTGTTGAATTTCACCCACAGACATTCCAGAAGCTCCTTTGCCTTGGATTTATCCAGACGTCCCGCTTCGATATCTGCTTCATAGAACGGATTCAGATGCTGATCCAGACGTCCAGGGGAGTATGCATCCCATGGATTCAGCTCGGTTGTCACACCGAGGTGTACAAACCAGTACATCTGAATCGCCTGCCAGTAGGTCTTCGGCTTATGTGCCGGAACGATGTCACAGTTTGCGGCAATCTGCAGCAGCTCTTCCTTACGTACAGGGTCACTTTCCTTTTCCGCAAGCTCTCTGGCCAGCGCTGCATAGCGTTTTCCCAGAATCATGATGGCATCGCACATAATACTCATACCACGCAGCTCATCGCGTTTTTCGATTGCCTCCGGATCGTTTAGGAAATCAATCGCAGCGATTGCCTCTTCAATGTCCTGCTGGTAATCCAGAAATCCCTTTGCATAGATTTTCTCAGAGCCGACGGTATGCCCCGGACCACGCTGTTCCATAAATTCTGTAAAGATACCTGCCTCATAGCAGTCCTTCCATTCCTGTGACATGGAATTGATTATCTTATGACGGATGGAGCGTTTTTCCCAGAATGGGATAATCGTTTCCTCCTGCTGCTTCATGTCCTCATCACTGACCTTAAAGCAGATCAGTTCACGGTCGTTCATAACCTTCATATCCTCCAGCGTGTGACAGCACAGTTCCGGGAAGGTAGGGGTAGACTGCGGTCCTGCTCCCTTATCTCCGACAATCAGCTCACCGTCTTCAATCGTGATGGTCTTGCGGGAAAAGATTTCCTTCATTGACAGTGCGCGCAGCTCCGGAATCGATACCTCACCCTCGTATTTCTTGTAGGCATCCGTCATGAGCATGGCACGTTCCATAAAAATGTGCGGTGTTGTTTCCTCGCTCTGCTTTCTTAGCTTCTTGATTCGATCATTCATTCCTCTGAGTTCCATTGTTTATCCTCCTATCTTCACCTGTTGAAAACCATGTTCCTCAAACAGCGATTTCAGCATTTCCATATGCTCCTGTGATGGCACGCCCAAATCCGCTGCGGGATAGACGCGACCAAGCTTTTCATATTTGCTGCTTCCCGTATTGTGATACGGCAGCAGATTCACCTTGACGATTCCAATGCGCTTTTTCAGATATGTAATGATATCCAGCATTGTATCCGCATCGCTGTTCACCGGAACAACGACCGGTATGCGGATGTTGATATCCGCACGATGATCCGCAAGAAATTCCAGATTCTCCAGTATGACATCATTGGATTTTCCCATATACTTTTTGTGTGCTTCATCATTCAGTGTCTTGATATCGTACAAAAAGGTATCCACATACGGCAGCAGCCGTGCATAGCTTTCCTTTGGCGCATACCCGCAGGTATCAATCGCGACATTGTATCCCTTATCCTTCAGCTGTCTGCACAGCTCTTCCAGATAATCAATATCCTGCGTCATGACCTCTCCCCCGGAAAGCGTTACACCCCCGCCGCTTTCCTCATAGAAATGCGCGTCCTTGTTTACGATGGTCATCAGCTCCTTAATGCTGTACTGCTTTCCGACGATTTCACGGTTGTTGTGAAGGCAGTAATCCAGACAGTCTGCACAGAGCACACATTTATCTGTATCCGTATGTGCTGTACCATCCTCCTCAATCGTAATGGCTCCGTGACTGCAAGCCTTACGGCAATATCCGCAGCCACTGCATTTTTCCCAGTTAAACATCAGCTCCGGTGCATACCTCTGACTTTCCGGGTTGTGGCACCACCAGCAGTTCAGCAGACAGCCCTTAAAGAATATCGTTGTACGGATACCGTCTCCGTCATGCACAGAATATTTCTGAATATTGATTACGGTAGGCTCTTTCATAGCTTCTCTCCTGCTTCCTGAAAAAGGTTCGGTGTATTGATGGTGATGAATTTTACAACCTTGTTGGTCTGATTGCTCCAGTTGTGTGTTCTTGTGGATTTGTAATGGGCACAGTCTCCCGGATACAGATCACAGACATCATCCTCAATCTGCAGGGTCAAAATGCCCTCCAGCACATAGACGAATTCCTCTCCCTCATGTGGATACGGCAGCGATTCCTCCACTTCCTTCTGTGGCAGAATCTCGACCAGCTTTGGCAGCATTTCTCCGCGGTCAGCCATATTTGTCATCGCATATTCGATGATTGAGCTTCCCTCAATACGCAGAATTTCCCGCTCATAGCTGCGCAATACCGCTTTTTCCTTAGTTTTCGGCTGTTCCATGAAATATGTCATCTCAACCCCAAGCGCCTTTGCGACCTTCTTCAGCGTATCGTGAGCAATGGAGGTTAGTCCACGTTCCAGCTGGGAAAGATATCCGATGGAAAGCTCGGTTGCTTCACTGATATCCTTCAGTGTCATCTTGTTTTCTGTCCGTCTCTGTTTGATTAGTTCACCAATGTTCTTATTCATATACAGCAACACCTCTTTACATGCTTATTATATATTTCACAAGTGAAGCTG
>SKEA01002404.1_pt1 | contig 11023 bp, 20 predicted proteins | sample 4826601 | NCBI WGS metagenome assembly SKEA01 (sample SAMN11008821, study PRJNA524170) | human gut metagenome | biome: Human fecal sample; material: Feces; isolation source: fecal sample from pouch patient p13, p53 | host: Homo sapiens | place: Israel: Tel-Aviv | collected 2016-07-06 | reverse complement strand
GTTTAATTTTATGGATAAGCAACTTACAGAATCATTAGTTGTATTTGAATAGCTCTAATTCATGAAAATTACGGTTACATTGAGCGCTTAAACCGTTTCACGGATAATTTATCACGAACTAGGCAAAAGCGCTTAGAAGCTAAAATATAAGGTGTTAGTATGACAACGCAAAAAGAAAAAAATGTCCTAGATTTTAAAGATAAGGATATCTTGAAGAATTATAAAGTCGCTGACAAAGACGACGAATGGTTTCATGAACAATGGAAAAATAAACTAAGTGGATTGAAAGAGGCAGGAGATGGCAAGATTAGAAAAAATTTATGATGTTTATTTCAATGGGATAAAAACGGTAACTGGTACGAAAAAAGAGATTTCGAAAATGCTTCTTGTTTCACCTCATTCAGTCGCTGGATGGGTTAAAAATGGTATGGCTAATTCTCTAAAAAATAACGCAGTCAAAGTCGCCATTGTAAATGAAAAAGCGATGATGGATAAATATCCCGGTTGGAAGCCTTATGGTGGTTCAAAATCTAAGACTTCTGATGAAATAACCGATCGTGACCGTAGAAAGCACGAAACAAAAGAAGAACGTAGATTGCGAAGAAATATCAGAGCGCAAATGGCAATCGAAAATTCAAGAAAAGAAGAATTAGGATTATAGGAGCAGCTAGATGAAATGCGATAAATGTGGCAACGAAATAGATTGTGATTGCATGGGATGCCATGAGTGTGAACCTGAACTTACATGCGAAACTTGCGGATTTTGCCATATTGACGGTTGGGAAGCTGGGGCATGCTGGAGTTTAGCCAATGGCCCTGATTATGACCCATTTGACATTTAAAGGAGCAGCTAGATGAAAACAAAAGGTGAGCTTTTCAAAGAAGTTAATGAAAAATATGGGATTAGAACAACTGCAGTTTTTCATTTCAATCCAAACGATGAATTGACGGACGAAGAATATCAAAAGCAACTTGATTTTTATAAAAAAATGTCTGAAATAAATTGGGATGACTTCGAAGATGATGAAAGTGACGATTTTTAAATGATAGGAGCAGCTAGATGAAGCCAAAATTAAGAGCTTGGGATAGAGAAGATGAGCGTATGAGTTATGGAGAGGTTGAATATTTCGATGATAGCATTAATTATCGTTTTGACCATTTCTGTACTGGCGCTGATGAAGACGTTGAATTTATGCAGTCAACAGGATTAAAAGATAAAAACGGCGTTGAAATTTATGAGGGTGATGTAATAAATTGTAGGAATTCTTTCAGAAATCCAATGACTGGTTCTGGGTCACTTTCCATAAATAGAGACTTTAAAATAATTTTCGAAAATGGTGAATTCAAGGCTAAAGGATTTGATATACGATTAAAAAATATCCTAAGCTATAGCGAAGTCATCGGAAATGTCTATGAGAACCCTGAATTATTGGAGGACACGAAAAATGACTAAAAATGATTATATTGAGAAAATCACTCAAAATTTAGAACATTTAACAAAAGACGAACTTAAAGATGTGACGGCTTTAACAAATGCTCAGTTCGGAGTACGGTTTAAAGTTGCTGAAAAAGAGTACTGGGGAAAAAAAATCGCTGATTTAAAATCCCAACTCCAACAGCAAGCCCTGCCAGTCGTGCCTGAGTTTGTGGCAGGAGCTATTGAAAGTATACCGGACCATTACTCAGCGTTCGAAGCTATCGACTTAATTAAATCAAAAGTTGAGGTTTTTACCGAAGAAAATAAAGATTGGCTACAAGTCTACAACTGGCTTTGTGAGGGCATTGATAACCAAGACATTTTCGCTCTAGCTTTTATCACTCGCAAATATGAAGTCGAAAAACCGCAGCTGTTCTATTTGAAGAATAAGCTGACGACGAGTTACTTGGCGCTAGATATCAACACTGGTTACTATGAACATTGGGGAGAAGAGATAATTCCAAAGTTGCTGAACAAACAAGGATATAAAACATCCTTTACCCAGCAAGAAATCGATAGCATGCAAACTGGGTCATATGAACAGATTGAGGTGACGGAATGAGATATGAAGTATTACAATTTGATTCACAGTTTGATTTAGAAGATAAGGTCAACGAAAGACTAAAGCAAGGTTGGAAATTACAAGGCGGAGTATCAATTACAAGCCATGGAATGTCAATTTATTGTTCGCAAGCAATGGTTAAAGATTGAGGTGGCGGAATGGGCCTAGAGTTAGTAGACACACCCAAAGAGCTAGTATAAGAGTACGGGAGCAAGTGCCTTATGGGAACAGATGAAAATGGTCAAGTATTTTTCACAAAAGCACAAGTGACGTTTATAGAATTGGTTGAGGACGGAGAATGAGCAAGTTTGCTATGAACTCCGCAAAGGTGCTATCAGAAATAAAGAAAGATGTTCACGAAAATATTGACCGATATTATAGAGATATCATGATTGCTGATAGCCTTTGGGAGCAGAAGAAGGCGCTTGGTGAGTTACAACTTTATATGAAAAGACAGATTAAAAAAATAAAAGAAGTTGAGGATGGTAAATGACTGAAGCGGCAAAAAAATATACTCTAACAGCTCAGAATATTCAGGCTTATTTATGTGAGCTTGGCATTAAACCTACTGAGGAAGTATCAATTTATAGCATTGAATATTATTTTGATAAACTACCTTCCACCACTGACAAACTTTCGGTTGAAAAACTCCAAGAACAGCTTAACACTGCGAAAAAGGCACTGACAGAAATAGCAGATGTAAAACGGCGCCTTGAGCAGACAACTGATTTTGGAGTAGGATTTCAGCCGATCTATAATGCCCTGGCATTTGTGGTAGCAGAATCGAAAAAGGCACTCGCAGCGATTGGAGGGGATGATGAATAAAAACGAATATTTTGTTGAGGTTTATGAAGATGGAGAGCTAGTTAAAACTATTGATTTTGATGAATTTTCAGACGCTTTAAAATATTATGCAGATGGTTGGGAAGAAGGCTATTGGGCTGAGATTTTCCGAAACGTCTTAGATTTGGACGGAAATACCATCAAAACTGAACAATTTGAATACACTTGGAAATGAAGGGAGCGGCGATGAGTGAATTAGAAAAAGCTAAACAAATAGCTGCAGAAGCATTTAATTTTAAGTCAAAAGCTTATACAACTATTGAACAGCAGAATGAAATAATCGAAGTTAATCGTAAAGCATTCATGCAAATTTTAAGTCTATCCTCACTCACGATTCCTAAAAGCATTGCGGATGCACTTGACGTAGGAGACCTCATATTTTTAGCTTGGACACATGGAAATGATTTGCTTGGTAAAATGTCGGATGAGGAAAGAAATGCAGAGTGCAGACGCAGAAATGCTATTGCCAAAGCTTACCTTGCAGGCAAAGCCCTCGGAGTTGATTTAGTGAAAGTGGTGGAGTGATGAATAAAGAAAATCTTAACAAAATCAATGATATCAGTTCAGAGATAGCAAAAATTGACCGATTTATTGAAAGTTACTGTCGTGCACCAAGAACAGTAGGTTTAAACATTTACAAACAAGAAAAGTTTTTAGGTATGACATTAAAACCTTATGGCTTTTTAGGAAACATAGAGTTTGCTATACCAAGTAAACTCAACCGTAAGTTGATTGATTTGATAGTAGAACATCGAGAAAGTTTAGTTTCTGAGCAAGAGAAATTGTGGGGACAAGAATGACCGACAAACTAATATCGCTGGTCAATGACTGGTGGGGAGGGATTGAATGAATAAAGTTGTTTGGGCGCTGTTTGATAGTGGAAATGGATGCTACAAACAGGCTGTAAAAAAATACTATGGAGATGATGTAAAAATCATTTCCATTGGTATTGATATTGAAAATAAAAACACTGACTTCTTAAACCTAGACTTATCTGATACAAGCGAATATTTTGGTGAAAGTAATTTATTTAAAGAATTAGATAACCTACCAAAACCAGATATTATTCTTGCTAGTCCACCTTGTGAGTCATGGAGTAATGCAAGCGCAATGCTTAATGGAAATGTTTGTTGGTACACAGAATCAACAGATACGATGTTTGGCCAAGAATTTGTGAGTAATGAATTTACAATTAGGACCAGGCAACAATTAGAAACAAAAAATGATACTCCATTCAGAAAGCACTGGTGGAAGACGGTCTATTCAAGATTAAATGGCGAACTATGCGCCTTTAATACAATAAGAATAATCGAGCGCTATCAGCCGGAAGTATGGGTAATTGAAAACCCACAGTCTAGTAGAATATGGAAATATTATAAGCAGATTCAAGATTTTCAAGGAATTAAAAACATTGCTCATTACAGTGCTTATGATTCTGAAAGGTATTCAAAAAAGCCGACTTGTTTTTATTCAAATCTGATGTTTAATCTAAAAATAACGGATGAACAAAGTAAGTTGACTTTTCAAGGATTGGGAGATAAAGGTATTTCACGAAGTTACAATGTTAGAAGTGAAATTCCGCTTCAATTAATAAAGGACATTTTAGATCAATGCTTTTTAAAATTAGAAAAAATTGCTTAGGAGGACAACCAATGAAACTTTTGTGTAAGCTGTTCGGGCATAAGTGGTCGGAATGGAGAGTATATTTATTTGGCACTCATGAAGAACGCTTTTGTCGGCGTTGCTACATTACAGATAAACGCTTAAACCGCTCAGACCTTGACGAGTCAGAGAACGTGTTCCCTGAAAAATGGCTTGATAAACATATGGATTGAGGTGGAAAGTGGGATTAAACGATATTGATTATATGGATTCCGAAATTGGGAGAGTAGAACTATCAGCACAATTTAAACTTAAACAAATACATGATATTACAAATAGTCTTTTGGACAATAAAAATAGCAATAATAAGCCAATGAAATCCGATTTTACTATTGGTTATATGGTGGCCATAATTAATGTTATTGATTATTTGTCAAATAACGAAGATAAACACATGGATTGAACGCAAAAAAAGCCCAAGCTGACCAAGCTTGAGCTTCGCATGTAAAAAATAACACTTTTTCATTTTATTTTGTGGTCACACATATTATATCATACTGAGCTAGGAACTCGCTAAACTCAACTGGAGGAGAAAATGACATTAATTGATGAAATTAAATCATCTCAAAAAGAATCGCATGAAAAATGGTTTGAGAGATGGTACAAAAAAGCAAATTTAGAAAATAATATCAGAATTTCAGCCGAAAAAGGATACACAGGTTTTAGAATTCAAGTAAGCGATCAGTATGATAGTTATTTAAGGTTGAGACTAGGAAATAAAGAAACAACTTCCCTTTTAAAAGAAAAGCTCGGTGATGGTTTTAGCATAGCATTTAGAGAAATTCACGGAGAGAATTTTTTAGGAATTAAGACTTATAAATCATTCATTCAGATTTTATGGTAAACAAAAAAGCCCACGGCAATGGGCTTCGGCAACTGAATTTCTAACTTAATTATACCACAAAAGGAGAATTTGATTAATGGCAGATAAGTTAGATAGAATTATTGGAGATTACGTAAATGGCAGACTTGAAGCCAGAATAAAATCAATTGAAAGTAGATATCTTTATAAGCAAAAAGTAGATAACTTAGGCATTCGTACGGCTTATTCTGGTGGTTCGGAACCTGAAAGTCATGTTTTAAATAAAGAAGCGCTTGAAAATGATGAGGAATTAATCAGATTAAGAGAATTGATAAGACAAATCGACATCTGGTATCTACCTTTGATTCAAGTTGAAAAGGAGGTAATAAGACTAAAATGTGAAGGATATAATGGCAGATACTGGTATCAAGTAATGCAAGAATTGGATGTTCAAGGATTTGAAGTTCCACAGAAGAAAGCTAAAGCTGCTTACTATAAATTTAGAAATGACATCTATTCTTTTGTTATTCACTTAATTTGAGAGGGACAAAATAGGCAAAAAAAGAATCGAAATTGCCTAAAATTGGCGCCTCAACCCTTGTTTTTGCTGATATACTTGTATTATTAAGTAAAAGGCAAAAGCACAAAATATCATAAGTATCGGTTTGAATTTGCTTCATAAGCTTGTTAGGGTTCGACTCCCTGACTTGCTATTATATTTTATTACAGGTTGTCCATTGGGCAGCCTTTTATTGTTGGAAAGGAGGAGAAATGGCAAAAGCTAAATATGAAGAATGGATTTTAGAAGAAGGATTGCTCAAAATTCAAGGTTGGGCAAGAGACGGCTTAACAGAGGAGCAAATCGCTCATAATATGGGGATTGCCGTTTCAACTCTGGGTAATTGGAAAAAAAGTCATCTGGAGATTTTGGAGGCCCTAAAAAAGGGTAAAGAAGTTGTTGACATTCAAGTTGAAAATGCTTTGCTTAAACGTGCTTTAGGTTATGAATTTGTTGAAATCACAAAAGAGTTAACGGATGCTGGTTTATTGGTAACAAAAGAAGTTACTAAACAACAAGCGCCAGATACAACTGCGGCTATTTTCTGGCTCAAGAACCGAAAGCCTAACGAATGGCGGGATAAAAGTCAAACGGAGCTGTCAGGAGGAATAAAGGTTTCAAATCCTTATGAAGGCTTGACGGAAGAAGAACTTAGAAAATTAGCAAATTTATAGCTATAAAGCTACCACGTACTACTTAAATGTGTTATTGCGTATGGGTATCATTGGAAGTATGTAGATTAGAAAGGGGGGTGATGGAGTGCAAATTAATGAGACAATAGTTAAAGGAGCAAAGATTGAACTTGCAAAACGCAGATTCTTTTTTTATTGCAATTTAATCATGCCTAAATTTTACGAGGTGCACCGTGAATATTTATTTCGCTTATGTGATGAGTTGCAAAAATTCTTAAACGATGACGAACATGACGTTCTGATTATTAATTTGCCTCCGTAGCTTAGACATGGGAAGTCGCTCACGCTCGGTAAATTTGTAGAGTGGGTGCTTGGTAATGACCACACGAAGAAAATCATGACTGGTTCATATAACGAAACCTTATCTACAGTTTTTTCTAAAAATGTTCGTAATACACTTCAAGAAGAAAAAGCAGATGAAAACAAAATCGTTTACTCTGATATTTTCGATGCTGCGATTAAGTATGGAGATGCTGCTAAAAATCTTTGGAGTTTGTCAGACGGATATAACAACTATCTGGCAACATCTCCAACAGGTACTGCAACAGGTTTTGGTGCTGACATTATTATTATTGATGATGTTATCAAGAACGCTGAGGAAGCTAACAATGCGACAGTCTTAGAAAAACATTGGGACTGGTTTGTTAATACCATGCTTTCACGTTTGGAATCAGGCGGTAAAATCATAATCAATATGACTCGTTGGCATAGCGAAGATTTGGCTGGACGTGCTTTGCGTGAACTGCCTAAGAATGGCTATCGAGTAAAGCATATTAATTTCAAGGCTTTCAATGAACAAACGAAAGAAATGCTTTGTGATGATGTCCTGACTCTTGAAGATTATAAGCGCAAAGTAAAAACAATGGGTGCTGACATCGCCAGCGCCAACTACCAACAAGAGCCAATTGACGTCAAAGGTCGTTTATATAGTGAGTTCCAAACCTACAATGCTCGTTCAGAGTACAAAAAGATTTGGAACTATTGCGATACTGCAGACACCGGGAAAGACTATCTCTGTTCGATTGTGTGGGGTGAAACCACAGACGGCTTTGCGGATGTATTGGATATTATTTACACTCAAAAGCCGATGGAATACACAGAAAATGCAGTGGCCAATCAATTAATTAATAACAGAGTAAATGCATCAAGAATCGAGCGCAACAATGGCGGTCGGTCTTTTGCTCGTTCTGTCAGAGATAAGATTCAAGGCAAAGTTGCTTGTGCTGTGGAAGATTTCTTCCAAGGAAATAATAAAGAAGCTCGAATTTATTCCAATAGTTATTGGATAGAACAGCACGTTCGATTTCCTAATGACTGGCGGACTCGCTTTCCAGAATACTATCAAGCAATGACAACTTATCAGCGTGAAGGTAAAAATAAACATGATGATGCGCCAGATGCAACAACGGGAATTGCTGAGACAATGACAACTCGTAAAGCAAAACTAAAATCTTTCAAAGGAGGATTCTAATTGAAATACAAACCACCTAAATTAATGACATTTCCAAAAGACGAACCAATCACAGTTGAAGTGCTTACCAAGTTCATGGAAAAACATAAATTAGAAGTTGCTCGGTATGAGTACTTAAAAAATATGTATCGTGGGATCATGGACATTGACGATGAGCCTAAAAAAGATTCTTGGAAGCCTGACAATCGTTTAGCTGTTAATTTTACTAAATATATCGTTGACACTTTCACAGGCTATTTCAATGGGATTCCAGTTAAAAAGACTCATTCAGATAAAGAAATACTTTCTAAACTACAAGAATTTGATAACTTGAATGACATGGAAGATGAAGAGTCAGAGCTTGCAAAGATGGCTTGTATTTATGGTCGAGCATTTGAACTCTTGTATCAAGACGAAGAAACAAAAACGAACGTTATTTATAACACTCCCGAAAATATGTTCATGGTTTATGATGACACGATTAAGCAGGAACCATTGTTTGCCGTGAGATATGGTGTTGACGATGACAAAAAACTTCATGGAGAAGTTTATACTCTACTTGAAACTATTAAAATCAGCGGAGAAAATGACGAAATTAGCTTTGGCGAAAAGACTAACAACCCATATTCAGATTTACCAGTTGTAGAGTTCTATTTCAACGAAGAACGAATGAGTATCTTTGAATCTGTTATTTCATTAGTCAACGCTTTTAACAAGGCTATTAGTGAAAAAGCAAATGATGTTGATTATTTTAGTGATCAGTATTTAGCATTCTTAGGTGCTGAAGTTGAAGAAGAGGACTTGAAAAACATTCGTAGTAACCGTGTCATTAATTACTATGCCGATGGTGAAGGCAAAAATGTAGATGTCAAATTCTTAGAAAAGCCTGATAGTGATTCTCAAACAGAAAATCTATTGGACCGACTGACTAAATTAATCTTCCAAACAACAATGGTTGCGAATATCTCTGATGAATCTTTCGGGTCATCAAGTGGTGTCTCGTTAGCTTACAAACTTCAAGCAATGAGTAACCTAGCTCTGTCATTTCAACGTAAGTTCCAATCTTCTTTAAATAGTCGATACAAACTATTTTGTGAGTTAAGTACGAATGTTTCAAACAAAGATGCATGGAAAGATATTGAGTACACCTTTACTCGTAATGAGCCTAAAGACATTAAAGAGCAAGCTGAGACTGCTAATATTCTAAAAGGTATTACTAGTGAAGAAACAGCTTTGAGTGTCATTTCTGTTATTCCAGATGTTCAAGCTGAAATGGATAAAATCAAAAAAGAAGATTCTTCTACAGCTATTTTTGACAAGGATAAGCAACCTAGTGATAATGAAACAGATGTAGCAGTTTCTGAAACAAATGAGGAGTAACCTATGAAAACTCCTGACTATTGGATCAAACGCGAGCAAGCATGGCAAGCGGAGCAAATCAAAGATGATACCAAACGCATGAAACAAATCATGGATAAGCTATTTGAATCTCAAGAGGCTATTCAAAAAGAAATCAATGCCAACTGGCAGAACTTTGCAAATGGTCAAGGGGTTTCTATTAGTGAAGCCATGAAACGTGCGGATAAGATGGATGTCAAGGCATTTGCCAATAAAGCTAAGAAATACGTTCAAGAAAAAGACTTTTCGCACCAAGCAAATCAAGCGTTGAAACTTTATAACTTGACCATGAGAGTGAATCGTTTAGAACTTCTGAAAGCAAATATTGGTTTGGAGCTTACTTCTGTATTTGACGACTTGGATAAATATTTCTCAAAAAGTTTGACTGGCGCAGCCCTCACAGAATTTGAAAGACAAGCCGGCATACTTGGCCTAAGTGTTCCCAAGAACGGTTATAACAGTTTAGTTGAATCAGTTCTTAATGGAAGTTATAAAGTCGAAGGATTTGCCAGTTTCTCTGACAAACTTTGGCAGTATCAATTTGAATTGAAAGCTGATATTGAAAAACTTCTCATTCGTTCAGTAACTGGTGGAATTAATCCGAAAGCACTAGCCCCACAACTTAAAAGGCTGATGACAGAAAAGGGAAAGCTTAATGCGACTTACAACGCACAACGATTGCTTGTGTCAGAAACAACGAGAATTCAAACGGCTATTCAAGAAGAAAGCTATAAAAAAGCGGATATTGAAAGTTATGAATATATTGCTGAACCGTCAGCTTGTCCTATCTGCGGGGCATTGAATGGTAAAATTTTCAAACTTAAAGATATGTCGCCTGGTATTAATGCACCTAACATGCACCCGTTCTGTAGATGTAGCACAGCACCTCATGTTGATGATAAAGCTTTCTGGGACGCTCGGTTGAAAGAGCAAGACAAGAAAACTAGTGATAAAACTGATGATTCTCTTGGTAAGGTATATAATGAATATACAGATATTAAATCAATTAAAAAATATATTGATTCTATTGACATTAGTACTGCAAGTCATGAAGATTTAATTTCAATAGGTTCATTAGTAAATTATAATTTTGATGTAGCTAGTAAACTTGGCGATAAACAAGCACTTAAAGATATCTTTTCTAACTTTAGAGAGATTGGCGGTACCGTTCCAAAAGATGGATGGGAAAAAGGTTCTTCAAAAGAAACAAAAACAAGGATTAATGATGCTTTTTCATTTTATCCAAAAGAGTGGGCAGAATATGCTCATAAAAATGGAAAGACCATCTTTACTAAAAAATTAGACCGCGGATTTTTCAGTGAGGCTGGTTTAAAGGGTAGGTCATGGAAAAGTGGTGTCGTTGATAATGGTGTAAGTATCATGCTTAGTGATAACGCAACCGCTAGTTTCCATGAGATCGGTCACTACGTTGAGTACTTCAATCCTAATGCAATAAGATTGTCTAAGGAATTTCTTGCTTATCGAACAAAAGGCGAAGAAGAACTACCAATAAGAAACATGATTTATTATTATAATGTCAGGGAAAAAACTAAAAAAGATAATTTCATAACACCATAT
>SKEA01002402.1_pt1 | contig 11042 bp, 11 predicted proteins | sample 4826601 | NCBI WGS metagenome assembly SKEA01 (sample SAMN11008821, study PRJNA524170) | human gut metagenome | biome: Human fecal sample; material: Feces; isolation source: fecal sample from pouch patient p13, p53 | host: Homo sapiens | place: Israel: Tel-Aviv | collected 2016-07-06 | reverse complement strand
GAATATAATACATAACAAATATAGATACTTCAATTTAAATTAGAAGTATCTATATTTTTTTTATTTGTTAAAATACTTTAATTTACAAAAATGTAAATTAAATTTTGAATCTAGAGTTTTAAGGTGGATAAATTAATTACTAAAAATTATATACTCTAACTGTAGCAAACGAGCTATAAAACATGATCTTTAAAAAGTTAATAACATGCATCTAAGGAGGTAAGGTACATGAAGAATAATGAAGTATTCTTTTTTGATACAGAAACTGATTCGTTAGACTTTAGAACTGGAAAGATAAAATTAATAGCTTTTTCTAAGGGGTTTGATGAAGTGGCCACAACAACAAGTATAGATGAAAGGCTTAAAGATATTTTGGATGATAGGAATATTACTAAGGTGTTTCATAATGCTAAATTTGATGTTGAATTCTTTCAGAGTAAAGGATATAAGGTGAATAATTATCACTGCACATTACTTATGGCTCAAGTATTAGGGGAAGAAAAGTTAAGTTTAAAAGCTTTAGCTAAAAAATATCTTGATATTGATATGGACAAGTCCATGCAACATAGTGATAACTGGCAAGAAACTCAGATAACTCAAGAGCATATTGATTATGCAGTAAAGGACGTTGAGTACACTAGGGATTTATACTATAAACTTTTAGATTTACTTGTAGAGAATAATCTTTTAACTGTTTATGAAAGAGAAAGAAGAGCTATACCAGCTATAGTAATGCTTGGAAGTAATGGTATTAATATGGAGTATGATAAATGGAATGCTAGATTAGATGATGATAGAAGATTGGCTATTGAATTAGAGATTAGGATTAAAGACTTACTTAATAGGAAAGAGGTAAATCTTAATTCGCCAAAGCAATTAGTTGAAGCTATTGCAGAGTATGGGATTAAGCTACATTCAACATCAGATGATGAGTTAGCCAAATATTCGGATGAACACGAAGTAATCAAACTTATTAGGAAGTATAGAAGACTTCAAACAAAGATTAAAACCTATGGTGAAAAGCTAAAGACATTCATTAATGATGATGGGAGGATAAGAGCAGACTGGAGATTAATAGGTGCAAGTTCAGGAAGAATGTCTTGTAATAATCCACCACTTCAAGCTATGCCAGGAAATAGTAGAGAGTTTTTTGTTGCAGATAAGGGGTATAAGCTAGTGGGTTCAGATTACTCACAGATTGAACTTAGAGTTCTAGCGACTATATCCAAGGATGAAGCTTTGAAGAGTTATTTTAACAATGGTATAGATCTTCATTTAGGAACAGCAAGTTTAGTCTTTAAGAAACCAATAGATGAAATTTCTAAAGAGGAAAGACAAGTTGCTAAAAGCTTAAATTTTGGAATAGTATATGGAATTACTGCTTATGGCATTCAGAAAAATCTTAGAAAAAGTGGTGTTGATATATCATTAGAGGAGGCAGAGGAATATAGAATAGAATTTCTTAACGTTTATCCAAAGGTAAAAGAACTTCAAGATGCTTTATTAAAAGCAGATTATATAAAGACATTAGGGGGAAGAAGGTGGCAAGGTGGTAACTTATCAATGACTCAAAGATTAAATTTACCTATTCAAGGTTCTGCTGCAGAAGGGTTAAAAGAAGCTTTAGCATTACTTGTTGAAAGGATGAAAGATTCTTGGAGATTAGTTGCGGTCGTACATGATGAAATACTTTTAGAAGTACCAGAAGATGAGGCTGAAGAAGCAAAAAACATTTTAGAAAGATGTATGGTTGAAGGGATGAAAACTATAGTCAAAGATATCCCAATTATTGTTGATAGTTTAGTAAGTAATAATTGGTGTAAATAAGAGGAGGATTACAAATGATTTTTAGAAACAACAAAGAAGTATTAGGAACATCTGGGGTGAAGGCTACTTTAAATGAAGGTGAGTATGAAGCAATAATAAAAAGAATAATTTACTTAAGAGATTGCAAAACAGATTGGGGGTTTAGAGATTTTCTTGAAGTAATTTATAACATTAGTGTTGGAGTTACAGAACAGGAAAAGAAAGAAAAGATAATGGTATCTCAAGCAGAAAAGTCGAAGTGTTTCAACTTCTTAATGGATGTATATAATGGCAATATTCCAAATGAGATAAACATTGATGAGTTAGCAGGCAAGAAATGTACATTAACTATAAAGCATAATACTGATGAAAAAGGTAATGTGTATGCAAATATAGTAGAAAGAAAATTTAACTAACTTAGGAGGAATTAAAATGTTAATAAAAACATCAGAACAATTAGTAAAAGAGTTTATAACAGAAGAAATTGTAGTTAAAGGATGTCCTGATAACTTATACAAGTTACTAGCTTTAATAGAGCAAATAAAACAATCAGGAAATAGGATGGCATATGTTAAGTTAAAACAACACTGTGATATTGTAGATGAGAATTTATTCTCATCTATAATGAAAGCATTTTTGAAGGGCATAGATATAAAAAAGGATCAAGTTCAAGATGAAGTAGAGATATCAATTGATGATGCATTGGTAGAAGAGTTAAAAACTATAGTTACTAATAGTAAGGCAATAGCATTGGGATTTTACTATGACGAAAAAAATAAGCTTAGATTAAATACTAACAAGTGTATTTCGTATCTAAGAAAGATTGCTGAATTTATTATTAAGCATGGAGTTTTAATGATATATAACCAAAAGGAAGGTATTTTCCAAGAGCTTAATGATGAATTAATGGGAACTATACTAAGGTATCTTATGAATACAGCTATACCAGATAGTTGGAAAAAAGTCTATGAAAGAGATATTATTGATGGGCTAATGAGAGAGGTCCCTAGAGTTGATACTAACATTATAGATGATACATTAATTGCTTTTAATAATGGAGTTTATAATGTTGTAACTAAGCAATTATTACCACATGATAAAAAGTATATGTTTACTAGCAAATCGCCAATAGATTATCTGAAAGATGCAGATTGTCCAATATTTAAAAAGGCAATTAAAGAAATAACATGCAATGATGATGAATTATTATCATGTCTTCAAGAAATATTCGGAAATGCTTTAATTAATAATACTAAGGCTGAAAGGGCATTCTTCTTTACTGGAGTAGGATCTAATGGGAAGAGTTTCTGTTCAGAGGTACTTACTGAAATTGTTGGAGTCAACAATGTTAGTAATATACAACTATCTAAATTCTCCGAAAGGTTTGGAATAGAAGGTATAGTAAGTAAAACACTTAATATTGCAAATGAAAATGAGCTTGGAGGAGCTATTAGCACTGAAAATCTTAAAGCAATAATAAGTGGAGATACAATAAACATTTCAAGAAAATTTAAACAAGCTATCAATTATAAGTCTACAATTAAGTTAATATTCTTATTAAATACATTACCAGATACTTTAGATAATACTCATGGGTATTATAGAAAAATTCTGATAGTTCCATTTAATAGGGTATTTAAACCAGAAGATATTGATAAGAAATTAAAAGAAAAGGTATGTACTGAATTAAGTGGTGTACTTAATTGGTGTCTTGAAGGGGCAGAAAGACTTATCAATAATGATTATAACTTTACAGAAAGTAAAGCTGTAGAAAAAGTAACTAAGGCTTACAAGGAAGAACAAAATCCGGTAGAAGCTTATTTAAATGAAGTTCTTGTATATGAAGAGGGAAGTAGTGAAACTAAGAAAGCTGTACTAGATGCATATAAGTCTTGGATAGAGGGTGAAGGCATCTCATCGAGAGGCACTGATTCACCGCAAAGATTTTGGAGAGCTTTAAATAACTCTACTAAAATTAATTTGAATTGTGAGTTAACTTATAAGAAAATTGCAGGTACCTTATATTTAAGGGACTTTAAAATAGATTACTCTAAATTACCAAAGCAAGAAGTTAAATATACTTTTAGTAATTAGGGGGGGATAAGTGGCTAAGGTGGATAAGATTTTTTCTAGCTATGATAATTAATTGATTTAGTTTTTCTTAGATTAAAATTATTGACCACTTAGCCACCTAACCACTTCAAAGTTAGGTGTAATAAATAAGATTAATAAGTATATATCATAATAATGAATACTAAGGAGGAAAATTTAATGAAAGAATGTATTAAAACTACTATAAGCAGAGAAAAGTTATATGAAAGGAATTATATAAGAGATAGTGTGGAAAAAATTAAATATGATCGCGAAGCAAATAGTAGAATAAAATACAATTCTTTGGTTAAGGTATTAGCCTCTATGTATTTAGATTCTCCTAAAGGAGAAGTATAAATATAAGGAGTTGATTTAATGAGGCAACCTAATTATCTTGAAATGAAAAGGGCGTGTGCATATATAAGGTATAGTTCTGATAATCAGAGGGATGAAAGCTTAGAAGCTCAAATAAGAGCTATAAAGGAATTTGGTTATGCTAAGGGATATGAGATAGTAAAGGTTTATCAGGATAAAGCTAAGTCAGCCACGACTGATAGAAGACCAGGTTTTCAGCAAATGATTAAGGATAGTGCCAATGATATATTTGATGTAGTAATAGTGCACAAGTTAGATAGGTTTTCTAGAGATAAATATGATAGTGCTCAATATAAAAGAAAATTAAAGCAAAATGGGGTAAAGCTAGTTAGTGTTACTGAAAATCTAGATGATAGTCCAGAATCAGTTATACTTGAAAGTGTTATTGAAGGTATGGCTGAATATTACAGTAAAAATCTTGCTAGAGAAGTAATGAAAGGAATGAAAGAAACTGCATATCAAGCTAAACATACAGGAGGACTTCCACCTTTAGGCTATGATGTAAATGCAGAAAAGAAATATGTAATAAATGAAAGAGAAGCTGAAAGTGTAAGGTTAATATTTGAAATGTACACAGCTAGATATACTTTAAGTCAAATGGTAGACGAATTAAATTCAAGAGGATTTAAAACTAAAGCAGGAGCCATTTTTAAGCACAACAGCATTAATAGTGTTCTTACTAATGAAAAATATACTGGAGTTTATATATTTAATAAGTCAGCTAAAAAGGATGCATATGGAAGAAGAAATAGTCATCTTCAGAAAGATCCAAGTGAAATAATTAGAATTGAAGGAGGTATGCCACAAATTATAGATAAGGAGCTATATGAAAAAGCTCAAGAAATTCTTAGAAGTAGGAAGAAGTCAAAAGCAGTTAATAAGGCTAAGGAAAGCTATTTACTATCTGGGATAATTAAATGTGGAGAATGTGGATATGCTATGTACGGAAATCGTAGACAAGCTAAAAGTAAGCCACTATATGTATCCTATAGATGTGGCGGCAGAAAGCGTACAAGTAGTAATGTATGTAGCAATAAGGAAATAAGAAAGGAGTACATTGAAGAATATGTTCTAACAGAACTTGAAGCAAGAATATTCAATGATAAATCTATTCCACTGTTAGTAGAAGGAATTAATGCGGAGCTAAAGAAACAAAGTGAAGGAGATGAAGATAAAAGAGGGATTATAGAAAAAGAACTTAAAGACATCAAAAAACAAATAGGTAATATAGTAATGGCTATAACGAATGGATTTATCCAAGAAGAGTTTAAGGTTAAGATGGAGGAGCTAAAAGAACGAAAAGCTTATTTAGAAGGTAAGCTAGTGGATATAGAAACAAGTCAATCAGTTACTAAAGTTACAGAAGAGGATATAAGGGGACTTTTAGCTGGTTTCAGGGAATATGTAGTAACTAAGAATATTCCAGAATGTAAAAATTTCATACAGGACTTTGTTAAAGAAGTTGTAGTATATAAGACCCACGTTGAAGTAGTATTCAACGTGGGTTTTAATTTTAATATAAGAAATGAAATAGTAACTAGAAAAGTTATTGAAAGAAAAAATTTAAGATTAATAATGTAGGATTTTATGGAATAAGTATGTGTACTAGCTGATCAAATATGGTAATATATTGTATATAAATAAATAATTACTATTATTGTAATAGTCTTTATTAAATTGATAATCAAATTACTGGAGGTACACATAGATGAATTATATAGGAATAAGAGTTGGGACTACAGATATATACTATTCAATAATACAAAAAAAGAATAATGAATTTGATATCTTAAGTATTTCTAGTGTTAAGATACCGAAAGCTTTAAATATACCAGAAAAATTATCATATGTCAGAAATACATTAATTACTATAATAGGACAATATGATATTTCATATGCTGCTATGAGAATAATAGAAGGTGCTGCAATGAGTAATATTAATAGTAACTCTTTATTTAGAGTTAATATAGAGGGTGTTGTTCAAGAAGTTTTTGCAGGAAGTACAATAAGGGCGTATGATTTAGCTTGTAATGCTAGTGTTTCAGCAACTTTAGGTACAAGTTCTAAAAAGATATTGGATATTTTTAGTGAGTTGAATTTAAACGGCAAATATATGACTGATAATGGATGTGTACTTAATGAGGGGCAGAAGGAATCTTTAGTCGTAGCCATTGCTATGCTAAAGAAGAAAGGTGAGTAGTTATGACAAGTGTATGTGCAAATATTAGATTTGAGCCAATTAGGGCAATTGGGAATGATGAGGGTAAGAATTCACAAGTTTTTGTAGCGAGAGACTTGCAATTAAATACAGAGTTATTTATAAAAAGGATTAGCAAAAAGAAACTTGAAGAAGACGGAGTAGATATAGAAGATTATTTTTTAGAAGCTAGATTATTATATGCGGGTAAGCATTCTCATATAGCTGAAATACAATATGCATCAGAAGATGAAGAGAATATTTATTTAGCAATGCCAGTATATGAGAATGGTTCCTTAAGTGCAATGATGGATAATAGATTCTTAACAGTGAGAGAAATTATAAAGTACTCTTTAGATTTTTTAAGCGGATTGGCATATATTCACTCAAAAGGAATGATTCATTTAGATATTAAACCAACTAATGTACTTATAGACAATACAGGCAAAGCAATTCTAACTGATTTTGGATTATCTAGATTTTTAGATGAGAACGGGTTTGCTGAACAAAGGTTTAATTATAAATGGATTGTTGATCCAGAGCGGATACAATCAACCAATAGAGCTATAGAATCTGATATATATCAAGTAGGACTGCTGATATATAGAATGTGTAATGGAAATAATATTTTAAGAGAACAAGCAGTAGAGTTAGGATTAATGACTCCACAGGATTTTGGTTATGCAATTATCAATAGTAAATATCCAATAAGGAAAAAATATCTTCCACATATACCAATGAAATTACAAAGAATTATTGAAAAATGTTTAAATGTAGATATAAATGCAAGGTATAGAAATGTAATAGATATAATGAATGATTTAAGTAATATAGAAGAATGCTTAGATTGGATATATACTCCGGAAAATAAAGAGGTGTATACTAAAATAGATAGAAATTTTAGAATATCTATTAGCATAGAGAACAAAAACAATAAATATTATATAGTATGTATTAAGGAAAATTTAGTAGGCAATACTAAAAGAAAGATGAATGATTGTTGTAAGATGGTAACAGATAAAAAGGATATTTGTAAGGAATTAAAGAATATTATTAAAAAAATCAATTGATTTCAAGGTTGTAAAGGAGGGAGAATATGATTAATAGAAAAACTGAAAACAAAAGAGTTAGTAGAGAATTTTTAACAAATCCTTTTCCTTTAAGTACGCGTGAAGAAAGAATGAAAAAAGCGGGTGTAATTGATTTAAGAGATAATTGTATAATAAAGGAATATGATAATGACTATTTTGAATTTATTCCTATAAATAAGAGCAAAAAAGTATAGAACGATAAAGAGGCGAGGGTACTAACAGTCACGCTTCGCCTCCACCAAAAAATCCACGACAGAAATGTCGTGGATTTTTTGTATTTTCAAATACTTTGAGTTAAATTTGGAGTTCAAAAGATTTTATGGCTTTGGTACATAACATAAAAGCCATTCTGATATAAGTAAAACGAGGTCTATAGGGATGACATTCAACCTAAAATGAATGTATCTAGTTTTATTGGATATCTTAAGAGAAAAAGTAGTCTTATGATATTTGAAAAATGGGGTAACATGAAATGTAAATATAGAACGGTCAAGAAAAAGATTGACTAAATGTTACTATAAAGTTTAATATGAAAAAATAAACAAAATTTAAATTTTAATAATAGTAAAAATTAATTTTGTAATATTAGATAAAACTATAATATTAATTATATTTAAGTAAATAAGTTATAATTAAATTCATAATAACGACAACCTTTCATGTTGATTTTGGGTTTAGTGAATCAAGTTTAACATGAAATTAAAGGGACGTTATTTTTGGTATAAAAAACGTACGTAATCTTGATATATAAAGAGTTTAAAAGAAAATTAGTGTAAAAAGTTTTACACTAACTTAAGATAATAAGAGGAGAGGAATATGAAAAAGGCAGTGTTTTTTGATATTGATGGAACTTTATTACATTGTAGTGAAGGAATGATGGAGATTAGTCCTAGAGTTAAAGAGACTATTCGTAAGTTACAAGCTAATGGAGACTATGTATTTATTGCAACTGGAAGACCATATGCATTTTTGAGCCAAGCCATATTGGAATTTGGGTTTGATGGTTTTATTCTAACTAATGGAGCTCAAGTTATAATAAATGATAAAGTTATTTATAAAGATTCAATCAATGAAGAATTTGTAAAAAGTATAGTTGGAGAGTTTGATAGATTAAATATTCAATACATATTAGAAGGAGAGTATTATTCGTATATGAAAGATAAGTATAAAGAGTTTTATGCTTTTTATGAAAACTTAGGTATATCTAGAAAGTTTATAAAAAGTGATTATAACTTAGATGATATTGATGTATATAAAATAGAGATGATGTGTCCAAATGATGAATCAGTAGATTTTTGTTTATCATTAATTGAAAATAATCCTGGATTTGATTACTCTCATAGTATGGCTATAAAGTCTTTTGAACTATATCCTAAAAAGAATACTAAAGCTAGTGGAATATTAAAAGTATTAAAATATTTAGAGATTCCAGTTGAAAATAGTTATGCTTTTGGAGATGAGAGAAATGATATAGAAATGCTATCAACAGTTGGGTGTGGGATAGCTATGGGAAATTCTAAAGATGAAGTGAAAAAATATGCAAAGCAAGTTACAGATACAGTAGAAAATGATGGAGTAGCAGTTGGAATTGAGAAATATATAATTTCTTAGAGTATGAACTAAAAAAACTTAAATAAGCTTTTCTTTACATAACAAAATGCTCCTTTATAGTTACAGTTTTATTATTTTAACTGTCTAATATAAAGGGGCATTGAAAAAATTTTTTTATTTAATTTTTTTTGTAGCAATTGTGGATTCTCTAGATATAACTCTTGTATCTAGTTCAAACTCTTCTACTTTAGCATTATCAGAGTCCATAGCCTCAACCAGTAGATCAACAGCTTTTTTCCCTATTTCTGTTAGTGGTTGTGATAAAGATGATATACTTGGATTCATTTTTTTTGAAATCAATGAATTATCAAATCCGGCAACTGCTACATCTTGAGGAACTCTATATCCTAACTCATATAATGCTTTTATAGCATCGCAAGCTGTAGCATCGTCATTTGCAAAAAATGCATCACTATGTAATCCATTTTTTGATATATATTCAATAACTGTATTGTATACAGTTATATTTTCAATAGTTTCTGGTGCCTCATTTTCAATAATATCACTTAATTCTAATCCTCTTTTTTTTAAACAATCACGAAACCCAGCAAATTTAATTGAAGAAGTAGAGGTTTTAGTAGGTCCTATGTATCCAATCCTCTGGTATCCTAAATCAAGAAAATGTTGAGCAATTTTTTTACCACCATCATAATGGGAGATTGATACAGAACTAAAACCATGCATTTTTTTTGTAATAGTTATAACAGGGATATCCACTTGTTTATAGTAAGGGCTGCTATGGGTAGAAGATATAGGAACACATATTATTCCATCAATTTTTCTACTTTTTAATTGATTTAATATACTTTTCTCTTTCTCTTTATTTTTATTAGTACAACAAAGAATTATATTATAGCCTTGATAGGAAGCTTGGCTTTCAATTGCTGCTAGTATCTCTGTGAAGAAAGGATTTGCAATTTCAGGTAAAATCACTCCAATAATATTTGTTTTATTACCAGCTAAAGTTTGTGCAACAATATTGGGTTGATAGTTTAATTTTTTCACCCAGTGTAAAACAATTTTTCTTGTTTCTGGTTTTACAGAAGGATGTCCTGCTAATACACGAGAAACTGTTGCTCTAGATACATTAGCTTTATCAGCAACTTCCTTCATACTTGTCATTTTGTTCACCTTCTTTCTTTGTAATATATAGGGTTAATCATATTTTTACCCCTTATATATCAAGGTCTTTAAGACCGAGATTTTTTATATGATTCAAATTTTTTAGTATCATTTTTCCCTATTTGGATAAAACTAATATTATATACATAAACTAATTAATTACACTAAAAGAAGCGTAATAAATGAGAAAAAGACAAGAGATATTTAACATAATTGATATATTTACTCACAAGCAAAAAATAATTTCTGCGAAATTGTACTTGGTGATTTATACCAGAATTAATTGAAGACAAACGGGGGTCAAGAAATATTATCACAACACCCTTATAAGAACTTTTATTGTTATCAGACGTAAATATTTTAGAGAAATAACTCTACTTTGTGATTTTTTTAATACTAATTTAAAAATCACGCAATTATATGAGGTTGATATTACAAAACTATTACCTTGTTATAGAGTTTATTAACATTTTATTCATAGGAATTGATAATAATTTGCTAAAGGAAATAATTAAATCACAAGTAAATGAATTTATAAAACTTAGATGATATAATTCAATTAACTAAGTTTAAGCGAGCTACTTAGATTTTTTTAAAGCCAAATATTTTATATTTCATTATACTCAAAGGCATAACTAGCCTTTTTTAAAATTTATTCATCAATAAAAATTCTAATCTTAATATTTTTTCCCTAATAAATATTCACTTTTTAAAAGATCAATTATGTTGATACATATTTAATATTATGT
>SKEA01002387.1_pt1 | contig 11121 bp, 8 predicted proteins | sample 4826601 | NCBI WGS metagenome assembly SKEA01 (sample SAMN11008821, study PRJNA524170) | human gut metagenome | biome: Human fecal sample; material: Feces; isolation source: fecal sample from pouch patient p13, p53 | host: Homo sapiens | place: Israel: Tel-Aviv | collected 2016-07-06 | reverse complement strand
TGAGCACAAGACAGAAAAACACATACTCAATCGGCTCTTTAAATTCTAAAATGCCCATCCAGTTTTCCGGAACTGCAGGCATCTTTTCTACCTTGATCATATACGGATTCACGATCACCTGATACCCGAGCTTCTCCATCAGGAATTTCTTCTCTTCTCCCGATGAAAGTGCTTCTTTCACCTGGTAATAAAGCTCCCTCTCTCTGGATTTTAAGATCCACCGGCGGTTTAATAATAATTCCAACGTTCTCATTTTGATTCCCCATCTTCAAACACAATTGTATAAGCAGGCATCTGAAAGGTTCCATCTGTACATTTTAACATACAATACTCTTTCACATCTGCCTGTTCAATATAATACATCTGCCCGTCTTCTGTTTTTGCACAGTGATTCTTCCTTTCCAGAGCCTTTGAAAGCCACAGAAGAAACATATCCCGTACAGACGGTTCGATCACCGGAAGACTTGCAAACTCAAGCCGTCCGTTGTGTATATAGCTCCCAAGCAGTTTCCTCTCCTCTTCCAGCCTCCTGATCATCAGCAGCCGCATCTCTTCCTTCTCTTTTGACCGGTCGACGATACCGCTTCTTCTGGCTTTTTGTTTGTAGGTGCGCACTCTGGGAGTGACTGTCACGGCATATGCTTCTTCCTCATATACACCACTGTTAATGCTGTCTGTCTCTCTGCTCAATTCTCCTTTGAGATGGAGCGGCTTCTCGATCCCGAATACGACCGCTGACAGTCGATGTGCCTCGTTGATATCCCTGCACTTTCCAAATATGTCCGCCAGCTTTTTATATTCCTCCCGCCGATTTGAGCCCTGATTGCTCATCTCACTGATTCGTGTGGCATATCTGGTAATCTTCCGGATGATTTCGTTTGTTGTATCAAACACTTTTCCCGCTTCCGATTCCATCCCGTCTTTTCCTGAAAACCACTCGGAAATACTTTCCCAACGCCCCTTCATTTTGTCATAAATCATCTGCTCATCAATCTCTGTATCCATTCTCGGAATCGAGAGCTCATACTCTGTCACTTTCTGCAAAATCTGATTCACGACCTCCCGGTCAACACTTCGGAGCTGCTGCTCGATCGCAGTCACATTTACCTGGAGGCTCTTTACAAACGAGCGAAGGTACTCGATCAGCCGGTCTTTAAACACAAGAAACTCTTTTGTTTTCATCATCTCTTCTGCTTTTACACTGTTTAATTCCCTCATATAGTCCTGGTAATTCTGATTCAACCGAATAAAATCACTGTTCAGATCATTCCACCATCCATACCGCTTTTCCGCTTCTGCCTGTGACATCTCCCCCAGCCTTCCAAGGCTGATCCGAAGCCGCTCCAATAAAGTCGGCTCCAGCGAAGAGCCTTCGATCAACAGATTTTCAATCCGAATCACCATTCGCTCGACTTCAACTGCTGTCTCAGAAAGCTGATAGCGAAACTTCTTATTTTTAAATTCCTCAATCGTTGTCACTTTCCGGGTATCCTGAATTGTAAGCAGATTTCCCCAGGATACAAGCGCCGCCAGGTCCTGCTGACACTGTTCCATCGTATATTCCTGAAAATAAGGATCTTCTTTTAACTCCTCAAAGACGTCCTCCTGATACATCCAATATTTTAATTTTTCATACTTCAAATAAAAAAGCCGAATGATGGGACGATATCTGTCTGTATTCTCTACATTCAGATATCTTGCCTCCAACATTGGCTTTCTCATTTTTTCTTGAATTTTCATGTCATCAATTCCTCTTGTATTTTTATTCTTCATCGACTTCTGCTGTTGTTATTTCTGTGTTCAGAATAGCATATCGAGATTGAATCTACAAGGGATTGGATATATGTTTTTGATTTTTTATTGAGGTGGGTGGTGTGAACAGTAACGAGAGCAGTGTATCTGCACAGCAGGGGCAAGTAAGTTTTGTATTATTATTTTTGCGATTCTTCCTAATGACAGCTGTTACTTCCGCATCCCTGCTCACCACATGTATGTCCTTCCCCGTGGCTGTGCTCATGGTGAGAACACTTCACATCCGGATTATAATCCAGTGTTTCATTAATAAATGCTTCCACTGCCTTATCCGCATCTCCCAAAACTCCTCCGAAAAGCTTAATGCCTGCTGCCGCTAAAGCCGTCTGTGCGCCGCCTCCGATTCCGCCACAAATCAAAACATCTGCATTTAATGCATTAAGCACTCCCGCCAATGCGCCATGTCCGCTTCCGTTCGTATCTACTACCTCTGAACGTACTACTTTTCCTTCCTCTACATCATAAATCTTAAATGTTTCTGTGTGCCCAAAGTGCTGGAAAATCTGTCCATTTTCATATGTTACTGCTATTCTCATTATACCCTCTCCTTTTTCCACTGCATATTTTTGGTAAATCTCCTGTTTGTAACATCCTCCAAAGCTGCAGCTGCTACTCTGACCGTCGCAGATTCTGAAATCCCCGCCCTCGATTCTAAGCGGATGTCCATCAATGAGCGCATCTGCTATTTTTTTCCTGGCAAGCTCGTAAATCCGTTGAACTGTTGTTCTTGCAATCTGCATAGATACTGCACACTGCTCCTGATTATAACCTTTCTTGTCCAAAAGACGAATTGTCTCGTACTCATCTACCGTCAGAACAATGGGTGTTTTTTTCTCAGTATCATCTGCCGGAAAAAATTCTAAAACATTGGGGAAATGGCAGACTTTTCTGCATTTTACTGGTCTCGGCATAAACTGCTTTTTCTATCGTTTTACATTTAATCTGCTTTTCTATCCAATTATCTTGTGCATTTTTAATGATGTCAAATCATCGCTCTTTTTCTTTATTTACATTTTTCAGTTACAATAACATATCCTTAACAAATGTATTCCGATAGTCACTCGGTGATATTCTATATCTTTCCTTGAAAACTCGGTTAAAGGTTCTTTGACTTTCAAAACCACAATCAAAACATATATTAGTTATAGTATCCTGTGTATTTTCCAATGCAGCAACTGCATAATTTAATCGTACTCCATTCACATATTTATTAAAATTACAATGAAAGGTTTTGGCAAACATTCTTGACAATACATATTTACCAACTCCCAAATCGAGTGCCATTTTTTCCAGACTTATTTCATTTCTAAAATTCTTTGCTATATACTCCACGGAATTATAAATAAGATCATCACTTCCTAATGACTTTTTATCAATCATCGGCATGTCAGTAAATACATATGCAATAATTATTTGCGCATAAGCCTGCGCCAATATTGAATTACACTCTGGATTTTTTGTCAAAAAATTGATTGCGTGAACCACATCCGGATGCATATTTTTTTTCTTTAACACTGGATTCTCAGGACTATATGTTTGCAATTCTTTCAGATATCCAGATAGTACTGCCGGATCAATATGTAAAAAAACGACTTTGTTTTCTCTTTCTCCGAAGACTTGATAATGATGTATTACATTTGGAAACACGATTGCGAAGTCGCCTTCATTCATATCATATAGCTCTAACCCCACTCCAAGTGCAATATTACCATTTGTCACATATACAATCTCTATGGCTTCATGTAAATGTGGTGGCATGTGTACTACTCTTTTCCACTCGACCGATATTCCTTTGTCTCTATTTTCATATACTAACAACATTTAGAACCAACTCCTTTTTCTTAGCTTTTATTTTGTCATATTGTCCCATTTTTATCTGCCCATTTAGAAAAAGGACACTGCATCGTATGATACAGCATCCTTATCCTTTCTATGTGAAAATAGTTGTTGTAAGAACAAATTATGCAAACACAAACATCATATTAAAAACTATTCACTAATCTTGAGCTGCTCTATATTTTTTACTCCCCTAGTTCAATATTTATCGATACATCCTGTATATCTTCATTGCAACTAACAAATGGTAAATGAATATCTGATGTCTTCTTCCGCACTGATATGATATTCGTCTTCCACATCACTTTGCCAGCTGTCGATACCTCCGACTCCTCTGACTGCTCCGTATACGCATAAAACTGTTCTTCTTGCTGGAGGTAATTCCTCATGATGCAGAGCATTTTCAATTTCAGATGCTGTATAAGGAAGGCATGAAAAAGCAAATTCCTTGTCTTCCTTCTCAATACGAAGTGTCTGTGGTGACTGATCTGTTCTACTATTGTCAAGACTTGTATGTCTGCTAATTTCAAGCCACTCTGTATCCATTCTCATTCCACATTCCTGTGGGACAAGGTAAGGTGTCAGGCTCAAATCCGTCACTTCATAAATACCTTTTTGGGCACCTGCTTTTCTATCCGGATATGTCTCCCCTGATAATCCTTTATAGATATATTTATCTGCAAGTGTTGGCATGATAAAACGCATTCCAAATACTGGAATCTCAGGCAGTCCTTTTACTCCATTATAATGTACATCCACCTGGATTTTTCCGGATACATCAACCGTATATGTCACAAGTACCGTTGTTGACGGATTGGATATTGTCTCATAAGTATATTTTACAATGATCTCATCAGCAAAAACATCCCCACCGAAGCTGTTATTGTCCGGTGCATATGGTTTCTGCACTTCTCCATCCATGATAACCTGTGTTTCCTTACAGTCAATAAACATATCTGCTGAAAGCCAGCTTCCGCTTTTGATATGGAACTTGCTTCCTCTGTCGTTATCTGTCAGCGCTCTCCAGAAAGTAGGTTTTGGGCAACGGTACAGCCACTCATATCCGTTTTTAACGATAGATTCCAGTCCGCCTTGTGCATAAGAAAAAATATAATCAAATCCTTCACCATGTACACCAAGTGTATAGTCACCATAGACCACTCTTAATTTATCTGTATAAGCCATAGTAATACCTCACTTCCTGCATTGCCGGTTTCTCTTTTCTGTCAGCAAATACGATTCCATTTGCTGAGAATTCATAGTCTGAAGGTTTATCGTCAAAGTCTCCGCCATAGCGTAAAACTTCTTTTCCTGTCACCGGATCTTTTACAAGAATTGCCTGATCGATAAAATCCCATATAAATCCACCCTGATACATATCATATTTATCAATCAGCTTCATATAAGATCCCAGACCTCCCATGGAATTACCCATGTCATGCATAAACTCACATAATATATAAGGTTTCTTCGGATTGTTATTCAAATACTCCTCTACATCCTCCGGCTTTGCATACATTCTTGTTTCCATGTCAGAAATCGTATCCTCATATGCCCTATTGTAATAAGAACTTTCATAATGAACTAATCTTCCATCTTCCTTTTCAGCAAAATAAACGTTCATTGCTTCAATGTCATCACCCGCATAAGATTCATTTCCTAAAGACCAGAATAAAACGGATGTATGGTTTTTAAATGTTTCAAAATTGTTTCTTGCACGATCAAGTACAGCCTCTTTCCACTGTGGAAAAGATCCCGGCACATTGCAGGATGGTTCGATTGCCCCTAATTTCTGGAAGGATCCATGACTTTCCAGATTCGTTTCTGCCATCACGTAAATTCCTGCATTGTCGCACATATAATACCACGGTATCTGATCCGGATAATGACAGGTGCGTACCGAATTAATATTATTTCTGAGCATACATGCGATATCTGCTCGCATATCTTCTAATCCAATGCATCTTCCTGTTTTTGGATTCCACTCATGACGGTTTACTCCTGTAATAACCAGGCGTTTTCCATTTAAATAAATAATCTTATCAATAATCTCAATTCTTCTGAAACCAATATCGTAAGGAATTACTTCTACTAAACTTCCATCTTCTGCTTTAAGTTCTACATACGCATGATATAAATAAGGATTATGATTATCCCACAGTCTAACAGTTTCTAAATCAATACAGATTGTACCCTCTAAGTGGTCATTTTCTTTCTTTAACTGTACAGATTTTTCTGCCACCAGATTTTCTTCCCTGTCTTTTAAAATAATATCAGCGGTTATATTCTGAGCATCCGGTGCAGATACTTTCATGTTGACAGATACGCTTCCACTTACATTATCCTGATTCAACACAGGTTGAAACCATACATCATCCATATGTACATCCGGTATCGCTTTCAAAGTAACATTTCTAAAGATTCCAAAAAAGCGGAAAAAGTCTTGGTCCTCTAAAAATGCTGCTGTGCTCATCTTGTGAACCTGAACTGCCAGCACATTTCCCTTTTCTTTTATATAAGGTGTCAGGTCAAACTCAGAAGGCGTAAAACTATCTTCTGCATAGCCCACAAACTGACCATTCAGCCACAGATACATCGCTTCTTCTACACCTTCAAAACAAATATGGATTCTTTTCCCACACATGCTCTTATCCAGGTCAAAGTATTTGATGTAGGAACCTACCGGATTGTACTCTGCTTCTGAAAACATTCCTTTTTCTGCTCCGGTCGCCTCCATGCTGTAAGCTCCTCTGTGGTACTCTTTTCCTTCCCACGGATACATGGTGTTAATGTAGCGGATCTTATCATATCCAGCCAGTTCAATATGTCCCGGAACCATAATTTTATCGAATCCTGACGCATCAAATGTTTCCTCATAAAAATTAACTGGTCTGCTTTTTACATTTTTACTATAAGAAAACTCCCACTGCCCGTTTAATGACTGAAATAACGGGTTTTTCTCTTTTTTCATGTCCGAATAATCCAAATAATAGGAATGATCACTATGCGGAGCTAATTGATTCACCTTAAATACTTCCGGATTATCCAACCATTTCATATCAGCATTCATATTTTTCCTTCCTTTCCAAACAAATCCCAAAAAAAGATTTTTGGGATTCGTTCGTTAAAATTTTCTTGTTCTATTTTAGTATACACCTACAAACAAGATTACAGGAGCAACTCTTGAATCTTCAATACGAATTTCAATTGCATCTGTTTCTACGCCCTGCAAATCGATGATCTTCTTATAACCAATTGTGGTAGCATCCACCATTTTTTCTTTTCTTCCATCTTCTGCCGCATACCATACAGAAAACTTCTCCACTCGCTGACTGAAAGGAATTGCCTCTTTTAATACCAGATAAGATAATTTCTTTTTCTCTGTCCACTGCAGATGAATTGTCAATTCTCTGTCCCCGGCTTTATTTCTGAACACATTCTCATAATCATCTACTCTTAAAAGATCTGCGTTTTTACCTTCCGCATCCTTCTCCGGAACTGTTGTAATTTCAGCGATGTCTGCCAAATTGTCTTTAAAAGTGCTTCTTATAAAATCTCCAAGCATTTTTACATTATTAACATCTGTCTGATGAAGTTTTCCATTTTTCATTGGAGGAAGATTCAACAGAAGTGTTGTATTTCCACCAACTGAAGATAAATAAATTTCTTTCAGGTTTTCGAATGAACGAACCTGATCATCTTCTTCCTCATGATAGAACCAGCCTGGACGGATAGAAACATCTGTTTCTGCCGGATAATATGCTAATTTTTCTTCATTACGCAGACATTCATGGCTTCCCAGATCTGCCTGTGTTTCATCTAACGGACGGTTTCTGAATTCTTCATTATCTTCCTGCTGGCTGAGCTGTGCTGTAATCGCCGGATCTGTCATATCTGCGGCAACGACACTCCACTCACTTGGACGAACCTGTCCGGCTTCGTTTCCACACCAGCGGATATCCGGACCTGAAATTGAGATCACGGCGTTTGGCTGAAGTTTACGCATTACTTCATAATATCTCTGCCAGTCATAAACCTGTTTCTTTCCATTGCTGCCTTCGCCACAGGCTCCGTCAAGCCAGATTACAAATATGTCCCCGTAATTTGTCAGAAGTTCTGTAAGCTGATTTACATAGTAGTCATCGTATTCTTTGCCTTTTCCATAAGATTCATTGTTTCTGTCCCATGGTGAAAGATAAACTCCAAACTTCAGACCATATTCTTTACATGCCTCTACTGTTTCACGAACGATATCACCTTTTCCGTTCTTATAAGGTGAATTTTTAATACTATGTTCTGTATACTTGCTTGGCCATAAGCAAAAGCCATCATGATGTTTACAAGTCAATATTAATCCCTTCATTCCACCTTCAGCAGCTGTCTTTGCCCACTGGCGAGCATCTAACTCTTCAGGATTGAAGATAGATTCCGGTTCATCGCCTAATCCCCACTCACTTCCTGTAAAAGTATTTACTGTAAAATGGATGAAGCAGAAATACTCCATATTCTGATAAGCAATCTGTCTTTTGCTTGGTGTAACTGAAATTAAACGTTCATCCTCTTTCATACCCTTGTATTCCATTTTAGCACTCCTCCAACTGTTTTCTAAGCTTTTTATTAGCATCTTCTATATTCATTCTTGACATGATAAATGTAATGATCAATGACAATACCATTGGAATCCACAAATACATAACATGCAGCATGTTCAGGCAGGATTCCGGCTGGATTGTTGCTTCTTTCACAAATCCACTTGCATCAAGTAACCATCCGCAAAGAGCAACTCCGATTCCTCCTCCGATCTTTGTTCCAAAAGAAGTACAGGAATACATTGTTCCATCAATGTGTTTATGTTTTGTAAGGTATGTATATTCTGAACAGCTTGCAACTACGGCTCCCATATCACCCTGCCATGGTGCCATTCCAAGCGCTGCAACTGCTGTAAATGCAAGCATAAGCGGAACACTTCCCATATAGCCGGCAAAAATCACTCCTACACGTCCTGCTGTTCCGAGAATATAACCTGCAAGGTTCATTCTATATAAACCTTTCATCTTTTCTACCAGCATAGGTGTGATACACATTGCAATGATGACAGGAATATTGATTGCCCATGAAAATACAGAATATAAATCTTCATTTTTCAGTATGTAAATCATGTAATAAATTCCCATATTTAACATAGCTGAATAAATCTGCTGACAAATATAAGTAGCACAGATCATAAGATAATATTTATTGGAAAATAAAAGTTTTGCTGCCTCTACCAGACTATATTTTTCTTCTGTGTGGTCTTTACCTGCTTTTAATTCTTCTTCCGGAAGCTCCTTGATTGAAAATACGGAAATTGTATTTACAATCAATCCGATGATAGCATATACTACAGCAACTGTTCTCCAAGCAGCTGCTCCACCGCCTGCTGCTCTTACAAACTGAACTGTAACAGACTGAATAAGTAAGCTTGTTGAAAATGCAAAGATAAAACGCCATGATCCCATCTCTACACGTTCTCTGCTGTTTTTTGTACAAAATGTAACCAATGATGCATATGCAATATTATTTGCAGTAAAGAATACCGCATTTAACAGTGTATATGCGATAAAGAACCATGCGTACTGAGCTGTTGTTCCAAGACTGTCCGGTATTGCAAAGTTTGCTACAAGTGTTACCGCACAACCTATATACGCATAGAGCATCCAAGGTCTTGCTTTTCCAAGTTTGCTTTTTGTTTTATCAATCATAGTTCCAAAGAACATATCGCTGATTCCGTCAAATAACTTTGATACCATGATTAATGTTCCGATAATACCCGGATTTAAACCTACTGTATTTGTCAAATACAACATTACGAATGATGACAAGAATGCATACACAACATTTCCTGCCAAATCTCCCGAACCATAACCTACTTTGTTATACCATTTAAGGTATCTTTTCTCTTCCATGTGAAACTTCTCCTTTCAACAACTTTATTTAGTTTCCACAACTTTTATATAATTTAAAATGAAATTATATAAAAATTTTACGTCAGAATAAATATCATAAATGGAACAAAACATACACAAAATAACCTTTTTACTTTTTATTTTTCGTTGTTATCCATCATTAGAAATGGACTTATTATGAAATTTGTGTTAAAATCAAACTAAATCTATCATTTTTGTTTAATTTTCAGACAGTTTCTAATTATTTCATATACGGAGGTAGCAATGTACACAAACAATGCATATCTAAATGATTCGCATATAGACAGAAAGGATAAATCAAATCCACTTATTGTAACAATGTGCGGAACTTATAAGTTATATACCAAACCAAAACTTCCTACATGGAGACCCCGTGGCAGAGTTGACTTTCAATTATTATACGTTGCTTCCGGGAAAGCTCATTTCTATTTTGATGAGGATGGTACTGATACCATTGTACATGCTGGTCATATGGTTTTATATCGCCCCAAAGAACCTCAAAAATATGTCTATTATGCCAAGGATCACACAGAAGTATATTGGGTTCACTTTACTGGAAGCAGTGTCACAAATCTACTTCGTTCCTATGGCATAACCAAAGATAAGCGTGTCTTTTATTGTGGTTCTGATCCTGAATATAAAAATCTTTTTTCGGTTATGATAAAAGAGTTACAGATGTGTAAATCTGGTTATTCCGAAATGCTCGAAATGTATTTAAGACAGATTTTTATTAGATTACAGCGTCATTTTGAGCAAACGATTATGACAGACACATCCCAGATAGCAGAAGAAATAGACAAAGCCATTGTTTATTTTAGCGAACACTATAATGAAGCAATTAATGTTGATGCCTATGCTAAACAGAACCACGTCAGCACAAACTGGTTCATACGCAATTTCAAAATGTATACCGGAACTACGCCAAAACAGTTTATTTTGCAAAAAAGAATTAATAATGCTGAAACACTACTACAAAATAAACAATATAACATTAAAGAGATTGCACAGATAATAGGCTATGATAATCCTTTATATTTCAGCCGAATCTTTCAAAGAACGAAAGGTATATCTCCATCCGAGTATCGCAAAAACATATAAAGTATAAATAAAAAGGGAAGAGCTGATCAGTCATATTTATCAGCTCTTCCTTCTTGTTTGCAAATTTTGTCCACCTTTTATATTTATTTGGCAAGTAATATTTCGTTTCACATTTTATAATGACCTTGTCAACAGAAAGGAGATGAACTTCTATGAGAAACAAATTCCACAACTTTGTTCAACAACTACTTAACTTTTATGCAGACTTTTTTACTCGCAGATATTATCCTTTATAATTATGCAGTTGTTTCCACAACTTTATTTACACAACTGATATTTAAATTTCTAGGATTGATTTTTTGCAAACTTTTATTTTGTTTCACACTTTATAACAGCCTTATCAACAGAAAGGAGATGTATTTCCATGAGAAACAAGTTTTATAACTTTATTCAGCAACTGCTTAATTTC
>SKEA01002385.1_pt1 | contig 11135 bp, 11 predicted proteins | sample 4826601 | NCBI WGS metagenome assembly SKEA01 (sample SAMN11008821, study PRJNA524170) | human gut metagenome | biome: Human fecal sample; material: Feces; isolation source: fecal sample from pouch patient p13, p53 | host: Homo sapiens | place: Israel: Tel-Aviv | collected 2016-07-06 | reverse complement strand
CAATTGTGTAAAATTAATCATGCAAATTAGTTTAATTCATATTGCTTTTGATTACACTTATATGTAATCTATATTAAAATCATATAGGCTAAAATCATAAAAAACGAGGCCGAATCTTACGATTCGACCTCGTGTGTGCTTGTATAGTAGAGTAACCTATTCCCTATTATTTACCAGGGAAGAATGGCCATACCATTGGAATGATAATTAAGCTTACTACGAAGCAAACTAAAATCAATGGAACGCCAGCTTTTACATAGTCAGTAAATTTGTATTGACCAGGACCAAGTACTAATGTATTTGGAGGTGTACCTACAGGTGTACCGAATGCACAAGATGCAGCAACGCCGATAGCCATCAATACAGCATGAGGGTCAGCGCCCATACCTTGAGCAATGGAGATACCGATAGGAGCCAACAATGCACAAGATGCAGTATTAGACATGAATTGAGTCATAACACAAGACAAGATGAACAATACTCCTGTTGCAAAGTAAGGGCTAGGATCGGAACCCATAACGCCGATTACTGCATTAGCAATCATTTTACCTGCGCCAGATTGATCTAGTGCAGTGGCAACTGGCATCATACCAGCAAATAAGAAAATTGTTACCCAGTCAATAGACGTATAAGCTTGTTTTTCGTTTAAGCAACCTGTTAATACACAAAGCATTGCGCCAATAACAGCAACCATACTCAATGGTAAGTTAATACCAAAGCTATCTTTTAATGGTTGACCTAAAATCATAGCGATGATTACGCCTAAAAGAATAAGACCAGAGAATAATTGTTTCTTTGGATCATTAGAAATATCTTCTGCTGCAACTTCTTGTTCAACTTCACCAGCATCGGTAATTTCATGTTTAGGTAACAAATGTTTACCAATAAGCATCATGAAAACGATAGTAGCGATAGTCAAAGGAATACCAATCCATGCAAATTCAAAGAAACCAAATGGTTCAATACCAAATTTTGATAAAGTACCACTTACAATGATATTTGGTGGTGTACCAACCATTGTAATGATACCGCCGATACCAGCAGCAAATGCTAATGGCATCAATTGGCGAGATGCAGGAATCTTAGCAACAGCACAGATACCAACAACTACAGGTAATAAAGCAGCTGTTGTACCAGTGTTAGATAAGAATGCGGACATAATAGCTGTAACAAGCATGATGGCAAGCATCAAACCGTTTTCACTAGTGCCTGCGTGAGAAACTACGGTTTCACCAATCTTTTGGGCTAAACCTGTGTAGAATAACGCAGCACCTACAACGAACATGCCAGCAAACAACACAACTGTACTATCAGATAAACCAGAGAATACAACCTTAGGAGTAATAATCCCCATAAGGCCTAGTGTAATGGCACCGCCTAAAGAAGTAATAGCTAAAGGAATAATTTCCGTAACGAATAAAACAGCCATAACTGCAAGGACGATTAAGGTTTGTTCTGCAGCACCCATACATCATCATCTCCCTTCAGAGAAATGCACTGATTGTAGTTATATGAGGTATAAAACATAGCCTACGATACTAATAGCACAAGCCATTAAAAATGTAACCCCATATCCCTCTATAGTTTTGGGATAACCAAAAAGTAATGCTTCTCCTAGAAATCCTCGGCGATTAAACCAAGAATATTTAGTTCTTCTTTGGAACCATTGTGATTTGCGTTCAACACCAATAATCAGTGCAGTAACTAAAAAAACAATAAATGCCCATACGAAACAAATCAGTATTTTTAATTCAATTGATAACAAGATGACCACCTCTACTATTTTGAAAGCACTAGAAGGTTATTTAGTGAAATTCTTGCTCATCACATAATGACCGATCTGACAAAACATTTATTGCTAATATACCCCTTTTCTGTATGTTTACATACTATCCAAGGGATTTTTTATTCACCAATAGGTGTACCCTAAAAGGCACACCTTGGTGAATAATTATTAAACTATTAGTGGTTGGACAACATAGCAAGCATTGTACCTGCTGCTACTGCTGTACCGATAACGCCAGCTACATTTGGACCCATGGCATGCATGAGCAAGAAGTTACCTGGGTTAGCTTTCGCACCTACAACTTGAGATACGCGAGCCGCCATTGGAACCGCGGATACACCAGCAGAACCAATAAGTGGATTTGTTTTACCACCATCAACTAAGTTCATTAATTTACCAAATAATACGCCACCAGCTGTACCACCGATGAATGCAACCAAACCTAAGCAAATGATAAGGAGTGTTTGCATGCTTAAGAAGTGTTCCGCACTCATTGTTAAACCAGTACCAGTCGCTAAGAAGATTGTAACAGTATTGATCAACGCATTTTGAGATGTATCGGACAAACGATCAGTTACGCCAGATTCACGGAATAAGTTACCTAACATCAACATACCTAAAAGGGATGTAATGGAAGGAAGCAATAAGGAAATGAAGATTGTTGCAACGATTGGGAATACGATTTTTTCAAAACGTGTAACATCACGCAATTGTTCCATAACAATTTCGCGTTCTTTTTGCGTAGTAAATAATTTCATTACAGGTGGTTGAATCAACGGTACCAAGGACATATAGGAATATGCAGCAACCGCGATAGCACCCAATAAATGAGGAGCCAGCTTAGTAGCTAAGTAAATAGATGTAGGACCATCAGCACCACCGATGATACCGATAGCTGCAGCTTCTTGAGCTGTAAAGCCAAGCATCATGGCACCACCTAAAGCAGCGAATACGCCAATTTGGGCAGCAGCACCTAAAAGCAATGTTTTAGGGTTAGCAATAAGCGGACCAAAGTCAGTCATTGCACCTACACCAAGGAAAATTAAAGGTGGGAAGATTTCTTGGGAGATACCTGCACTAATAAGCGCCATAACGCCTTCTTCGAAACCGTTACGAGGGATATTCGCAAGCAAACAACCAAACGCAATCGGACCCAACAATAATGGTTCAAACTCTTTAGCAAATGCCAAATATAATAGGATCAAACCTACAAGAATCATAATAGCATTGCCTGTTGTAAATGCGAGGAACCCGCTATCATTTATAACGGATTGAATCGCAACAGCAAAAGCCTCCATATGCGTTCCCCTTTCACAAATATAAAATTGTTATATGACGCGGCGCAGCCGCGCCATAAGACAACACTTGGTATTAGCCAAGAACAACCATATCGTCGCCAGTGGATACAGTTTGGTTAGCAGCTACGCGAACTTCTGAAACTACAGCATCATGAGGAGCTGCGATTTCGTTTTGCATTTTCATAGCTTCAAGAATCAACAAAGTTTCGCCTTTTTTAACTGCTTGACCAGCGGATACTGCTACAGATAGGATTTTACCAGGCATTGGAGCTTTTACAGTTTCAGCACCTGCTGGAACTGGAGCTGCTGCTGCAGCTGGAGCTGGTGCAGGAGCTGCTTTAGGAGCTGCTGCTGGAGCTGCTTTAGGAGCTGCTGCTGGCGCTGCAGCTTTTACTTCATTAACTTCTACATCATATGCTGTGCCATTTACTGTAACGTTGAATTTTTTCATCTTAAATTCCTCCAAATGTGTATATCTACACAATAATTAAATTTCATTTACACATATAGTTCTGATAATCCTATCGATTACCTAAAAGCGTTAATCTTATCGATTACCGCGTAAGCGACCTTCCATTTTCCAATTGTAGCTTACAATTGGACGGATATGCGCGATTTGATCAGCGGAATAACCCATTGCCGCTAATGCGCCAACGATAACTGCTACTACATCTTGAGATAGAGCTTTACCGTTAGCCTTTGTAGCATTGCTCATGACAAATGCCTCCTAAAAAAATATTAATTTCTCCCGCTTAAACGGCCTTCCAAGCGCCATTTAGCACTGGTTGCTGTAGGTCGAATAGATGCAATTTGTTCAGATGAGTACCCCATCGCCACAATGGCACCCACGATAGCTGCTACTACTTCATCCTCATTTTGAGCAGATGCACTTGGTGTAGCCACTGGAGTAGCCGCAGGAGCTGCAACAGGAGCACTTGCCGGTGCTTCTTTTTTCTTTTTCGTAGGGTCAATCAAATGAACGATTGTCATCAAAATGCCTAAAAGAATCAACACAACAAATACAACTGTCATATTAATGGCCATGATTAACCAGGGATTGGTAGTAACTGCTTGTCCTTCCATAATCATTCCCCTTTCTAAAAAATAAGTAAAGAAAGGTATCTCCCAAATTCGATGATATGATTACCGAATCGAATTATAATGGAATATTACCATGTTTCTTTGGAGCACGGTTTTCACGTTTACTTGCAAGCATAGCCAACGCATTGATAACAGCTGGGCGAGTTTGTTTTGGTTCGATTACAACATCAACAAAGCCACGTTCTGCAGCTTTGTAAGGAGTTGCGAATTCTTCTACGTATTTAGCTGTTTTAGCATCTTTATCTTCATCTTTTTTGAAGATAATGTTAGCTGCACCAGCAGGACCCATTACAGCGATTTCGGATGTAGGCCAAGCGTATACTTGGTCAGCGCCCAAATCTTGGGAACACATAGCGAGGTAAGAACCACCGTATGCTTTACGAGTGATAACAGTAATTTTTGGTACTGTTGCTTCAGAGTAAGCATACAACATTTTAGCACCATGACGAATGATACCGCCCCATTCTTGATTTGTGCCAGGCAAGAAACCAGGAACGTCAACGAAGTTAACGATTGGAATATTGAAAGCATCACAGAAACGGATGAAACGGGAAGATTTGTCAGATGCGTTGATGTCCAAGCAACCAGCCATTACTTTAGGTTGGTTAGCAATGATACCAACAGATTGACCATCAAAACGTGCGAAGCATGTAATGATGTTTGTAGCATAGAATGGTTGTACTTCATAGTATTCACCATTATCTACAGTAGCTGCGATAACATCTTTCATGTCGTATGGCATGTTGCTGTTATCAGGTAACAAGCTGTTTAAGCCTTCGTCTTCACGAGTTGGGTCATCACCTGTATCTACCAATGGAGCATCTTCCATATTGTTAGAAGGTAAGAAACCTAACAAGTAGCGGATTTGAGCGATGCAATCATCTTCATTTTCAGCTGCAAAGTGAGCAACACCGGACACAGAGTTATGAGCCATTGCGCCACCAAGATCTTCAGCTGTTACTTCTTCACCAGTTACAGATTTAATAACTGCAGGACCAGTGATGAACATTTGAGATGTGTTTTTAACCATGTAGATGAAGTCAGTCAATGCTGGAGAATATACAGCACCGCCTGCACATGGTCCCATGATTACGGAAATTTGTGGAATAACGCCAGATGCATTTGTATTTTCAAAGAAAATTTTACCGTAACCAGCAAGAGCATCTACAGCTTCTTGAATACGAGCCCCGCCGGAATCATTGATACCAACGATAGGAGCACCCATTTTCATTGCTAAACGTTGTACTTTAACGATTTTAGCAGCGTGCATTTCACCAAGAGAACCACCTTCTACAGTGAAGTCTTGTGCGAATGCATATACCAAACGACCATCGATAGTACCATAACCAGTTACTACACCTTCGCCTGGTAATTCTTTTTTGTCTTGACCGAAGTTAACACAACGATGTTTAACAAATTGATCAAGTTCAACAAAAGAGTTGTCATCGAATAATTTAGCCAAACGTTCACGAGCAGTCATTTTACCTTGAGAATGTTGTTTCTCAACGCGTTTTTCACCGCCACCAGCTTTAACTTTCGCTAGTTTTTCGTGCAACAACTCAATTTTTTCTTGCACTGTTTGCATGTCAGCACCTCCATAAAAACTTATTACAATAATATTTTATTTCATTCGTTGGCAAAGTTCAAGTAATACGCCACCTGTAGCTTTAGGATGAACGAATGCAATAGAGGAACCGCCAGCACCATAACGAGGTTTTTCGTCAATCATACGAATACCTTTCGCCATAAGATCAGCAATAGCATTTTCAATATTATCTACACGCAAAGCAACGTGTTGGATACCATCACGACCGCCATTTTTTTCGATGAATTTACCGATAGGGCCGTCTGGAGTAGTAGTTTCCAAGAATTCTAATTCAGCATCGCCGCATGGGAAGAAGGATACTTTTACTTTTTGTTCTTCTACTACTTCATCTTCAGGAAGATGTTGAATTCCCAAAGCATTTTTGTAAAATTCTTTAGTTGCTGCTAAATCATTAACACCAATACCGATGTGATCCACTTGTAATACTTTAAAAGCCATTTCGATTATCTCCTTTATAAGGCTAAATCTCTAATGCTATGTAGTCGCCGTCTACTTTAGCACGTTTGTCATTACGCCGTTAACAACTGTATATGGATCGTTTGTACGTTCATTGACAGCTGCCACTTGGCTATTAAATTCGTCGCTTGTAATGATTTTATCAGCCACATAACGACCAATTTGTTCATTAATCATTGCGATGATTTCATCGCGAGTACGTTCTGCCCGACGAGATTCCAATTCACCGGAATCTTCAAGATACTCAAAATGTTCATCTAAGGCTTCGATAAGTTCATCTACGCCTTGGTCTTTACTAGCAATTGTGCGCTTAATTGGTGGGCGCCATTTTACTTCCCGAGAGTCTAGATCAAGCATCATTTCAATTTCAACATTCAAACGATCGCAACCATCTCGGTCAGCTTTATTGATAGCAAATACATCGCCGATTTCAAGAATACCCGCTTTAATAGCTTGGATATCATCACCGAGACCAGGTACGAGTACAACCAATGTAGTATCTGCATTCTTTACGATATCTACTTCAGATTGACCTACGCCTACTGTTTCAATGATAATCAAATCCAGGCCAAAGGCATCCATTAATTTTACAACGTCTGCAGTCTTTTTGGATAAACCACCTAGACTACCACGCGTCCCCATGCTTCGAATGAATACATTTTCATTTAATGTCAAATCATTCATTCTAATACGGTCCCCCAAAATAGCACCACCAGAGAATGGGCTTGTTGGGTCGATGGCAACGATGCCGATTTTTTTACCTTGATTTAGATAATGTTTAACAACCTTATCCGTCAAAGTACTTTTACCTGCACCAGGGGCACCAGTTATACCGAGAATGCGAGCATTACCCGTTTTAGGATAAATAGCCTTCATAATATCTATGGCATTTTCATACTCGTTTTCTACAGCAGTGATGGACCGTGCTAAGGCTAGTCTTGAGCCTTCAAAGAGGCCTTTAACTAAATCCATTCGCCTCACCACCTATCTTTGAATATGGGAATAGAGGGAAGCCAACTATTCAGTTGTGCCCCTCTCTTGCCCAATTAATTATTTTACGTTTTCCTTGATGAAGTTAACGATATCACCAGTTGGAGTACCAGGTGTGAATACAGCTGCTACGCCAGCTTTTTTCAAGCCAGGGATATCAGCATCAGGAATAACGCCGCCGCCGATTACAAGAACATCGCCCATGCCTTTTTCTTTCAAAAGTTCAACAATTTTAGGGAACAATGTGTTGTGAGCGCCAGAAAGAAGGGATAATGCAACTACATTAACGTCTTCAGAAAGTGCAGCTTCTACGATTTGTTCTGGAGTTTGACGAAGACCTGTGTAGATTACTTCGAAACCAGCATCGCGAAGTGCGCGTGCTACAACTTTTGCACCACGGTCATGACCATCAAGACCTGGTTTTGCTACGATTACTCTAATACGTTTTTCTGCCATGATAATTACCTCCGAAATTAGCCGATATTATAATGTGGAATGAGCTTGGTATTCACCGAATACTTCGCGCAATACATTACAAATTTCACCCAAAGTAGCATATGTTTTAACTGCTGCAAGAATTAATGGCATCAAGTTAACGTTTTCGTCAGCTGCGCCAGCTTTCAAATCAGCTAAAGCTTTGTCAACTGCTGCTTGATCGCGGTTAGCGCGAACTGCTTGAGTTTTCTTAGCTTGGTTAACACCAACGGAAGCGTCTACGCGAAGCAAGTCTTTTGGAGCTTCTTCTTCAACTTGGAATTTGTTTACGCCAACGATTGTGCGCAAGCCAGATTCAACTTCCATTTGCCATTTGTAAGCGGATTCTTGGATTTCTTTTTGGATGTAGCCTTTTTCGATTGCTACTACAGCGCCGCCCATTTCATCAATTTTCTTGATGTAAGCCATAGCTTCGTCATAGATAGCGTTAGTCATAGCTTCTACATAGTAGGAACCGCCCAATGGGTCAACTACGTCAGCTAAACCAGATTCGTAAGCCACGATTTGTTGTGTACGAAGAGCTACTTGTACAGATGCTTCTGTAGGAAGAGCCAAAGCTTCGTCACGGGAGTTTGTATGTAAGGATTGAGTACCACCCATTACAGCAGCTGCAGTTTGAAGAGCAACACGAACGATGTTGTTATCAACTTGTTGTGCAGTCAACATGGAACCAGCTGTTTGAGTATGTACACGAAGCATCATGGATTTTGGTTTTTTAGCACCAAAACGTTCTTTCATGATAGTTGCCCATAAACGACGGGATGCGCGGAATTTAGCAACTTCTTCGAGTACATTGTTATGAGCATTCCAGAAGAAGGAAAGACGACCAGCGAATGTATCAACATCAAGACCAGCTTTCAAAGCTGCTTCTACGTATGCGATACCATCAGCAATTGTAAATGCGATTTCTTGTGCTGCTGTGGAACCTGCTTCGCGGATATGGTAACCGGAGATGGAAATTGTATTCCATTTTGGAACGTATTGAGAGCAATATTCAAAGATATTAGTAATCAAACGCATAGATGGTTTTGGAGGGAAAATGTAAGTACCACGAGCTGCGTATTCTTTCAAAATATCATTTTGAATTGTACCTTTCAATTCTGTGGAAGGTACGCCTTGTTTTTCAGCTACTGCGATATACATTGCCAACAAAACGGATGCTGGAGCGTTGATTGTCATGGAAGTGGATACTTTGCCAAGGTCGATGCCGTTGAACAAGATTTCCATATCTGCCAAGGAGTCAATCGCTACACCTACTTTACCAACTTCGCCTTCAGCCATAACGTCATCAGAGTCATAACCGATTTGTGTAGGTAAGTCAAATGCACAGGAAAGACCAGTTGCACCGGATTCAATAAGGTAACGATAACGTTTGTTAGATTCTTCAGCTGTCGCGAAACCAGCATACATACGCATAGTCCAGAAACGACCACGGTACATTGTAGGTTGTACGCCACGAGTATATGGATATTCACCAGGCATACCCAAATCACGTTCATAATCAAAGCCTTCAATATCAACTGGTGTATACACGCGGTTGTATTTCAAGTTTTGACGTTCTGGAGTTTTTACACACTTTTCGTCACAAAGTTTATTGTACTCAGCAATTTGGGCTTTAAGGTTTTCGTAAGCCATGTTTTCATCATCCTCCTAAAAAAACAGGTTATTTTTTCATGCTTCCAGTTTCTGTGAAGCGTTTATGCCAAGAAAGAGCTTCGTCGAGCAACATTGGTGTATGGGCATTCTTAGTTGCAGCGAGTGCTTTTTCGAGGTATTCAGTTAACATTGGTTTGTAGTCTGGGTGAGCACATTTTTCAATGATCAAACGAGCTCTTTCCACTGGACTCAAACCACGGCAGTCAGCAACACCTTGTTCTGTACAGAAAATCATAGTGTCATGTTCTGGGTGATCCACATGAGATACATATGGAACGATAGAACTGATGTCGCCACCTTTTGCAACGGAATTAGTACAGAAAATAGTGAGATATGCACTACGTGCAAAGTCACCAGATCCGCCAATACCGTTCATCATTTTGCTACCCATAATATGAGTAGAGTTTACATTGCCAAAAATATCAAATTCGATAGCGGTATTCATGGCAATGACACCAATACGGCGAGCAATACCAGGGTTGTTGGAAATTTCTTGTGGACGAAGAATAATCTTTTTACGATATTCATCGATGTTGTTATAGAAACGTTTCAACCCATCTGGAGAAGGACTTAATGCAGTACCGGAACATACAGTTACTTTACCTGCATCGATTAAGTCAAACATACCATCTTGGATTACTTCTGTATAAATGGACAAATCTTTGAATGGGCCTTGAGCCAATCCGCTGATTACTGCATTTGCTACAGAACCTACGCCAGATTGCAATGGAAGCAAGTTTTCAGGTAAACGACCTTCTGCGATTTCTTGTTCAAAGAATTTGATAAGGTGTTGACTCATTGCTTTTGCATCATCATCAATAGGTGCCAAAGGTCTTGTAGTATCAGGAACATCACAAGGAACTACTGCAATGATTTTGTCTGGGTCACAAGGAATTGCATCAGTACCAATACGATCACCAGCATGTTCCAATGGAATTGGTTTGCGATATGGTGGATCAAGTGGTTCGTAGATATCATGCATACCAACCAAAGATAATGGTTGAGATACGTTTACTTCTACGATAACTTTTTTAGCTTGGCTAACAAATGTTGGAGAGTTACCAACAGATGTTGTAGGTACTAAAGAGCCATCTTCATTGATTTGACAAACTTCTACGATAGCTACGTCTAAATCACCAAAGAAACCATAGCGTACATTTTGCGCCATTGTACTTAAGTGCATATCAACGTATTTGATGTCGCCGCTATTTAAAGCTTTGCGTGTATCCCCATTTGTTTGATAAGGGAAACGACGGTTAATACCATGTGCACGTGTTAATGCACCGTCGGCTTCATCACCTACGGAAGCACCTGTCCATAAATCAATTTTGAATGGTTCTTTTTCCATTCGTTCAGCCAAAGCCAATGGTACAGCTTTTGCATAACCAGATGGAGTAAAGCCGGAAATACCAACTTTATCATTGTGGTTAATCATTTGAGCTGCTTCATAAGCTGTGACAATTTTGCCTTGGAGGGCCGCATTTTTAACGCGATCTTTGATGTCTATCATCGTACCATCTCCTTAAAATCACCTTTTTAAACGACAGTTGATCAATCTCTTGGTCTAAACCGTTCCTTAAACCAATTTCATCGTATGCTTTTACAATCGCATTGTCAACTTATATGCATAAAATGTATTTTTTATCACACTCCGGCTGTGCATTATGACCAAAACGCATAGGTTTTTACATTTTCACATAAGTTTTATTCACACCGATATAACTCACAGGAATTATCAATTTAATAG
>SKEA01002383.1_pt1 | contig 11147 bp, 9 predicted proteins | sample 4826601 | NCBI WGS metagenome assembly SKEA01 (sample SAMN11008821, study PRJNA524170) | human gut metagenome | biome: Human fecal sample; material: Feces; isolation source: fecal sample from pouch patient p13, p53 | host: Homo sapiens | place: Israel: Tel-Aviv | collected 2016-07-06 | reverse complement strand
GAAAGCAGAAATCAAACTTTGGTCGGGGAGGTTTCTGCTTTTTTATTTCACGGTTACAAAACCATATGATAACACAAGAGGTCTCAGGATAAAACAATCTGATGGAAAATACGTCAGATTCCTTTATGCCAAGACCTCTTTTATTTTGCCTGAAAAGTGGAAGATCAGTTTGTTATAGTGTGCCCGATAACATTATGAGTAAGGAAATTGAAAATATCTTTGATAATACGGACTTTGTCTTAATGCTAAATCAAGCATCGGGAGATAGAGAAATTTTAGCAAGAAAACTTAAAATCTCACTTCCACAGCTCAGATATGTTACTAATTCAAATGAAGGTGAGGGATTACTTTTCTTTGGCAATACCATTGTTCCTTTCCTTGATAAGTTTCCGAAAGATACAATTTTATATCAGAAGATGACTACCAAGCCGGAAGAAGTGAGGTAGCCTATGGGAAAGAAGCTGAAAAAGGATTTTAAGGAAAGGCATAAGGCAAGCCTTGAAAGAGAGATGTTCCATAGTAAAACAGATACGATACCTGAAGAAAGTAAGCTAAAACATAACGATGATTACAGAGGTAAAATTGTTCATGAGAAAGAACGGTTTCAGGATAAAGTGCATGAAAAAACAAGTAAGGTAAGTGCTGATAATGAAAAGTCTTATGGAACATCCAAGAGAAACGAAAAATATAGAAATTCAGATAAGGGAGACGTAAATTCCGCAATTGAAACGGGAAGATCAGATTATATTACGGAGGTTAAGGATGGAAAAATCTATGATCCTTTAGGAAAAGACCTTGATAATGACGGGATTATAGACAGAAACGACAATGATTTTAGGGATAGCGACTATTTTGAGTCAACCTATGATGTCGAGGATAATCTTCATCATAAAGCAGAAAATACAAATAGATTCTCAAAAAGCCAAAAAGCTCAAAAGAAAAATTATAAGAGAAAAAACTATACCGAAAGCCTTTATACAAGGGAAAAGGATGATGTGTTAAAGGAAAATAAGGCTGATGATAAAAAGGCGGGAAAAGATGCTGTCAGCGGAAAAGTTTATAGCAGCCTATCAAAAGACCAAAAGAAAAAGCTAAAAAAAGACATGGTAAAGGTATCTGCCCTTTCAGGACTTGCTAAAGGAAGTGAAACTGTAAGAGATTACTTGTCTCATGGAAGTGATGAAAATCAAGGAGTGGAAGCAGGAGAAAAGACAGCAGATACAAGCTCAAAGCTCATTCATGGCATAAAGAAGTATTCTGATAAGAAAAGAGCTAAAAGAGGCTATGACCTTACAAATAAGGACTATAAAATCAGAAAGCGTAAGTCAAAGTTGGAATTTTGTGATGCCAAAAAGGAACTGAAAAAGACGGATGAGTATAAAAGAGCAAGTGCATATAAAAGATTTCAAAAGAAAAATCAGGTAAAGGCAGCAATTTCTCGTGAGAATAAGTCAAGGCTTAGAGATCGAATTAAAGAGGGACTTATCGGAACACTGAAAAGCTCAAAGCATATGATTATCCGAAAAGCAAAAGGACTAATGCTTATTTTCATAGGTATCATTATCTTAGGGACTTTTGTGATTAACTTTGCAGGAACGGGAATGACAGGCTTTATGAATTCTACAAGCTCTGTACTTACAACAAGCTATTTATCAAAGCCAAATGTCCTAAGTGAAATCAATCAGAAATTTTCAGATATGGAGGGTGAGCTTCAAAGTGAAGTTGACCATGTGAAAGAAAATTATCCCGGATATGATGAATATATCTTAAATAACACAGAATACATCGGTCATAATGTCCATGAGCTTTTATCCTACATTACATCAAGGTGCGGAGAGGTAAAGAGTGTATCGGAAGTAGAATCCATATTAAAAGAATTATTTGAGTCCATGTATGACCTTGAGTATAGGGAAGAAATTGAAATCAGATACAGGACAGTTACAGAAACCTATACCGATGAAGATGGCAATGAATATACCGAAAGCCACGAAGAACCTTATGAGTATAAAAAACTCATCGTAACGCTTCATAAAAAAGAGATGGACAGTATTATCCGAAAGGTCTTTGCAAACTATCCCGATAATCTAAAGCACTATGAAGCCTTGTTCCTTGCACAAGGCAATATGAGAGAAGCCTTTGGTAATTCTGACCTTATCAGTGCAAATGGAGGTATCGGCGGTGGAAAAGAGTATGAGGCATCTACGGAAGTACAAAAGAAGATTGTTAATGCTGCATACATTACGCCATCTCCGGGTGCAGGCTGGTGTGCCATGTGGGTATCACAGGTCTATCAAAATGCAGGACTTGGATATATAGGTGGGAATGCCTGTGATATGTACCGAAACTATACCTTTACATCAGACAGGTCAAAGCTCAAGGTCGGAATGCTTGTGGCAGTTGAAAGCAGCAGTAGCGGAAGCAGTGCAGGGCTTACCTATGGTCATGTAGGTATTTACATTGGAGATGGAAAAGTGATTGATAACATTGGTCGAATAAGAGTAACTACCTTAGATGATTGGATAGCAACATTTTGTAAGCACCATCCCGTAGGATTCGGTTTTCCGCCAAATGTAAAGAAATAGGAGGTAACAATTTGAAAAAGGAACTGATAGCAGTAAAAAACAGAATAAAGAAGTTAAAGGATAAAAAGGCTCTGATTGATGAAGAATTGGAGCCTTTATTCATTCGTGAAGAAGAGCTTGAAAATGAAGAAATCATTGCCATTTGCAGAAAGAACAACATCACAATCAGCGATTTGATAGCAAAGGTAAACAGACAAAAAGCAGAAATGAAAAAGGAGAAAATAAATGAAAACCAGTTTGAAAAAGAATAATAAGTTTTGGACGGTAGCACTTGCGGTAATTGTAAGTATTAGTTGTATTTTAGGTCTTTGGACGGTTGTTTATGCACAGGAGCAAAAATCTGAAGCTCCAACAAAAAACGAAGCTGTTCAAACGGAAGTTGAAGTAAATGTAAAGTATATCTTTGAAGATGAAAAGGTCTTTAAGGAAGAAAAGATAAAGGCTGAGAAAGGACAACTTATTGATAGCGGAGATCTTCCAATGCTCCCAGATGATATGAAATTCATTGATGAATTTCTGTTTTATGAGGTAAAGGGAGATGGAAAAGATGAGATTATCCGTAAGGTAGCAAAGGCTGAACTTAAGGATAAAGAAACTAAGACGGAAGAAGAAAAGCCACAGCAGGACAAAAGCACTCAGACGGAAGATAAAAAGACGAAAGATAAGTCAACGCAGACAGAGCTTTCCAAAGAGGATATTTCCAAGATGGAAAAGCAGGCAAAAGAACTTAAAGGGGAGCTTGATAAGCTAAATGGTGAGATTAAGGATAAAGATAAGTTAAGCGATAAGCAGAAGGAAAAAATCAAAGCTCTTGAAGATGAAATTGAAAGTCTGAAAGAAAAACTGAAAAAAGAAAAGGATAACAAAGATTTATCTTCTGATATTAAAAAGAAAATGGACAAGCTAAATGAAAAGATTAAAGATCTTGAAAAAAAGGCTAATGAAGTGAATAAAGCTCCGGCATCATCTAATGTTGTTACACCAATTCCACCAAATAGCAGTATAAAAACAAGTGCAGGAAATTCTCAGCCCCCTGTAAATACAGGTAAGGGAAGTGAATCAAAGATAAGTTTTGGAAATACTACAAAAGATGAAAATACTAAACAATCAAAAGATAAAGAAAAGGAAATTCGTTATCCTAATAAGCTGACAGCTAAAACGCCTGCTAACAATAACAGCCAAGATTCAGCTATGGGTGGCACAAGTAAGAGTGTAAACACCAACAAGGGAGTAGCTTCATCTCCGTCAAAGGCGAGAGCATCCGTTACGGAGAATAAAGATAATGCAAATAAGGAGTATCCGATTCATCATGGAGATAGTAGCGATAACAAAGAAACGGATCAGTATTCGGCAGATGCAAGGCAGTTTATTACCTTTCAAACGAAAAACGGTAAGACTTTTTATTTAATCATCAATCATGATGAAGATAGTGAGAATGTAATGCTTCTTACGGAAGTATCTGAAGATGATTTGCTTAACATGGTGGAGAAAAAAGAAGCACCAAAGCAGGAAGTAGTAAAAGAAGAACCTGTTAAGGAAGAAGTGAAGCCTGAGAAGAAGGACGAAAAGAGTAATTTAGGAACCTATATTATTTTGCTTCTTGTAGTAGGTGGTGCATTAGGAACAGGCTACTATTTTAAGGTTGTGAAAAAGAAAGAAGATAAAGAACTTGAAGCCTTAGAGGAGGAAGATGATGATTTCTTTTCTGAATCTGAAAGCGAGGAAGAAATAAATGATGCAGATGAAGTAGAAGATGAAGAATAAATGCACCTAAAAACATATTATTTTGGGTGCAAAGTTAGGGCGGGAGAGTAACATCTTTCGCCCTATTTTGATTTATAACAGGAGGAAAACACAGATGAAGTTAGTTATTGCAGAAAAGCCGAGTGTTGCAATCTCCATTGCAAAGGTTATTGGAGCAAATAAAAAGAAAGACGGATATTATGAAGGAAACGGATATAGGGTGAGCTGGTGCGTTGGACACCTAATTCAAATGGCAAATCCGGATGCTTATGATGAAAAGTACGCCAAGTGGAATATGGCTGATTTACCGATTATTCCGAGCGCCTACAAGTATGAAGTAGCAAAGGCAACCAAGAAGCAGTTTAACATCCTTAAAAAGCTGATGAATGATAAAGAGATTGATACGGTTATCAACGCTTGTGATGCAGGTCGTGAAGGAGAAAGCATTTTTAGATTGGTATATAACGAAGCTAAATGCAAAAAGAAGATGAAACGCCTTTGGATTTCATCTATGGAGGATAGTGCCATTAAAGAGGGCTTTGATAATCTAAAAGACGGAAAGGGCTATGACAATCTCTTTGAATCGGCACAGGCAAGAGCGATTGCAGATTGGCTTGTCGGAATGAACATCAGCAGGCTCTATTCTTGCCTATATAAGCAAAATTACAGTGTAGGAAGAGTGCAGACACCGACTCTTGCCATGATTGTAAAAAGAGATGATGAGATAGCTAATTTCAAGAAAGAGAAATACTATACAGTGGAGCTATCTATGAATGGTTTTACACTATCAACGGATAGAATTGATGATGAGGTTGCTGCCGAACAGCTAATCAATTTAGTTGGCGATAAGATTGAAATCACTGATGTTATTCAGAAAGAAAAGATTACTAAACCTGATTTACCCTTTGACCTTACAACACTTGAAAGAGAGTGCAATAAGTATTTCGGATATAGTGCCAAGCTGTTGATCAGCACATTATAATATGCCATTTTCAGAAAAATAAATAGTGCAGAAATAATACGGGGATCTTCCATCCCCGAACCCCTGGAATCCTTGTTATAACAGTAATAGAAAAAATTATTACCGTTATAACAAGGCTAAAAATGGGATGTTTTAATTTTCCGAATTCTGCAAATTATGGCATCAAATAAAATGCGTTGTAACACCAAGCAGACACTTGACTATGCTCAAAGCCTGTATGAAAAGAAACTGATTACTTATCCAAGAACGGACAGCAGGTGTTTAACAGAGGATATGATTACAAGTACCATCAATAACATTTTGGGCAAAAATGACTTTGATACAGGGCGCATCAAGACGGTATTTAACTCTAAAAAGGTTACGGACCACCACGCTATTATTCCGACAATCAGTTCATTAAAGGAAGATGTTTCTGAATTACCTTTAAGTGAAGCAAAAGTTTACTTCCTTATATCTGATAAATTCCATGCAAGTGTAGGCTATCCACTCATTGAAAACACAACAAAGATAGTAGCTTTATTTGACGGTTTTGAATTTACAAGTTCAGGTAAGGTAATTAAGGATGAAGGCTTTAGCAAATACCTTAAAGAATACAAATCAAAAAAGAGTGAAGATGCTGTATTGCCCGATGTAAGTGTTGGTGATGTTTTGAGCGTTGAAAATAAAGAGATAAAAGAAAAATTCACCCAACCTCCGAAACACTTTACTGAAGATACGCTTCTAAAGTCTATGGAGATTGCAGGAAATGATGCCTTAGAAAAGGGTGTAGAGGTGGAAAGAAAAGGTCTTGGCACTCCTGCAACAAGGGCAGGAATTATTGAAAATTTAATCTTTAAGGGAGTTGTCGAAAGAGATAAGAAGAATCTAATTGCAACGCATAAAGGAATCAGCCTTGTAACGATTGTAGCGGATAGCTTTAAGTCGGCAGAAACGACAGCGAAGTGGGAAATGGAATTATCGGATATTGCTCAGGGAAAATCCTCTAAGAAAGAATTTTTAGATGCGATTGAAAATGAGATAAAAGAAGCGGTTTTGACATATCGTAAGTAAGACAGCACTAATTTCAGCGTGGAAAAAATGCTCTAAAAATGCTATAATGCAAAGTAATCAATTTAATGATTGAGAGGTGATTATATGTCTAAAATAAATGTTGAAGGTTCAGAGATCAGCATTATTGCCATAGACAATAGAGATTATATTTCTTTAACGGATATGGTTAGAAATATTGAGAACGGTTCTGCTTTGATTGAAAAGTGGCTCAGAAACAAGAATACAATAGAGTTTTTAGGTATTTGGGAAGAAATGTATAACACGAATTTTAATTCCCCCGAATTCGAGGGAATTAAAAATGAAGCAGGATTTAACCGTTTTATATTATCGGTCAAGCAATGGGTGGAAAAAACTAATTCTATCGGTATCGTTGCGAGAGCAGGAAGATATGGTGGAACTTATGCTCATAAAGATATAGCGTTTGAGTTTGCTTCTTGGGTATCGCCATACTTTAAATTATATTTAATCAAGGAATTTGAACGCCTAAAGGAAGAAGAACAAAAGAAGTTAGGATGGGATATTAAGAGAAATTTGGCAAAAATCAATTATAGAATTCACACAGATGCCATTAAAAACAAACTTGTACCGGATAAACTTTCAAAAGAAAAAATCAATTTTATTTATGCAAGTGAAGCGGATATTCTTAATGTTTCTCTATTTGGAATAACAGCTAAGGAGTGGCGTGATGAAAATCCGGATTTAAAAGGCAATATTAGAGATTATGCGGATATATCACAGCTTGTCTGCCTTTCTAATCTTGAGAATCTTAATGCGGTATTTATAAATGAAGGCATGAGCCAATCTGAAAGATTGGAAAAATTAAATGCAATAGCTATTGAACAAATGAAGATACTATCTGAAAGTGAATCAATTAAAAAATTGAAATAGAGTAATAATATTTGGTATATAGCGAAGGTGATTAGAGTAAAATCTAACCGCCTTTTTTGTTTGAAAAACGGTAGATAATTTAGTAATATCCTTATAATCAAAGAATTTATAAGCGAAATAATAAAAATATAAAAAGCAATTTACAACAAAATTACAACAAAAAGAAGAGCCTTATATAACGACTTATACTAAGAAATAAAGATATATTGAAAAATGAGACTGGGGATTCCAAAATAAAAAGATATTAAGAAATAAACCGTGTTTATCTGCTTGAAAATAATTTTATAATTGACAATATAATGATAGAAATACTTCCTATCCAAAGAAATGTCTTTTTTGACTGGAATCTATATTTAATAGTTTCCTTCAAAATGAATATTAAAATATATTTTTGAATATTTGCCATTTTTACTCATGTAAAATAACTTATTTTAATCTAAAATGTTTTTGTAGGTTAGGGATGTACTTTACTTAATTAATAAAAAATAGGGGGTGATTGTAATGAAAAAACAAGAAAATACAAAAAAGAAAACTGGAATTTATGTACAAACCGCTAGTGATAAGGAGTTAGAATTATTAGTTGGTGGAGCTGGTGCTGGCTGGGTTAAAACCTTAACTAAGGACTGTCCTAATGTAGTTTCAGAGGTGTGTGGTTCTTTATTTGGTTGGATTTCTGCCTGCAAGAACTGTGGATAATTAAACAAAAACAATTTAAAACGTCCCTAGCCTACTGATTTATTTAAATTGGTAGGCTTTTTTAAGGAGGTTATCATGATAAAACAAAAGAATTATATTCAAGAAAATGAAAGTTTTGAATATATTGTTAAGCAGATTAGTAATAGGATATTTTTAAATATTCAAAATAAAATATCTGATTTTTATTCATTAAATATAAATATTGATTATTTAAGTACAGTTGTTTATACAGAAATACGAGAAATTATTATTCAAATTTTAGTACAAGATATTAATGATTGGCGGAAATCTAAGAAAGTAGATCTTGAAAATTATGACAATCAATATCAAGAATATTGTAGTATCTTTTTTGAAAAACGTTATTTTAAAGTATTGGATAAATATAAAATGTTAAATAAAATTCTTAAAAATTATGAAGTAGATATTTTGACTTCATTATCTAATTTTATATCTAATATACTAAATAAGAAAGAAGAGATATGTTCAGTATTTGAATTTAAAGACAGTATTAAACAAATTCAATTTTTAACATTTATTGGAGATAAGCATTCATCAGATAGAAATATATGTTTTAAATTAGCTGATAAAATACTTTACTATAAAATGCATGGAATGGAAGTTCAAAAAATAGCTGATAAAATAAATCAAAAAATATTTAAAAATAAGTATTTTAAATTTCCTAAAAGTACTATATTTGAAAATTTCATGGTTCAGGAATATGTTGAAAATAATGAATGTAACTGTAAAGAAGATATAGAAAAGTACTATTATAATACTGGGGCTACTTTATTTTTTGTTTATTTACTTAATGGGATTGATTTTCATAATGAAAATATAATTGCTGATGGTAAATATCCTACTTTAATAGATACAGAGACTATTATAAATCCAATAGCACATAGTGATATTTTCAACTTAGGTTCATCTGTATATTCTACTGGAATGTTACCCATGAAATATAATAAATTTTATCAATCAATTTGTGATACAAGTTCTATAGGGCAGAAAAATAAAATATCAAGAAAAATATTTTATTTTGAAAATCCATTTACATCAAAGATAAAACTCAACATAAAAGTTGTTATTGAAGATGATATTGTTTCTTTTCTTCCTAAATTTAAAAATGAACATTATGATGCTTTAAATTATCTTTCATATATTACAGAAGGATTTGAAAGTGTTTATCGTTTATTTTTAGATAGAAATTATGAATATATGCAAATTATTAATGAAATAAAAACTATACAAACAAGATTTGTTTTTAGAAACACTATAGTATATTCAGAGTTATTAAAAAGAATTTATGCACCCGATACAATGATAGATACTTCTATTGCAAGACACTTTTTAAATAAATTTTTATATGACATTTTATATATTAAAGATGATCAAAAATTGAAATATATAACCTTAGAAATAAATCAATTAATGAACGGGTATATTCCTTATTTTCAAATTTCTGATATAGAATTATCCAATCAAATAAATCAAATAGACCTTAAAGATACTCAAAATACATTACTAATAAAAGATTCGTTAATATTTAAAGCAAATAAATTATCAGAAGAAGATTTATTATTTCAAAGAGAACTAATATGTACCTCTTTAAATATAAATAATTGTAATTTCAAAAAAATAAATATTAAATTGACTAATAATATACAGGATATAGTACGTGAATCTATATATAATATAGCAGATAAAGAAGTAACTTTAACATTGCAAAAAGATTGGCAAGGAAACTATATTTATGATTGTATAAAAAATGGTCTGTATGAAGGAAAAATAGGATTGTTTTTGGCAGATAAAGAGTTGAAAAAATACTTTCTTTATGAAAATATAGAAAAAGAAATTATCGAATCTAAAGATATTGGATTAATTAATGGTTTTTCTTCTCTGCTTTTATACCATTACTATAATTCAACTTTACCTAATACGAAAACTCTCTATCCTTATCTATTAATTAGTGTTAATCAATATGATATTATAGATGGAATTGCTGGATATATATTATTACAGTATAAAATTTATAAAAACAATGAGAGTTTAGAACTTAAATCTCATTTAATAAGTAGTGTTAAGCAGTTTATAAAGCGAGATATAGTTGAAGAAAAAAACGGTTTTGCACATGGAATAAGTGGAAGCAAAATTGTTTATATGATTGGATTTATTTTAACAAAAGATATGTGTTATTTAGAGCAGTATGAATTGTTTGAGAAACTTGATCATGAAGAAAATTATTCAAATGGAGCATGGTGTAATGGCTTAACGGGATATCTTGTTTCTCAATATATACTTTATAAATTGACTAATGAACAGAAATATCTACTTAAAATAAAAAGCAATTTAGATAAATTATTTACTTTTGCTTATACTATAGATGATTACTGTTTGTGCCATGGAGTTTTTGGAATTTTAGATTTTTTGTTAACCTTAAAGCAAAATAATATACTTACACTAAAATATGAAAATAAGTTTAACAATTTAGAATGTGATGTATTTAATACATTTAATGAGAAAAAAGTATTAGTTAAAGATATTTCACTTTTTACAGGTGTTTCTGGTATTCAATATTATATCAACCGTAAACAGCAAAATAAAAATTCTATTTTAAGCCTATGTTTTTAGGAGGAAATGGTATGAGACGAGTTAAAGTGCAAACACAATATCAAGAAAATGATTGTGGGGCTTGTTGTTTAGCTATGATACTTACTTATTATGGTCATAATATTGATACTACAACAGTAGCTCAAAAAAAAGATACAAGTTGTGGTTGGAATATGAAAGAAATAAAAGAAGTTGCAGAAACATATAACTTGAAAACAAGAGCTATTCAAGTTCTTGATATAGAAGGATTGTATTCTTGTGATTTACCGCTAATTATTTATTGGGATTTTTCTCATTTTGTTATTTTAGAAAGAATAGAGAAAGATTTTGCAATAATTATAGATCCGAATTATGGGAAAAGGAATTTAGATTTAAAAGATTTTAAGGAACATTTTTCAAAATATGCATTATATCTTTATCCAAATGGGAAATTTTCTAAAAATAAAAATCAATATATACAAAGATTAAAGCAACTGAAGGAAAGTGAAATATGGACGTTGCCTTTACCATATGCATATGTTTTTTTATTTATATTTTATAATTTTATGTTGTTTATAACGCCTATAATTACAAGTGAGTTTATTCAAGCTATAATGAAT
>SKEA01002378.1_pt1 | contig 11200 bp, 15 predicted proteins | sample 4826601 | NCBI WGS metagenome assembly SKEA01 (sample SAMN11008821, study PRJNA524170) | human gut metagenome | biome: Human fecal sample; material: Feces; isolation source: fecal sample from pouch patient p13, p53 | host: Homo sapiens | place: Israel: Tel-Aviv | collected 2016-07-06 | reverse complement strand
GTATCAACTAATATCATTAGTCATACTCCCATGCGCAATTCACTGACAGCATCTTCATCTATAGGAATTTTTCCAGCGGACTCCTTGATAAAAGTTTTTTGCTTATTCATCAAATCATCCATCTTTCAATGCATACCATATAGTCAGAGTATACCACAATTCCTTATTTCATTCTATCTCTTTCCAGCTTTCAGGAAACAATGGAACTGTCCTATAATATAGAGTGTCAATAAAATATTTATTTATCAGTTCGAAAAACGGAAGTTGTCATACTGATAAATTTCTATTCCATGTTGTCACATACTTTCAATTCTATGTGCTTTCCTAATGCACCTGCATATTTCTGTAATACCAATAATGTAGGTACTCTTCCACCATTTTCAAAACGGGCTATATTGGATGCCATCATCCCGGTTAATTCCGCCATATCCGACTGTGTCAAACCCTGATTATGTCTCTCTTCCACCAACTGATGCACAATTTCACCTGAACTGTCTAAAATCTGTTTTTGGATTTCCTCTGCATATGCCCTTAATCGTCTTTCCCTGGCTTCTTTTTCCTTTTCATAATCGCTTCTATTATTTTCTATCATCAAAATAATTCCTCTTCGTCTCACTATATTTCTATAGATATTATCATAAATGATATTTTTGTTCAATACCCCATTAAAAAAGTTTATATTTTTTTAATGGGGTCAGACCCCTTTTATATCAATGCCATTTAGCTTCTCTAGCTTAACAGCACTTTCTTCAAAATTATTATAACCCCGACAACACACAGCTTTTCGTATTTTGTTCTATTTTGGGGCTGGCACTTATTTAACATTTATGTAACATATTTTATGTTTCTTTTTGCATTTTTCTATTGACATGCAATAAAAAATGTGCGGTCACCTTGTTGTCCATTGGGACAACAAGGTGACCCCTTAGTTTATAAAGGGAATTGATTCCACCACGAATCATTCTATCCCAAAACCCTGCAAAACTAAGGAGGCACATTTTTATTATGAACCATTATCCGTCAAATGTAAAAGAAAAATTGAATTCTATCATCTTATCCATGGCTGAACATCACTGGCTCTTTTCCAAAAATCCTGGCAACGATTTTACACGCCAGCATCTTGGGAAACTATCTTTTTATGATACCATGCGTCTGATCATAAGCATGGGGAAAGGCAGCACGAATGATGAGATCATGGATTACTTTGACCTGGACCCTGACCTTATCCCTTCACAGTCTGCTTTCTGCCAGCGCCGAAGACAGATTTCCCTCTCTGCTTTTGAATACCTTTTTTCGGAATTCTCTTCTTCTTTTCCATCCACTACGGACAAATTCAAAGACCATTGTATTCTCGCCTGTGATGGGTGCCACGTTGTCTATGCTACCAATTCTGATATTATCGAGGACTATAATAAGCCCCGGCTTATCGACTATAAAGGTTACAACCACATGCACTTAAATGGTTTTGTTGATGTTATCAGCAAAGCCTTCCTTGATGTCGTCATACAGCCCGGACAGCAGCCGGATGAGCGTGAAGCGCTCCACTCCATGCTGGATCATTTCACACCCGATGACCCGCAAAAATATATTATAACTGCAGACCACGGTTACGAATCCTATGATCTCCTGTTCCACTGTGAGCTCAAAAACCTGGGTTACGTTTTCCGTGTAAAATCGCCATCTTCCCCGAAAAGCATTCTTTCTTATTATGCATCTGAGCTTCCGGATGATCTTGAAGAATTCGACGTTACGATAAAGCGCTTTTTTACGGATAAAGCCACAAATATTATGAAAAGCCAGTCAGATGTTTACCGCTACATCAATCCCAGTAAAAATACCCCTCATTTTTATGAGCTTCTCAGGAAAAACACAGTCATCTTTATTTCCTGCAGTTTCGCGTTGTTAAGATCAAAACAGCCGGAATTTCTAAGACAGGAAATCTATTCCCGCCTGATTCTGTACAATTTCGGCATTTTTATCGCAAACGAAGCGGCAGAAGAAAACCGGAAAAAGAAACGGGATGGCAGCAACAAGTATCTCTATGAACTTGACTTTTCTTCAGCATTAAAAACAACCAGAAAGTTCTTCATGCGCAGGGATTCCGGCAGGCACATCGATATTATCCGGCTGATGATGAAATATGTCCACGCAGTGAAAGACAGGTTCCGGCAGTTTCAACGGTCTCTCCGTGGAATCAGCGCAATTCATTTTGGATATCGGTAAGTTCTGCAACTGAATATCCTTCTTTTTGGCAGATGGACAGCATCTGTCTTTTTGGCATACCTGTTTTTGGCTTTTTGAGTTCAAAATATCGGATATTTGACAACAACTGAGCTATCGAACAAAACTTCGAACAACTGGCTTAATGGCATTGCTCCTTGCAGAGTTACGGTATTCTGATATTTTTTGATCAGCTGAGGCTCATAATCACCGTTACGATCTCTTGGAATAGCTACATCCATATCTCCATAGCTTGTATGCATAGTTTTACTGGAATGCCCATTTCGACTGTTATCTGTTTCTTTGTTTCGATAGTCATACTTGGAATAGCCTAATTCCTCATCCAGTTCTTCATCCAGAGCACCTTCCAGAAGAACAGACATCATGGGTTCTACAGATGCAAACTATATGGTTTTATATAAAAACAGGCTCTTTAAATATTACGCGAAAGACCCAAGAGAACTAGAACGGCTGAGAAATGATTTCAAAGGTTCGGATATTATCCTTGACACTATGAATAAGATACCACCGCTGTCAAGTTTATAACTAGTAAAAGCCCCTGTATTGGGGCTTTTAGTTTATTCCCTTCCATTTGCATCCTCAAAATACGATACAATTCCATCATTATGAAGAATATCTTCCAATAGATTAAATTCATAATTTCTTATATTATTGTTTTGTGCCAGCTGATTCAAAATATCTCTTAATGATGTGCCATGTCGATGAATAATTTGATTTATTTTATCAACTCTATTTGCAAAAGGAGCACAATGTCTATACCTTCTTGCTTCTTCTAAATAATTATATATAGGCCCTGGTCTTAAATTCCATGCTATAATAAGTATCATTATTGCATTATATAATTGTTTTGCGGCAGCATCCCATTCTTCCACCTGATGTTGATTTCCTCCACCAGCTCCTCCTTCACCACCGCCATCGACTTCATGAAGCATATTAAAAATTGGAGGTGCTGTTATATTAGCCAGTTGTAATAAATCTCTTGCTGCTCCAGTTCCGCAAACAATTCTATCAACATCATTATTATCATTTTTGTTTACACACTCAAAGATGTAATAGGTGTCGGTAATATCTCTTTCAGCATCACTTCTTATTTGTCCGTTTAGTAACCGAATGTGTGCTGTGCATTTGATATTGTAGTTTTCTACAATTCTAACCCTTGTATCGTGTCCGTGACAATTCATAAAAATCCCTTCTCTCTTTTTTATAAGTCGATTTTTCTAATATGTATATCGGAATTTTTCAAATAATCCTTACAGGTACAATATAATGGTCTCATAAATTAAGACACTTTTTCGGACAGATTTTAATGAATCTGATATAGCTTTGAATTTATATCAGGTACAAAGACAAAGGAAGCAAAAGAAAGTTCCAAAGAATCTGATACAAAATCAGAGCTAAAGAAAAAGTAAATAAAAGAAACAACATCAGAAAGCTATAAAAAATAAGGGGAGTGTAAGTTACATTCTCCTTATTTTTTTACAAAGGAGTAAAGATTATGTGTGAACATTTTGACAAAGATTATGATGATGACTATGAAGAAGACGAAAATTTAGATGATGACTGTGAGATGGAAAAAAGAAAATTATATGATGAAGAAGATGATGACATCATATTTTTCTTTTCACCAGAATACGGCTATGCAGAAGACGAGGAGGATTGTGATGAGGATAATAACTTATAGCACGAAAATAAACAGAGAGAATAACCTTACAGAACTTGTAAAAGAAAAAGCGTATAATTATAAAACAGAAAATAAGCACTACAAAGCGATTATTTGAAGCTGGAAGGCTTATAGGAATAGAACTTCTTGACCACATCATTATTGGAAGAAAAGAAAATGGTGACAGTTACGGATATGCCTATTACAGCATGAAGGAGCAGGGGCTTTTAACGACTGTATAAAAGTGATAAACAGGGAACTTACTGTTAAAGTAAAAAATAAGAGACTTGATTTCTCAAGCCTCTTATTGTATAATCATCTCAGAAAGGTTATCGGATGCGTTATCCGATTGCCCTCAGTAATTTAAATGTATTTAAGAAATAGCATCCAACTTTCTCAGGGCGGGATGCTATTTCTTTTTGTTATGATTATCTATGTAAGATAGTGCCGCAAAAATTACCAGCAACAAAGTTAAAACTTCCATTGTGTTCATGGGCATCACCCTCTTTCGTAAAACTAGAGGGCATCAAAAGAACGCATCCGCTTCTTTCTATGAAGTTATACAAAAAATATTCTAGCATAAATCTGTAGAGGTGTCTATTTGAAACTGACAAAATCCCTGTTACATTTTATTAGAAAAAGAAATACTTTGCATATATGAAGGAAAGAGAATATTTTTCTTTGGATTATATTTGTAATTAAGAGTAGGTGGTTAGCTTACTCGATTCACATATTTCGTGGAAAATTTCCACCATATACGAGCAATTTGGTAAATAGTCAAGAAGTATTTTGGTAAGCGCATAGTTTTAGGGCGTACCCTATAAATGAAATCTGACACCCCGCGCTAGGATGCCAGACATGCGAGTATTTCACTACATTTTATTTACAAGTTTCCTGAGCCAATTTACTCCACGGGGCAAATTGTTCCAATTCCCCGTCTGACATTTCAGCACCAGGACGATGCTCCAGAAGGAAGCTCAGATATTTAAGTGGGTCAAGTTCATTGGCTTTTGCCGTTTCTATCATAGAATAGATTTTCATACTGGCATCTGCCCCGGCTGGTGTATCACAGAAAAGCCAGTTCTTACGGCCAACTACCAATGGCCGAATGCTGTTCTCACTGAGATTATTACTCAGGCTGCATGCACCATCTTTCAGATAGTTCATCATAAACGGACGGCAACCATTGGAATAGTTGATTGCCTTGATCAGCCTGTCTCCGGATTCCGGATGCAGCTAGTCAAGCCATGACAAAAAAGCCTCTATGACAGGTTTTTGATCCTTCAGGCGGCGATTATAAATCTGTTTGAGCGATAATCCTTTTTCTCGATAAGATCGTTCATACTCAAACAGCTTATTACAGTATAGGAATCCCTGGACTGCCGGATGTGTATAATCCTTTTCGTGGCCTTTGGGTATTGCCCGCAGCCAATAGCGTCGTATGTGAGCCCAGCAACAACAACGCTGTGCCTCCGGCACTTTGTTGTTCCTGACGGTGGTATAAGGGCATGGACATGACATATTTATAATACATCACATGTGCTGCAAGACCGGAAGATGCATAACTCCCCGGAATCAGTGCAGGAGTTCCTTCGTCCTTGATGAACCGGGGATCTTCCGTTTCCTTGCATTGTGGACACTCATAGGTAGTCGCATAATAATCAATACGCTCCAGCTTTGGCTCTGTATAACGCAGTTCTGTCCGGATGGGTTCGTGTCCGATAGGAACCATCATTGTTCCACAAACATCACACGTTTTCTGTTCTTCCGTAAGAGTATCTACATAAACATTCTCTGTCGGAAGATCAGCAAAGACCTCATCATAAGCAGCTTTCGATTTACGGGCCTTCTTGTGTGCTTTTACCTCAATGTATTCCACCTCAAGGGGCACCGGTTCCGGTTCATCCTCCGTCTGCAGGTGGAACAGATCCAACTGTCCCGGGAGCTGTTCATGCCGGATCTCACTGGTGGAGCCAAAAAGTCTGGTCTTCAGGTAGTCCAACTGTGCCTGAAGGTTAGCGATCAGTTGATCCTTTTCGCTGTCTTTGGCATCACGTTCCTGCAGCATTTTCTGCAGGGAACGGATAAGCTCGTTCTGAGTGCTGATTGTATTATTCAGTTGTGAAATCGTATCCTTAAGCTCTAAGAGCTGGATATCTCTTACTCCTGAAGGCATTGTTTTTTCGCTCCTTTTCTATAGTTCAATTATACCATAAAACAAGCGAAAAATCTTGAAAAATCAAGCATTTCCGGTACTTTTTATTGCCTTTGGCTGCTCGATTTCAAGACCTGACATAAGCCAGTCAAACTGCCTCCATGTAATGGGTTTTACCTCATTACGGTTGCGCGGCCAACGGTATTTTCCTACGTTGGCATCAAGTCGCTTATATAAAAGTACAAATCCTTCACGTTCATGAAGAAGCACTTTTATTCGATCACTACGTCTGCCACAGAAGAGATAGATTGCATTTGGCCTGGAAGGGTTCATATTCAGCTGGTCTTTTACGACAGCGCATAATCCATCAATGGACTTGCGCATATCTGTATAACCACAGATCACATAAATCTCGTCTGCGACAGTGATGTCTCCTAACATGTCCCTGTCACAGCTTTTTTTCTCAGTCTTTTAACCCAGTTGTAAAAGGTGCCGGGATTGATGTTATGTTCTGTACACCATTGGTAGTCACTAAGACCGCTGCTGCGGCATTCCATGATAAGTTGATATTGTTCGTCTGCTGTGCGTCTTTGCGTTTTCATACAAGAAACCTCCATAGTTATAGTAAAACGCTCGCATTTATAGTATCTAGCGCCGATACTGTAGTAAAATGCTGGCATCTATCATCTATAATTATGGCAAATTTTGTGATGATTTTAAATCCACCCTGAAACTAGGCGCTTACCTCCTTTCCGCTTTTGGACATCGTGTCCAAAAGCAATAAAAAAGGGCAGCTACAAATCTCTCGACTTATAACTGCCCTAACGCTGTGCTACATTATTGATAATATCAGTAAATATACCAACATTCATTTGTTGTATCCAATATGTTTTTAAAATCATCGAACTCTATTTTTTTATCCAATCCAATTTTATATGTTGCTGCAGTATCTAAACATATGTCTAAATGATTTAGCGGATGCATTCTCCCATTTTCATGTTCTGGGTCAATATCATATCGTATATATCCTAAATCATATTTTAATAAATGTGAGATAAGTAACCACATTTCTTTTGTGGTAAAGTCATCATCATTTACCTCCGGCTCCATAATTATCTCAAAAATTGTTTCAAAATCCATCTCTTTTCGATTCATCTTCTCGAATGCTTCTATAAGAAACGACAACACCATTGGATTAATTACGGTTCCCGTAATATTATGATAAATTATAACATTATCTTGATTGCTGCTATCATCAATACCAAATGGAAACTGCATTGAAAACATTTTTCCTTCAAGTAAATAAAATATACGATTCATTTTATCAATTGAAATTTTTACCTTTTCGCTACGCTCATCTGTCAAAAAAATACTAACATCAAACATTCTAATAGTATATAATAATAAGAGAATTGCTTCCTCCCTTGTTCTTAATGGCTTTATTGACATCTCGGCAATCTGTTTACTCATTCTAAACGTAAGTTCTTTTCCCATCTTACTGCTCCATCATAGAGCAATTAGTTTGAATAAATTCTTCTAATTTATCTCTATCCACTTCTTTATTAAACATTGCCTTTGTCATTTCATGAATTATTTTACGATTCTCCTTATTAGTCACACCTATTTCATCCATAATTTCTTCAGCCATGTCAAATAATGATTTATGCAAATTAGTTCTCTTAATTATTGCATTAGCAAGTCTTGTTTTTTCTTCATCCGATGGTTCTTCAACTTTAAGAAATCCTTTTCTATTAACAAATTCTATTCCTGGCTTTAATATTTCGATATTCTTTGCCGCACTTGGCAATATTAAATAAGAGGTTAAAAAGGACCTTGTTAACATCATATAAATAGAATTTCTTATTGAAAAATCATTTGTAAGAGCATTTTGCATAATACAAATTACAAACGGAAATTCCAATCCCTTAACATTATTCCTATTGCTTACAAAAAGAGTTCCTTTTTTCTTCTCCTTAGTTTCATATCCTATATTCACCGTCCAATTATATTTTTCTTTTATCATGGATTGTAAATTTGATGCAAGTTTAAAGTTAGCATCAATATTTTCCATAAATATAATACCTATATCATCCGGAAGAACTGTTGGATTACATGCTCTTATATTATCAATAGTACCTAACACTGTAGAAAGATACTCATCCTCTCCTGATGGAATAATTGTAATCCCATCGGATTCAGACATATCTATATCTTCAAAACGTTTTAAAGGTTTTCTATGTAATTCGATATTCTTTCCTTCTCTTTTTACATCATATCCACAAGCTTCCCACTCATCATCTTTAAGCCATCTTAATTTTTTCTCAAATAATCCCATACCAATTGCATGGGCGCCCATTAATGTTCTAGGATCTGTTCTATAACATTTATTAAGCAGAAAATCTGGATTTACAACCGTTAATGACTTATTTTCAAATATATCTTGAAAGATATCACCTGCAACATATACACATTTCTTAGCTACTTTCTCGCATAATGCAAAAAAACCCTCAGAAAAATCTTGACTCTCATCAATCAATATATAATCAAAGCAACTTTGAAAATCTTCTATTTGATTTAGCCTTGATAATGCTTCCCTACATATAGTATCAAACAACCTATTATATGAAAATCTGCTAAACGGAATATGATAGTGATTGCAGATATAGCTATACACTCCAGAATCAGGATTTCCGTATGATCCCCAGCTTCTCATAACCCAAAGCCTTTTTTCCCATTGAATCTGTTCTTCAACTTTCATAAAATTAAAAAATTCTGGCACTCTTTTTCTTAAACTATCAGCCAATATAACATTATGACAGGTGAATACTATTCTACATTCATTATCATCAGTATATAATTCCTTTATTTTATGCAGTAACAACTCTGTCTTACCGGTTCCAGCAAGTCCCTGAATTGTTATACGCTTTTTCTTAGGTTCATCAAAAATAAATTTTGTTTGTTCTCCATCAAACAAAATAATTTTCCTTTTTATCTGATCCAAAATATTATCTGGGACACCTAATCCCAAACGTTCGGCTTCATTAATACTACCTGTAGCCAGAGAAATAAGAATATCACCTCTCCTTATTAATTCATCGCCCGTTATTTCATTTTCTTTTAATATATTTTGGAAAGAAAACTCTTCTGGTGAATATTGTATCTTTGATACAAATTCCTCTCTCCATTGTCTAGGTCTACCCACTATATTAATAAAATCATATTTTTTTGCAATATACCCTATATCATCAATAAAATCATCTTGGAATTCTTCAAATAATTCTCCTTCCTCACCAAAATTAATAAATATCATCTTATGTCTTGGCATAAGAACCACAAATGCATCCTGATAGTCATAATCTGCTTTTTTGTCAATTATCGGTTTCTTAAGTAAATATATAGGATTCATAATATCATCTAATCCTATTCTTTTAATTTCTTCAACACATCTTTTTTGACTATCTGATGAAACTTCAAAGTTTATATAAAACATACTATTTTCTATCATCATTTCCTCCCATTTTTAAAAGTTCTTCCATTTTCATCTTATACTGCATAAGTCTTAAAACATAGTCTGGCATTTCTCTTTTTCCATGTTCCCAATCTTGAATAGTTCTATATGGTATCTCATAGTATTCAGAAAACTGTTTCCAGTTCATTCCACTCTTATTTTTCAATTCTATCAATTCTTCCCGCTTTCCCATCAGCATCCCTCCATGTTGACTATTATATACTAGACAACGCATTGCGTCCACATAATTTTCATGAATTATCTATCTTGAAAATTGCAAAGTTTAATTCTACCATCCATTTATACAGTGGAATTCTCTTCTGCACAAGTGGAGTTTAATCTTTCATATCATAAATGGTATGCTCATGTTGGCCTTCTGACAGCAGTAGAAGGAGAACTAGCATGAGCAAATATATTCCCGGTAATCAAAAACATCTTACTCTCGAAGATCGCAAATACATTGAAAAATCCCTAAACGCTGGCTGTTCTTTTAAGGACATTGCAAGATATCTTTGTAAAGATCCAACAACAATCTCAAAAGAAATCAGGCTGCACAGGCTCAGCGACTGGTATCACAAAGGCTGTTTTAACAATGCACATAACTTTTGCGTCCACAGATATCATTGCAAAAAAGTCAATGCCTGTGGCAAGATCGTAAGTACGTAATCATCCGTACCTTGACTTTTTAAAAACGCCGCCCATCGGGCGGCACATTTTATTTCTTCTCTTTGGTTCGAAATCCTTCCGGTAATTCATCTGACCATGGTAAAAGCCGATTTAGATCATCCGGTTTTGGAAAAGGTCCCATTTTACGAAGCTCGTCTAATACATAGGAAAGATATACATACGGCTTCAGTCCATTCAACAGGGCAGTTTCTGCGATACTGTAAACAATAGCACTGGCATCTGCACCACGGATACTCTTGGCAAACAGCCAATTTCGGCGGCCTACTGCAAAATTTTTGATTGCACGTTCCGCACTATTATTATCAATGCTCAGATGCCCATCGTCCAAGTACCTGCGAAGATAGGTTTCCTGATTCAGCGTATACAAAATGGCATCACCAATAAGGGAAGAGCTGTCTACAGAATCTTCCATCGAATGCAACCATTCAAACAGGGCATCCACTACCGGACGCGACTGCTTCTGGCGTTCCTGATACCGTTCTTCCGGTGTCTTATCTTTGATCAGTTCCTCCACTTTATACAGGATTCCGATCCTCGTCATTGCCTGATATGCAACTGTTTCTTTCAGCTGCTCCTTTGTGAAATCCTTTTTTAATGCCGTGAGCGCAGCATCAAAACGGCGTCTCGCATGGGTAAAGCATCCTGTTACGGTAATGGAATCGTTCAGTCCGTGATACGCCTGGTATCCATCACACGTCAGATATTATCAGCAAAGCCTTCCTTGATGTCGTCATACAGCCCGGACAGCAGCCGAATGAGCGTGAAGCGCTCCACTCCATGCTGGATCATTTCACACCCGATAATCCGCAAAAATATATTATAACTGCAGACCGCGGTTACGAATCCTATGATCTCCTGTTCCACTGTGAGCTCAAAAACCTGGGTTACGTTTTCCGTGTAAAATCGCCATCTTCCCCGAAAAGCATTCTTTCTTATTATGCATCTGAGC
>SKEA01002376.1_pt1 | contig 11216 bp, 9 predicted proteins | sample 4826601 | NCBI WGS metagenome assembly SKEA01 (sample SAMN11008821, study PRJNA524170) | human gut metagenome | biome: Human fecal sample; material: Feces; isolation source: fecal sample from pouch patient p13, p53 | host: Homo sapiens | place: Israel: Tel-Aviv | collected 2016-07-06 | reverse complement strand
TTTAATATCATAACATATTTTTTGATAATAGTCGATTCTTTACATTTTTCTCTTGTATAAATTTTAAAGATGTTATATAATAACAGTAAATTTATGGAATCCAAGGGATGTTAATTACAAAAAGGACGAATTACACTGTTTATTATCAGCTCTTTTAGCACCGAATTTAGAAGCAGACGAAAAATCAGAAACTGGGTCAGCTTGCACAAGACAAGCGGGAACTTGCTATGAAGTTTGAGATTGCTTCTATGATTAAACCGTTGTACTACAGAACTTTCTTCAAATAAAGACATCAACTTAGCCATTAATAATATTTTACAAATTGTAAATGAATATTTCTACGAAAGGACATTTTACACTATGAATAGAAAATTACTGTTTTTCGACATTGACGGTACACTCCTTGCCGGAGGTATTCCCGGATATATTCCTGACAGTACAATCGAGGCTTTAAAGCAGGCACAGGCAAATGGGCACTATATCTTTATTAACAGTGGGCGTACATATGGATTTATGCCAGAAGCCATTAAAGAATTCCCTTTTGACGGCTATGTTTGTGGCTGCGGTACGGAAGTTATTTTCCACGGTGAGACTCTTTATCACTATGATCTTGATGAAGATTTGAAGCGCAGTCTGCAAAGTATTTTAGAAGAATGTAAGATTCAGGCTGTATATGAGGGCCGCAAGTCCTGTTATTTTCAGAAAACAGAAAAACCTTTTGCCCCTATTACCGCCATTCGTAACTCTTATGCAAAGACAAATCTTGAACAGCCCATCCGCTTTTTTGATGACCCTGTTTTAGATTTCGATAAATTTGTCATTCTAACTGATGAAAACAGCAATCTTGACTTGTTCCACGAACGCACAAAAGAACATTTCGACTTTATCGCAAGAGAAGAAATGCATCCTTACGGTTTTGAAGAAGTTGTTCCAAAAGGCTGTTCTAAAGCTGGCGGTATTGATTATATTGTAGAACACCTGGGTGAATCTTTAGCTTCTTGTTATGTATTCGGTGACAGCACAAATGACTTGTCTATGCTTACGCATGTAAAGAATAGTATTGCAATGGGAAACTCTTATCCTGAAGTACTGGCGAATACATCCTATGTCACTACCCCGATCGAGAGAGATGGAATCAGGAATGCGTTGAAGCATTTTGGATTGATTTAATTTATTGGATAAACAGATGCCTGGGAAGAAAGCATATTTGTGGCCTCAGAACAAGGTTTGGATACGAGCGTGTATAAACGAGTATTCAAACCGCAGCGACTAAAGTCACAGATATGGTTATATGGGGCTTTGATTTTCGTCATTTTACCCACATAGAATAATTATTCATCTTCCAACAGGCATCTTGCCCCTGCCTGCGGCAGTTACTATTTCAGCAAAATAATATGTTCTGCCGGCAATTCCACCGTTTCTGGAACTTTTTCCCCAATTTCCTGCCACTCCTTTTTAGTGACTTTCCACCATAGCGGACTCGTATTTTTTCCACTTTTATTCTGCAAAATAAGATACATCTCAAATGGTGCTTCAGAAATGCGTTCTAACTGGCAGTCCATTGTATTCAACTTTATAGATTCATTTGAATCCATATCTTTTAAATTTGTATCTTTAGAGACTATCGGGTGAATTTCGTGTGCTCGGATTCCTACATGGGTAAGATTTGATGGAATCTCTGTCTGTTCCAGGAAAGTAAGTTTTATATCCCAATCGGATGCATATACCTCATGTGTTCCAGTTTTTGTGGCTCTGGAAATATTTTTACAGCCAGTAAGCCTCGCTGCATTCACGGTTCCCGGATTATCAAATATTTCTTTTGTTTTTCCTAATGTTTCTATCATCCCCTGATGCATAATAACTGTATCGCTGCACATCTGGTACACTTCATCTCTACTGTGTGAAACCATAATAACCCCTTTTTTAAACTGGTTAAGGTATGTCATCATTTCCTGCATTAATTTTTCTTTTAAATAAGCATCTAATGCAGAAAATGGCTCATCTAACAATAAAAACTTTGGCTCTGCTGCCATCATTCGGGCAAGGGCGGCTCTTTGCTGCTGTCCACCGGAAATACGGACTGGGTAAGAGTTCTCCAATTCTTTTATGTGGAACCGTTCTAAGAGACGTTCCACTATTTCTTTTTTCTCCTGTTTTGACTTGCCTGATGCTGCAAGTCCTGCCTCGATATTTTGCTTTACTGTCATATGTGGAAATAATGCATAGTTCTGAAAAAGGTATCCTACCTTACGCTTCTGTGGCGAAAGATTAATTCCTGACTTTTTATCGAAAAGGACTTCATCATCAAGGACGATTCTTCCTTCATCGGGTGTCTCAATTCCCGCGATACATTTTAAGGTCATACTTTTTCCACAGCCAGAAGAACCTAAGAATCCGACAATACCTTCATCCATATCAAAATCTACAGCAAGCTCAAAATCTTTTAATTTCTTTTTAATGTGAACGGATAATGCCATAATTCTAGCCTTTCTTTTCCATAGAAAAATAATTCATACATACAACTACAATAAAGGAAATGCCTAAAAGAATCACTACATACTGCCCCGCGTCATCCATTTTTCCTGATGCAACTGCCGAATATACAGCTAATGGCAGTGTTCTTGTCTTTCCTCTGATATTTCCGGCAATCATTGCTGTTGCTCCAAACTCTCCAAGTCCTCTGGCAAATGCAAGAACTGCTCCGGAAATAACTCCTGGCCATGCAATCGGCATCTGCACTTTCCAGAAAATGTTCCACTCGCTCATTCCAAGTGTTCTTCCTGCAGAAAGCACGTCAGGATTTACCTGCTCAAAGGCTCCTCTTGCTGACCGGTACATTAATGGGAATGAGATCACAACCGCAGCTAATACGGTTGCTCCCCATGAGAATGCGATTTTTACTGCAAAATATTCAATTAAAAACTTACCGATCGGTCTTCTCATCCCGAAAATATAAAGTAAAAAAAATCCTGCCACTGTTGGCGGAAGCACGAGCGGCAGGGTAAATAACCCATCTAATATTGTTTTCATCGTCTTACTTTTAAGACGGAAAACAAGCTGGGCTGCAGCCACCCCCAGAAAGAATGTAATAATAATACTGAGGGTAGCTGTCTTTAAAGATATAATAATTGGTGATAAATCCATTGTCATATACATCCAGCCTGTCTTTTAATTATTCGTTAATTGTGAATCCTGCTTTTTCTAAGATTGCTTTTGCTTCATCTGTCTGAAGGAAATCTTCAAAAGCTTTTGCTTCGTCTTTATGTGCAGAAGAAGAAACGGTACCTACCGGGTAGATTACTGGTGTCTGCATCATAGAATCTTCTGCTGTTGCTACGATTTCTACTTCTTTGTCATCACCATTTGTATTCTCTGTCTGTGCATCTGTTGCATATACGATACCTGCGTCAGCACTTCCCTCTGCAACCCAGCTTAATACCTCTGTTACGCTTGCTCCAAGACTTGCTTTCTTCTCAACTTCATCGTAAACACCTAAGTTCGTAAGAATTTCTTTTGCGTATTTACCTGCTGGTACGCTTTCAGGATCACCGATTGCAATTGTATCCGCCTTTGTGATGTCCTTGAAACCCTTAATTCCTAACTTAGAATCCTTAGGCGTGATTAATACAACATCGTTCTTTAATAAGTCAACAACAGTATCTTTATCTACAAGGTTCTCATCTACTAATGTGTCCATGTTAGATGTTGCTGCGGAGAAGAATACATCTGCATCTAATCCAGATTCAATCTGCTGCTGTAAATCTCCTGAACTTGCGTAAGTTCCTTCTACGGTTACTCCTGGATTCTCTTTCTCAAATAAAGGAATCAGTTCATCATCAAATGTAGCCTGAAGACTTGCTGCAGCAGCTACAGAAATCTTAGTCTGTCCACCTTCTGCTGCAATCTCTGTTGTTCCTTCTGCTGCACCTTTGTTAGATGAACTTCCACATCCTACACAGGATAAAACCATACATGCTGCTAAAACTGCAACGCCAATTCTCTTCACAAACTTCATGTTTCTCATAATTTCCCCTCGTTTTATTACGTTTTATATTGTTTTGTTTCGTTTCATTACATTATATTTCATGCACCAGAATTTGTCAATAAATATGCAGCAAAAATCTAACAATTTTTTAGTGTTACTAATAATTTTTAATATGCTAGATTTGGATGAATTATTAGAGCAATGGTGGAGGGATTTGGGGATGAAAGTTGGGGGCTGCTGCTTGCTCTGGATTTATTAGAGTATAGTAGTTGAATGGGACATCTGAGAATAAAAGTTAGGGTCTGCAGCCACAGTCAGAATAAATAATTTTTCCCATATTTTCTACATTGTAGCTGCCGAGTCCGGCTACCTCTTTTTGATATTCTGGGGAACGAATGATTTCTATCATTTTCTGATAAGGTTTCTTGATGAAATCTTCTTTTCGGATTACCATATCGTAACTCTCTTCCTGTATGAAAATAAAATCGATTCCTGGTACAGACAGGCTGTGCTTTTCGCTTCCAACTGCCACATCTGCTTCTCCCCTGTTTACTGCCGCTGCTGCTTCAAAATGAGAATTCACTACCTTCTGATATCCATTTACTTCCTGTGTAGAAATGCCTGCCTGACGTAATTTTTCATCGACAAGAACTCTTACCCCGCTACCCGGTTCTCTATTTACGATTGTTACATCAGCTCTTTTTAAATCTTCAAAAGAATGGATTTCTTTAGGATTTCCCTTCTTTACATAAAAACCTTGCTTTCTTTTTAATAAATGAAGAACAATTACATCCGTTCCCGGCAGCATACTGCTGATATACGGAATATTGTAACTGTTCGTTTTTCCATGCCATAAATGCGCTGTTGCTACGTTTACTTCTCCCTGATACATTGCATACAATCCATTGTAGCTTCCTTTATAAGAACGAAATACATTTTCTTCTACACATTGATTCAGGCGATTCGCCAACAGATCAAGAATCATATCCTGACCACAGATGATAATCTGATTTGAGATTTCATTTTGTGTTACATGGACTGTTCTATTCACTCCAGACATTTCATTGAGTATATTCAATGTCTTAGATGCATTCCTCTCAGATTTAACTTTATCAATATTACTACTCTGCCCTGTCTGCATTGAGTTTACAACCTTTGCCTGACTTCCATACTGAATATAAAAATCTAAATCCTCCTGACGAATTCTAAGCTGCTTTCCAAGTTTAGAAGCCTTTAAATCACCACGCTTAATCATGTCATATACTGTGTTTTTTCTTACCTTTAATATCTCCGCTGCTTCCTTTGCAGTAAATAACTTTTCACCCATAAGTTATGTCCTTTCTCTTAACAATTCCCAACTATTTTCGTTGTATATCCGTGAAATGTAAACATATATTAACAAATTATACACCAAAGATATTATTGATGAAAGTAGTAATTTGCCGCAGGCTGGAGAGACGCTTTCTCTGGGAGAGCTGTTCTTTGGCTGGAGATGAATTCATAATTCCGCCCCGACCGAAGACAGAAACTCAGAAGATAAAACATCCCTATTTGTGACCTCGGAGCAAAGGTTGAATGCGAATGCTTAAGCAAACATTCAACCTGCAGCGACTAAAGTCACAAATAGGGATGTTTTATCTTCTGGATTTCGTCAAATTTGCCAACAGCAAATTACTGATTCATCTCCCAAATTTATCTCTTGTATATGGAGCCAAAACTAAAAATCAAAGCCTTCAATTGTTGCAAAGTAATCCTCTGGTGTTTCCGCACGACGAATCATTCTTGTGCTTCCATCTTCCTGTAAAAGAATCTCAGCACTCTTTAAGCGGCCATTGTAGTTATATCCCATCGCGAATCCATGTGCACCAGTATCATGAAGTACAAGTAAATCTCCCATATCAATCTTTGGAAGCTTTCTGTCGATTGCAAACTTATCGTTGTTCTCGCAAAGAGAACCTACTACATCATATGTGTGGTCACATGGTTCATTCTCCTTACCCATAACTGTGATGTGATGGTAAGCACCGTACATAGCAGGACGCATAAGGTTCGCTGCGCAGGCATCTACACCGATGTATTCTTTATAAGTATGCTTCTCATGAATTGCTTTTACTACAAGATGTCCGTGTGGCGCAAGCATGAAACGTCCAAGTTCTGTAAAGATCTTTACATCTCCCATTCCTGCTGGAACTAAAATCTCTTCGTAAGCTTTACGAACACCTTCACCGATTGCAAAAATATCATTTGGCTCTTTATCTGGTGTGTAAGGGATTCCAACACCACCGGATAAGTTGATAAATCCGATATGAACACCAAGATTCTCTTTTAATTCTACTGCAAGATTAAATAAGATGGATGCTAATGCAGGATAGTATTCGTTAGATACTGTGTTACTTGCTAAGAAAGAATGAATACCAAATTCTTTTACTCCTTCTCTCTTAAGTCGTTTGAATGCCTCAAAAATCTGTGGCTTTGTCATTCCATACTTGGCATCTCCTGGGTTATCCATGATGTCTGTTCCAAGAGAGAAATATCCGCCTGGATTGTAACGGCAGCAGATTCTTTCCGGAATACCACAGGCATCCTTTAAGAAATCAATATGTGTAATATCATCTAAGTTAATAATTGCTCCTAACTTCTTTGCAAGGATAAATTCTTCTGCCGGTGTTTCATTCGATGAGAACATAATGGAATTACCATCAGCAAATCCACAACGGTCACTCATCATTAACTCTGTTAAAGAAGAACAGTCTGTTCCACATCCTTCTTCCTTTAAAATCTTAAGAATTGCAGGAGTAGGCGTTGCCTTTACTGCAAAATACTCTTTAAATCCTTCATTCCATGAAAATGCCTTATATAAATCGCGTGCTGTCTGTCTGATTCCCTTTTCATCGTATAAATGAAATGGTGTAGGATATTTCTCTACGATTTTATCTAACTGTTCTTTTGTAACAAATGGTTTCTTTTCCATCTTTTTTTCCTTCCTTTATAGCTTATATTTATATCTTTGTTTTTAGATGTTTACTTTTATATTTTGCTTCTGGCTTCTTTTGTAAGTTTTCTTTAATATCTTGATATTCCGTTTTGCGTTTCTTTTATAAGTTTTCCTCTAATATCTTGATATTTCACTTTGGACTTCTAATTTTTTTATCTGCCCTTCTAATTCTGTTAAATCTGCTTTACAGATGATATTTCTCTCACCGTTTATATCGAAGCATCTTTTTTCTCTATCTCAATAAGCCTGATTTCATTCGCCAGAGCATCTTTTAGCAGCCTTACCAAATTCGGATTAGCGGAATACAGACATGTTGAAGTCTCCTTATCCTGAAGTTCTCCCGTAAGTGCATAATTCGAATCCGTGATCAGGCGAAGCTGTCCATCCGCATCTCCCTCACAGTCTGCACTTCCAGATAAATTTTCAAACTTCTTCGTGCGATAAATAATCGCTCCATCCATAGAATATTCTTCATCTGTCAACAAGACAACTTTTTTCTTCTGTGCAACCAATCCTAACAGTTCTTCCCTGAACAAATCTAACACAGATGCAGATACCGAAAGATAAACTCTCTCCTTCGTCTCCTTAAGCATATTGCGGAACTTATCCTCGATGTGCCTTCTGCCGCGTATCGTCAAATACTTCGCATCTTCCTGCTTCTGCTTTGGAATCTGCCTCTCTAGCGTTTCAGAAAGTTCCTCCATATAATGAAGCTTATTCGAGCAAAACTCCTTTATCGAAACTGCATGATACTGTACTGCCTGCTCTTCTGCCATATAGGCCGCTCCCTTATCTACCAGCCCCGCCAATGCCGCATATGCATTAGAACGGGAAATGCCAAGCCGCTTCGCTGCTTCATAGCCACTTAACGCACCTTCCCCTAAAAGAAGAACATACACTCTGGCTTCCTGTCTGGTAAGACCAAAGCTCATGAGTAATTCTACGTTATCCATAAAGACCTCGCATTCTGTTTGTAATTTCTAAATAGTCATAATTTATCAATAAGTAGTATCATTCAGTACCACTATAATTCATATATTACAATTTGTCAACTAAATTCTTATTTGCGTAGCAAAACAAACAGACGCCGCTACAGAAGCATAGCAATCGGATTGCCGGAAAAATTATTAAGAAGAAGCTCTAAAAAATTTATTGATTTTGTTCCGTTGTGCTAAACGCTCCATTTTGCCCAATAAAACAGAAACTTCGGAAAAAGCAGTCCGAAGTTTCTATGGTCAAAATTCCGCAGCACAAAGTCACAAAATTCAATAAATTTTTTAGTGGTTCTTTTTCATGTTTTTTGAGCAATCCGATAGAATATCTACAGCGGTTGTCTATTTATAATCCGGCAAATCAATTAAAAGATTTGGGGAAGAAGACAGAAAATATAAAAATACCAGGCAATTAAATTTTAGTGGACTGATACGAAAATGGATGTGAAAAGCACTGAATTTTAGCCATATTTTATTGAGATTAGCATGACAAATGCTGTAGTGGAACAAGATTGATTTGCATATGTATTAGAGCGTGTTTGAAACTTAGTTTATTATTGTAACACAATGATAACAGTTTAAACGTCAGTCCTTTAGAATTTTAACTCCTCGGAATGCCATAACCATCTGACGCCTCCCTCAAATCTCTCCAAAAATAAATTCTGAATTTGCTTAGGCAGCCAAAGACAGCTCCCAAAGAGAGACCATACCCTATATTTGTGGCCTCGGAGCAAAGGTTGGATGTAAGCGGTTAAGCGAACATTCAACCTGCAGCGACTAAAGTCACAAATATAGGGTATGGTCTCTCTTTGGGAGCGTCTCTTTGCCTGCGGCAAATCAGTAGTTACAGTTTTAGTACATGGAAGAGTACTGCTGTTAACACAACGATTGCATTTGTAACTGTCTGAATTGGGACTGCTTTCTTACAGTAGTGCTGTACATCGGTTTCTGTCAGCGCACATCCAGTGTAAGTGGAAGAGTTCGTTGGTGTAGAACTTGTTGCAAGTGACAGGTTACATACAAACGGTGCGATAATTGCAACAGCCGGAATTCCAAATCCTGCGCCGATGGAAATAAATACTGGATACAGGGCATTGAAAATCTGGAATGGTACAACGTAGATAATGACAACGCACAGAAGAAGCATGATAACGTGAAGGTATCTTAACAGGAAGGAGGGACAAACCTGCATAAGTCCGTTTGAGAGGGCTTCTACCATGCCTGTATTATTAAATACTGCCTGATATACATTAATCGCAAGGAGCATGATCAGGATATTTAAGTACATTGGTCCAACTTTGTTGAATATTTCTCCGAAGTTGTCTTTATAGTTGAGCATTGCAGTGATTACTGTTGCAAAAATAAATACGAAGTATGGTGCAATACCGAAGATTCCGAGTGCTACGAGGCAGAGAATGAAGATGATAAGGTTTACCCAGAAGAGTTTTGGTCTGCGGTTTGGATTCTCCTCCTGTTGTGCTGCGGATTCTACGGTTGTAGTAACTGCCTGGAATGTTCCGACACGTCTTTTGTGCTTAATTCCAAAGTATACCCACTGAAAAATGATTGCCGGAATGAAACATAATCCCCAGGGCATAGATGCGGATGCAAGTTCATTGGCATCTAAACCGGCAGAGGAAGCTGTGTATGCCATTCCAATTCCCCAGGGGATAAAGCACATTGCGGACATGGCTGTCTGTGCAATGATGAAAGCCGCTTCTCTATCAAAGTCAAACTTTTTATACAGAGGCACCATCAGTGGAAATGTAATGAGGTATGCAGGTGTGAAGTTACCTGTCAGGATACTGAAACCTCCGATGAGAGTTGTCAGAACCATAATAACAATTACATTCATCTTGTTTCCGAGTTTTGTTGTAATAGCGGAAACAATCGTGTCGAATACACCGGCTTCTGTAAGCATCTGGAAATACAGAAATGCAAACAAGAGCATAAATCCTGCAGATTTCATCATGGAAGCGAGCTGTTCTACGATGAAAGTACTTGTTTCTTCTATGGAATGTCCAAGAATCAGTGCACAAAGAATCGGTGCAATGAAAAGGACAAAGTTAAATGGAAGTTTTTTTGTTATAACAGTGGCAACTACGATGAGAATCAGAATAAATGCCATGATTAAAGTAGCGTTCATAAATACATCCTTTCGTTTATTATAGTTATTTACTTAAATATGTTTTTTAAGAAATTCGTCTACAATGTTAAGATTTTCCGTTGTCCAAAAAGCGTTATCGCCATGAACCGCATTTTCCAGCATATAGAATGTAACATCTTTTTCTTCTTCGCGAAGTTTTTTGTAAAGGCGTACGCTCTGTCTCCAGGATACGGTGTCATCCCCTGTTCCATGCATCATAAGGATTGGAGGAATTGGTGTGTCCTTTTCTACATAATTAGCGCAGGTTATCGGAACAGAAAGCTCTGGATGTTCATAAACATTATTGCCGCCGATTAATTTTCCTTCCGGACTGTCTGGCTCTCCCTGATTTAACGTGGTAGGGAAGTCCTCTTTCTGACGAACGTCTGTCACACCGTAAAAATCAACGATAGCCTTTACTTCGCAGGAATATTCATTGTAGTCTTCCGTATCTAAAATGTCCTGTCCAGCAGTGATTCCGGCGAGTACAGCAGTATTACCGCCGCTGGAATCTCCCATGATGAAAATGTTATCTACATCGATATGATATTCTTCTGCGTGTTTTCTTAAAAATCTTATGCCGGTTTTTGCATCCTGAACCTGTGCAGGAAAAGTAGCCAGATCACTTTCTCTATACTGTAAAATAGCAGTTACGAAACCTCTTCTTGCAAGATCAGCCATGGCAGAAAGACGTTTATACTGATCCTGCTTCAGCCATGCGGAACCCTGCACATAAAGAATCGCCGGATATTTCTGCTGTGCAGATTCTGGTTTTACTTCTGGTACGAGCATTTGTAATGTGCGCTCCCCCTCTGATCGTGTAACATAAACAACGTCATGTTTATAAACATGGTAGATTTCCTGACCAGTTGCCTTTATATGATGAACTTCTTTCATCTGTGGAACTGCCTGGAAAAAAGTTTCAAAATCTGTGTTTTTTATTTCTTCTGGTATCATTTGTATCTCCTTTCTAACCCTTGCTTATGCCGGAGTATATACAGTAAAATATATATTCAAATCGCAGCTGATATAAACTCAAACAGCTTATATTGTTAATTATATAACCATGTCTTGCTCGCAGGTCAATCTGTCAAAATG
>SKEA01002373.1_pt1 | contig 11221 bp, 7 predicted proteins | sample 4826601 | NCBI WGS metagenome assembly SKEA01 (sample SAMN11008821, study PRJNA524170) | human gut metagenome | biome: Human fecal sample; material: Feces; isolation source: fecal sample from pouch patient p13, p53 | host: Homo sapiens | place: Israel: Tel-Aviv | collected 2016-07-06 | reverse complement strand
GGTTCATCCATGTTTCCGGATGCGATAATAACGCCTACCGCAGCTAATGTCACGATGGACATGGAAGCATAGACCCACTGCCAACCACGAAAGTTCTGCAGATAATTGTCCAGGCGTTCGAGCAGCAATTTCCAAGCAGAGTGGGCAGCCTGATCGGTTTCCTTTCTGAGATGAAAATTGCGGAGGAAATCTTCCTCGAAGGTGTCATGGTAACAGGCTTCCTTGCGGAAAGATGCCAGCATGGCCACCAGAGTTTCCTCTTTATGATCTGTGGATTGTTTATCCATCGTCGTTGATGTTAAGTATAATAGAAGTTAGAATGTGTCAGTCCCGAATTTGGAACTATGCGTTTGACATGGCGGCGGGAATTGACGTTCAATATTTTTTTCCCTGATTAACTTAGATATTCCGCCAGCAGCCCCTGGAGTTCCTTGTGGGCATAGTGCAGACGTGATCTGAGCGTTCCTTCAGAGATACCGAGAAGGGCGGATATTTCCGTATGGTTGAGCCCTTTTACGTCATGAAGAACAACGACTTCCCTGTGTTTAGTGGAAAGTTTCTTCAATGCTTCGTTGATTTTGAGCTGCAATTCATTCAAATGGGTACGGCGTTCCGGGTCCGCCCCGTCCGTTTCATCCGCCATGTTCATGTCCTTTTCCGTATGGTCGCCGTACTCGTCGTCGTCCAGACTGTAGGTCATTCTGCGGTTGCGTTTTTTCAGGAAGTTTCTGGCGTGGTTGACGGCAATGGAGTGCAGCCATGTGTAAAAGGCGCTTTGTCCATTAAAGTAGCGCAAGGCCCGGTAGGCTTTGGAGAACGCTTCCTGGGCGATGTCATAGGCATCGTCGTAGTTGTCCGTCATCTGGTACAGGGTAGCATGGAGTTTGCGGCTGTGGCGAATGACAAGTTCGTCAAAAGCCCGCGAATCTCCTTCCCGTGCCCTGGCGACCAGTTCGGTGTCTTCCAAGGTCGTGTATGAAATGGGTGCCGACATGTTGTCGGCAGAATACCCAAAAAAAGGGAGCCGCTACAAGGGCAAATCGTATGCACGGCCCCCTTTACCCTCAAACCAGCGCATGTATGCCACATTAACTGTGGTGTATCCGCCCGGAGTTGGGTAATCTCCGGTGAAATACCAGTCGCCGCAGGGGCCTTCTATGGATTCATGGAGGTTTTCGATGGTCTGGAAAATGACTTCCACGGGGCACGGAGCGTCATGCGGAGTGACCAGGCGGGTGATTTCCCGGGAGATTTCAGCCTCAGTCAACCCTTCGTAAATAGCCTTCACGCAATTGCGCCGTTCTTCCTTGGGCTTGGCCAGTTCTTCCCTGCATGCCTTGTATACTTCTTCCAGCAGACGGGCCTGTCCGTGCTGCTTGATCAGGGAGACGGCCGCCTGGAAGGCAATGAAGTTGCCCAGCTCGGACATGTCAATGCCGTAGCAGTCCGGGTACCGGATTTGCGGGGCAGTAGATGCAATGACTATTTTCCGGGGATTGGTGCGGCCCAGGATGCGGAGGATGGACCTTCTCAGCGTAGTGCCGCGGACAATGGAGTCGTCAATGGCGACGAGTACATCTTCCGGCCCTACGGCGCCGTAAGTGAGGTCATATACGTGGGAAACCAGCTGCGCACGGCTTTTTTCCTGCGTGATGAACGTGCGCATTTTGATATCCTTGTGGGCGATTTTTTCACCGCGCGGCCAGCGTTTCAGGATAGCGCTGTCCAGCATGTTTTCATCCAGGGTGCCGTTTCTCAGGGCCTCCAGGAGCTGGGCATGCACGCGCTTGCGGCGGTAGACGCGCAAGCCTTCCAGCAGGCCGTAGTAGGCGGTTTCCGCCGTGTTGGGAATGTAGGTGATAGCGGATTTGTCAAAACGGTCTTCAAGAGAATCCACGATTTGGGGGGTCAACGCCGCGCCGAGCGCTTTGCGTTCCCGGTAAACGATAGGATCGTTCCCGCGGGAGAAGTAAATTTTTTCAAAGGAGCAGGGAGCCGGTTTCAGAGGGGTGGTAAATTCCGTAATGGCATGTGTCCCGTCTGCTTTGATGGAGAGCATATTGGCCGGCGGAAGTTCTTGAACCTGTTCGCTTTCCACTTCAAAGACGGTCATCAGGGGAACGCGTTCGGAAGCCACGGCAATGAATTCATCCGTAATCAGGTAGTGGCATGGGCGGATGCCGTGCGGATCCCGCAGGCAGAAGTAGTCCCCGTTGCCGATGGCTCCCATGATGGCATATCCGCCGTCCCATTGCTTGGCGGAGTTATGGATGATTTCCTGAATGTTAAGCCGGGAGGAAATGGCATGGGGAATTTCCGGGCCGGGCATGCCGCTGTCCCGCAAGGCGCGGTAGAGGTCCGTATGGGCTTCATCCAGGTGATACCCTATTTCTTCAAGGACAGTCTGCGTGTCCGTTCCGAAGACGGGGTGCTGGCCGCGTTCAATCATTCGCTGGTTCAATTCCGGCGTATTGGTCATGTTGAAGTTGCCCAGAACCATCAGGGTGCGGGTCGGCCAGTTGGTGCGGCGCAGGTAGGGGTGGCAGGAACCTTCGTCAAAGAGGCCGGAGGTGCCGTAGCGGAGATGCCCCATCAGGATTTCCCCGCCGTAGTCGAAGTTGTTTTTGATGTCTGCCGCATCCTTCAGGTTGACCAGGCCGCGGCGAACTTTTTTATTGAGCTTCTTGATTTGCCCGTTGAAGATGCTCGTAAGGGCGTCTTTGCTGGCGTCCCGGGTGCGGAACAGATAAGGCTGCCCCAGGGGCATGTTCAGCTTGACGCAGCCTATGCCCGCGCCGTCCTGTCCGCGGTTGTACTGCTTTTCCATCAGGATGAGCAGTTTGTTGAACGCCCAGAGGGTGGAGCCGTATTTATCCTGAAAATAAGAGAGAGGCTTAAGCAGACGAATGGCGGCTACGCCGCACTCGTGTTTAAGAAAATCGCTCATGGGATGATGATGAAAAGATTGTCCTGTAAGTGTGGCGTATCCGTTGCAAGGAGATGGTATTTTTATTCGCCCTGTACTTTGACATGAATGCCGCGGCCTTCTCTCAGCGTGCCGATGACCGTGCCGCCCGGACCTGCCTTCAATGCGGCTTCCGCATCTTCAGGTCTCACGATAGCTACCCAGCCAATGCCCATGTTAAAGGTGTTGAAGCGGTCCTGCGGATCCACATGCTTCAGGATTTTCTGGGCGGCGGTGTTGTCCCAATAGGGAATGGAGAGGTCTGCGCCGTAGTCGCCCAGGAAGCGTTCCAGGTTTTCCGGGAGGCCTCCCCCCGTGATATGGGCGTATGCCTTCGGGGTGACATTGAAGCGGCGCATATCTGCCACCACGTCATGGTACAAGCGGGTGGGCTGAAGAAGGGAACGGAGTTCCTCTTCATCAACTACATCCGGATTTTCTTCCAGAATGCGGCGGATGAGGCTCCAGCCGTTGGCATGGAAGCTGTCGGATTTGTAGCCGATGAATACGTCTCCGGGCCGGACGGTTTTCGGATCAATCAGTTTGCTTTTTTCACAACAGCCGATGCAGAAGCCGGAGAGTTCCACGATGGATTCCGGCACCACACCGGGCATTTCCGCCGTTTCCCCTCCGGCCAGGATGCAGTTGCAGGATTCCAGGTAGTCGCACATGCCGGCCACCAGGCGGGTGATGCGGGAGCGTTCCCGTTCCAGATTGGAGATGCCCAGATAATCCAGGAAAAGGAGCGGGTCGCCGCCCGTGGTAAGAATGTCGTTGACGTTCATGGCCACCAGGTCTTTGCCGGCGGTTTCCACCATGTCCAGTTCAAAGAGAATTTCCGTCTTGGTGCCTACGCCGTCGCACCCGGTGACGATGACCGGTTCCTTATAGGAACTCAAATCATAGGCAGCGGCGAAAAGGCCAAAGGCCTGGTGAAGGGATCTCTGTTTTTGCGTTCTTTTAACGTGAGAGCTGATGTCGGATACAAAAGCGGCTGCTTCTTTGGTATCGACCCCCGATTGCTTGTAGGTTAGTTTGCCGGACATTGAACGGATGAACTGGGTGTACCAGCATCCTAGAGGAAGGCTCCCTCCGCGGCGAGTGAAAAAAGAAGTATTTTTGCCATAGACCGCGCGGGAGGAGCTGTTTTCATTCCACTTCTATCTTGCAGTCGCGCCGGAGCCACCAGGCATCCAGGGAGAATTTGCCCGGTCCCGTATAGAAGATGGTCAGATAGATCAGCAGGTAGATGGCCGCAAGTTCCTGCGCTCCCCAGCCGGAAAGCCCAAGGACAAGAAAGAGCGCTACACACATGTTAATAATCAGGATAAGGGCGGCCAGACGGGTGAGGAATCCCAGCAAGAGGAGGACGGAACATCCGAATTCCGCGCCTACGCACAGCAGCAGGGACAGAAAATTGCCGATTCCCAGAGGATCCTGGAACGCCGCCCAGTTTCCGCTGATAAGCATGCCCAGTTTGGGAATGCCATGCACAAGCATCATGACTGCTACGCCCAGGCGCAGCAACAGAACGCCGAAGTCCATACTGGTGTTGGTGGCCAGGGGGCCAAGCAGGCGGCATGCGGATGATTTGCTTTTATTCTGTTCCATGCACTGTAGACCGTTTTGGAGACAGAAATGCTCAATTAAAACAGGATAGAAATGAGTTTCCGGGATAGCGGGGAAACTGCCTGTGACGCAGTCATGCCGCCTGCCGCGGGTGTGTGCGGGCGGAATAGCGTGTGCCGGGCTTATGGGAACATGCAGGAGTTCCGCATGTTCCCATAAGCGGTTCTGGAAGTTTTTAATATTTTTTCGCAGGAATGAGGCGGAAAGCTGCGGGGGATTGGGAGGACTTGATTTGCAGGGGCTTGGTCGGGTCTTTTTGAGTTTCCGGGCCAATGGCGATGATAAGCCTGTCCTTGGGATGAATGACGGTGGAGTTTTCAAAGATGAGCGTATTGGTTCCGTCCGTCAGTTTCCATCCATCCAAAAGGATGCCGGAGTTGCCTGGGTTGTTGATAATCACGTTGCCGGTGCCCGGTTCCAATCTGGGGGCGGGCTGCTTAAGCCTGAGGCTTTTTGCCAGCTTGGCAAAGGTGATTTCCGCAATGCGCCGTGCGCCCTGTTCCGTAGGGTGCAACCCGTCAACGTACCATTCCGGATGGTCGGAGAGCGGGTGCAGCGCGTCAAAGAGACTGACTTTGTACTTGCGCGCTACGGCGGCGATCAGTTTTTCCGCTTCCGGGCGGTTGGCGGATGAGCCGTTGTCCGAGCCTGCATATTTACGTACGTCCGGATAGCAGTTGCCGGGAAATGCCTTTTTGTTGAGCGGGCCGCGGTAGTCCGGCCCCAGCAGCCCCCAGGCAAAGAACCGTGTTTTGGGATTGGCGTTTTTCCACGCATGAAGCAGAGCGTCATAGCCTTTGGAGAACAGTTCGGGGTTCCACCAGCGGCCCGTGTCGTTGATGCCAAGGTTGCAGATATAAATATCCGCCTTGAATTCCAGGGCTTGCTTGTGTTCCCTGGTGCTGCCGTACCAGCGTCCTGCCTGGCCCGGGTAGTCGCCTGCCGTTTTTCCGGGATTGCCGAAGCCTCTGACGTCAAAGTCCGGCCCCATGAGTGTGGCGAGCACTTGCGGATACCGGGTTTCTCCGGGTTTAAGGCCGGTGCCGAAGGTGATACTGTCCCCCACACAGGCTACTTTGGCGGGAGCAGCTTGTGCCGCAATGCCCAGTGAGAGTGTGGCTGTCAGAGAAGCGAGGATAAGATGAAGGTTCATGGAGTGATGGTGTGGTAAAAGTTATTTTTTCAGAACAGGTTCGTCCGTCCGGAAGGGACGGGCGGGGAGCTGGTTGCCGTTGACCAGGTTGGGGGTCACGAAACGGTTCCAGCAATACCGGGCGTGTTTGGGGGATTTTACTTCCGGTGATGAGAGGCGGATAACGGCTGTGTTGCCTTTTCTGTTTATGATTTCCGCTGCGGCGGGATGATAAGTTCCGTCCGTCCCGGCAATTTCAAACTGGGCCGGTTCTTTGCCGTCCGTGGTGGTCAGTCCGGCAGCTTGATCCAGTTGAACCAGGATGTTGGAACCGGAAGGTTTGAAGGCCTTGAGGGCAGGGCCTTCACAGGGGATCTTTTTACCGTAAACCTTGTTCAGGGCAGTATTTCCTGCACGTTCCCCCACAGGGCGCTTGAATGGAGGATGAACGTCGGAATTGGTGGAGCCAAGATCAATGGTGTTGACGCTGTAAACTTTTGGAACGGTTTTGGCCACGGCGTCCTGCATTTCACGGAATTCCGGCCATCCGGCACGGATTTTTGACGGGTCGTTGATGCGGGGGAGCTGGATCATGACGAAAGGCATTTCCGGGTTACGGAAAGCTTTTCTCCAGGAGGAGATCATGGTTTTCAGCAGCATGCTGTTTTGGGCATTGTCAATGATCTCCGCATCGGATTCGCCCTGATACCAGATGACGCCCGTGATGGGGAGGGCCGTTGTCCATGCGATGCCGGATTCGTAAAGGAACGCCGGCTTGTAGGGATGGTCCGGAGAGCCCTGGTTCAGACGCGGAGAGATGTTTTTCCTGGCCCGTCCCCTCACCCAGTCGGAGATAAGGGGGGAGTCCAGCCAGTGATTGCCGCGCAGGGTGCGGAAGCTGTTGTTGGCATTAATGACCTGCCGGGGGATCCACGCTGCGATTTCCGAGCCTCCCAGGGAGGAGTGGATGATGCCTACCGGAATGCCCAGCCCTTCGCGGAGTTTTTTCCCGAAGTAGTAGCCCACGGCAGTCATTGGCCCTGAGGTGGCGGGAGAGCTGGCAGCCCATTGCCCTTTATAGAAGTTGTCCGTGGTGACGGCGTCAAAGTCTTTCGCGGAGTAGGGGGCATTGTTGGTGTGGGCTTGCGGAACGTTGTTGAGCAGACGGAGCTGGTCGTCTCCGGAAGCCGCTATGTCTTCTTTGGCCGTCGTGGTCTGGTTCAGGCGGAACAGCATGTTGGATTGGCCGGAAGCCAGCCACACTTCTCCCACGAGCACATCTTCCAATTTGGCGGAGTCTCCGTTTTGCACGGCCGCCAGCGTCTGGCCTGTGCCGCAGGGAGGCATGGGAGGCAGCGTGACGCTCCATTTTCCTTTGGAATCGGTTTTTGTTTTCAGAGCAGTGTTTCCAAAAGTGACGGTTATTTCCCTGTTGGGGGCGGCCGTGCCGGAAACGGGAATGTTTTTTCCGTGGGGAAGTACCATATGGGAACCGAAAATCCGGTCGAACCGGGGGGCGTCCGCCCACGCTGCGTTAAGGGCGATGGCGGCAGCCAGGATGCATGAAGTATGGAGGCGCATGGTTTGAGGATTATTTGAGAAGGAGTTCGTCCCGTGAGAGCCCGGTCAGCCTGCCGAGTTGTTTAATCAGGCGGGTCATGATGAAGACAAGAGCTGCCAGAATGGGGATTCCGATGATCAGGAAGCCCCACCAGGTGATGCTGCCGATAGCGGCATTGTAAGCCACTTGCTGTTCCGCTTCCGGCTGGCGTATGACGGAGGACATGAAAGAGAGGCTCAGGAAGAAATTGCCGACGGAGGATGCGACCAATGTGCCCGCCAGAATCCATGACGAGTTTGCCAGCAGGCTCTGGTAGGCCTGTTCCCGCCGTTGGCGGCCACCGTTTGTTCTATCCTGCGCACGTCGAATAACTCCGGCGTGTAGATGAACATGTTGAGGAGGGGGGTGCCGGTGGAGCGGGAGACGACGACGGCTGCCGCCAGGGTGAGGGGGATCAGGGCTTCTTTTCCGGCGAACAGCCAGGGTGTGGCGCTGTGGATGCGCCCTTCCGGCCCGATGACGAAGATGCTGATGACGCCCGTCAGCAGCACGCCGGCCATGCCTACGACGGACATCAGGTCAAATTTCCTGGAGACGGCCAGGGAACGGATGCCGTAGACGAGGGGGAGGGAAAGGGCGATGACGAGAGACCATACCGGGCCGATGTGCCAGAAACTTTCTCCCTCCGGACGTTCCAGGGGATTGGCGGGGCCCGCGCTGCAGTAGTCCAGAATCAGTACCGGGATGAGGATGTTGATGAAAATTCCCAGCAGGGAGGACTGTGATTTGTTTGGCGTTTTATCCATGAATTCGGAGGGAAATATTTGTATCATACGCGAATGCGCCCCTGCAAGTTGCAACCCCGTGTGTGACAGTAAAGACCAGAAGCGGGGAGATCCGTTTTTTTTATTCGCAGGCGGCTTTGCGGAAATCGTGGCATCTACGGTATCTTCCGTTCTTTTGGCTGGACACGGGAGGGAATAATGTTCAGCTTCTCCCGTGACTCTGACAGATCATTTTTCCCCCATGACTCAAACATCTTCTTTTTCGGCTCTTGGTATTTCACCGGAGACTCTGGAGGCTATCGAAGTGCTCGGCTTCGATACCCCTTCCTCCATTCAGGAGCAGGCGATTCCCGCCGCGATCGGAGGGGCCGATATTGTGGGGTTGTCCCATACGGGCTCCGGGAAGACGCTTGCCTTTGCCATTCCGGCCCTGGAGTGCATTGATCCTGAGGAACGCTGCGTTCAGGTGCTGGCCCTCTGTCCTACTCGGGAACTGGCCGTTCAGATTTGCCGGGAGGTGGACAAGCTGGCTTTGTTCATGGACGGTGTTTCCGCCGTCCCCATTTATGGAGGCTCTTCTTTCCGTCCGCAACTGGACGCCCTGAGGCGCGGGGTACAGTTTGTGGTGGGAACGCCCGGACGCGTCATGGACCTGATGGAGTCCGGGGCGCTAAGGCTGGATGGTCTCCGCATGTTGATTCTGGATGAAGCGGACGAGATGCTGGATATGGGGTTTCTGGAAGATATCGAACATATCGCGGACGCTATGCCGGAAGCGAAGCAGACCCTGTTTTTCTCCGCTACCATGTCTCCGGAAATCAGCCGCCTGGTGAGCAGGTTCATGAAGGAGCCCGTCCAGATTTCCATTGAACGGCCTACGCTGACGGTGCCTACCATTGAACAGGTTTATTACGAAGTGGTGTTTTCCTCCCGGATTGAGGTACTCAGCCGGCTGCTTGACACCGGAAAGATTAAAATGGGGCTGGTGTTCGCCAATACCAAAAAGGTGGTGGATGACGTGGTGGACGGTCTGACGGCCCGCGGTTATCCGGTGGATCGCCTTCATGGGGATATGCCCCAGATGATGAGGGAGCGCGTGATGGATTCCTTCCGCAAGGGGAGCCTGCGCCTTCTGGTGGCGACGGATATTGCCGCTCGCGGCCTGGATGTGGACGATGTGGATGCCGTGGTGAATTTTGAATTGCCGCGTGATCCGGAGGATTACGTGCACCGCATCGGCCGCACGGCACGCGCCGGCCGCAAGGGGAAGGCCATCACTTTTGTGGGGCGCCGTGATTTTTCCCTGATGAGCCGCATTGAACGTTTCATCGGCGTTAAGTTGACTCCGGAACCTGTGTTGACTGCCGTTCAGGTGGACCAGCTCCGGACAGAGTCCCTGGTGGATGATATCCTGGAACGTCTCAAGCCGGATGCCGTGCTGCCGGAGGAATTGAAGGAAGTGGAGGCTGCGCCGGAGGCCATGGCTGCGGCCCTGTTTGACTTGCTCCGGGAACGTACGCACCGGGAAGTGCAGCCCATTCCGGAAGACAAGCCCGCCCGCAGGGCGCGGCGTATGCCGCAGACCGGGGAGGAGGCGGAGAGCCCGCAGAAGGGTGATTCCTGGCAGCATAAGGGGGATACGGTTACGCTGTTTATGAATGGAGGCCGGATGATTGGCTTGCGGCCCAAAGACATAGCCGGGTTATTTTACAATACGGTGGAAATGGAAAAGGGAGCCGTGGGCGATATCCGGATTTTCCCCAAGCATTCCCTGATAGAAGTGGACGCTTCCGTGGCGCCCCTGCTTCTGGAGGCCCTGGCGACGGCTACCGTCTGCGGCTATGAAGTTAATGTCCGTGAAGACAAGGGGGCTCCGGAATATTCCGGAACTCCGCGCTCTTCCCGCCGCAATGGAGGATTCTGCAACAGTTACCGCGGAGAGCGGGACCGCAGTGACCGGAGCGGATTCAGGGGAAACCGCGGGGGCTTCCGCAGTGACCGCGGCGAACGCTGGGGCGAACGTTCCCGCAGGGACGACAGGAAGAAGCGTTTCTGATGCCTTCGCTATTCCGGACAGGGTTATTAACGCTGTTCCGGAATTGGCGCGGACATTTTGGAACGTTCCGGTTCATGATTGCTGTTTCCGCCGGTTTCTGTATTTTCTGCCCGGCGGGGGGACTGCCGTTTTATTCAGGATAAAGCATGGCCGGGCGGGGCTGGTGACCGGGGCGCCGGGAATGCAGGAGGAATTTTCTCCCATTCCTGGCTTCAGCCAGAAAAGCCGCTCATTGGTGCAGTATGGCGGGGTGTAGTTGTTCCGGCTGTGAAGGCTGGTTCCCTGATGTTTTTTGCCGATAATACTGGCGATTCAATCCTCTGTGCCCTTTCCTCGTAATTTTCTTGAGGGATGAGAAAATTCATGTAAGATAACGCTTTATTTTAACGTCTTTTTTAGAGTCTATTTTCTTTGAATCATGAAGCTGGTATCTTTACTATCCGTTCTTCTGACTTCCCTGGTTCCGTGCATGGGTGCTTCCGGGCAGGCAACGAAGCCGGCTGCCCGGTCTGTCAAAACTTCAAAACCCAATGTTATTTTCATTCTGGTGGACGACATGGGCTGGGGTGATCTGGATTCCAACTGGAGCCAGCAGAAGCTGAATGGCCGGACGGTGGAGAGAAAGAACGAGTTCAAGACTCCTGCCCTGTCCGCTCTGGCTCGGGAGGGGATTCAGCTGCGCCGTCATTATTCCGCCGCTCCGGTTTGCGCTCCGGCGCGCGCCTCCCTGCTGCTGGGGGTGCACCAGGGGAATTCCCGCGTGGTGAGAAACAACCGTTTCGACCAGCCTATTGAAGATTCCCATACGCTGGGTACCGTGATGCGTGATGCCGGGTATGATACTGCCGCCATTGGCAAATGGGGTGTAGGCGGCGGAGGCCAGAGCCATGTGCCCATGACCGCCGGCCCCCATCAGCGGGGATTCAATTATTTTTACGGTATCCTGGACCATTTGGCAGGGCATTTTCACTATCCTTCCGAATCCCGTGACGTTTTCGAATACAACGGTTACGCTTCCAATCCCGAGTGGAAAAATATCAAGGACCAGGTGCCCCAGACGGCTTATTCCACGGATTTATTTGCCGCCCGCGCC
>SKEA01002369.1_pt1 | contig 11240 bp, 9 predicted proteins | sample 4826601 | NCBI WGS metagenome assembly SKEA01 (sample SAMN11008821, study PRJNA524170) | human gut metagenome | biome: Human fecal sample; material: Feces; isolation source: fecal sample from pouch patient p13, p53 | host: Homo sapiens | place: Israel: Tel-Aviv | collected 2016-07-06 | reverse complement strand
CGTTAAGAAGCTGAGGGAATGAAATGACTTTCGAAGCTTTAGCTCTTTTTCTGGAAAAAACAATATAAATTCTTAACGAAAATTACACAATTCATGGAGATAATATCATTAATTTTCGTCATCACGACTTCAAGTTCTAACGAACAATTTAGTTATATTGTATTGTTAATGCATTTTTAGGGCATCTTGTTACACATAGTCCACATCCAAAGCATTTTTCGTTGTCTATACTTAGCTTGTCTGTTATTTCTATGGCATCATAAACACAACTCACTTTACATTGACCACATTTAATACATTTATCTAAATCTACATTTGGTGGAACTGATGTTGTTCTAAAGTTTCTTTCAGTTGATTTTTTATGTGAAAGTCCTATTATTTCACTAACATCTTTATATCCATGATTATCTAAGAATTCATTTAATTCTTTAGCAATTTTTCCATATACTGTTGGACCCTTTAATATAGCCTCAGTACATACTTGAACTGCACTAGCACCAGCCATTAACATTTCAGCTGCATCCTTCCCTGATGTTACTCCTCCAACACCTATAATAGGAATTTTAACTACTCTCGATGCATCATATATATTTCTTACTGCTAATGGTCTTATAGGTGATCCTGAAAGCCATCCATAACCCTTTTGACTTCCCATAATTGGATATCCAGTTTCAATATCAATTGCCATACAAGGTCCAAATGAATTTATCATTACTAATCCATCTGCTCCTGCATCTTCTAATGCTTTTGCTATACCTTGAATATCAGTATGAGGACTTAATTTCATGAAAACAGGACAATCTAATGCTGCTTTTGCAGCCTTCATTGCATTTACTATTGGTCCAATATCTATCCCAACATAATGTGTAGAAAGTTCCACAGCATCCGCATAAGGCTTAACTAAAGGTGCAACCTTTGAAATATCTTCTGCAGTATACCCCATACTTACAATCATAGGCACACCAGCTTCTTTAGCTTTCTTATACTCCTTTTCTATCCATTGTTCTTTTGGTAGTTCTGACCATAATTCTGTATTTAAAAATCCTGAATTAGTCTTTGCCATACAAGGTCTTGGTACATCTGCTGGATTTTGTGATATAGTTTTTGTAACTATTCCACCAGCTCCTCCTTGTACTGCCTTTACACAAAGTTCACCATCTTTAGCTCCAGGTCCAGCTGCAGTAAAAATAGGATTATTAAATTTCATTCCTAATATATCAATATTTAAATTTGCCATTTTCTTACTCCTCTCTACTTTATCCCATGAATCATTAAACTAATAATTTTTAAAGTCTTTTCCATAACTTCTCAGCTACTTTTCGTGACTTTCTATAAATAAGTTCCTCATCAACATTAACTAATATTCTATCTTTCATTACAACTTTTCCATTAATAATAGTTGTATCCACACTTCTACCAGAAACACCAAATAAAATGTGTCCAAAATAATTATTTTTATCCATAGGGGTTAGAGGATTATAATCTACTATTATAATGTCTGCATATGCTCCCTCTTCTAATATTCCTAATGAATTTTTATAATATTTAGAAGCAATTTCTTTGTTATTATGAAATGCCATTTTAGCAGTTTCCATAAATCCAACATTTGAATCACATAAATTATGTTTATGAATGATATTCTCAACTTTCATTGACTCAAATATATCACTTGTATATCCATCTGTTCCGATTCCAACTCTAATTCCCTTATCTATCATTTTAATGACAGGTGCTACTCCTACAGCATTTCCCATATTAGACTCAGGATTATTTACAACACTTGTATTAGTATCTTTTAATATATCTAACTCTGCATCATTAACATGAACACAATGCCCAGCAATAGTCTTATCTCCTAATATTCCATAATCCATTAATCTTTCAACAGTTCTTTTTCCACTATATCTTAAGCTATTCTTAAAATCTTCAATACCTTCTGATACATGAATATGATATCCAGCATCAATTCCATTCATAGCTTCTCTACACTTTTCTAAACTTTCATGACTTAAAGTAAATGATGCATGCATTCCAAACATCCCTTTAGTCATATCATCATCTTTTGTATTGGCATACTTTATAAAATCAATATTTTCATTGATTCCTTGCTTAAGTATCTTTTGTCCATCTCTATCAGAAACTTCATAGCAATAACAACCTCTTATTCCTAATTCATCAGCAACATTTGATATTGCAAATAAACTTCCCTCTACTGACATAGGACTTGCATGGTGATCAAAAATAGTTGTTACACCATTTTTTATACTCTCAATTAAAGTTGTATAGGCACTATATCTTATATCTTCTAGTGAAAGTTTTTTATCAATTCTCCACCATACATTTTTTAAAATATCAATAAATGTTTCTGCTGGAGGATTTTTTAAGTCTAATCCTCTAGCAAAAGCACTATATATATGATGATGAGTATTTATAATCCCAGGCATTATAAGCTTTCCCTTAGCATCTATAAACTCATCATACTTATTAGCATATTTACATTTAATTTCTGAAGTTTCTCCAACTTCTTTAATAATATTGTCTTCTATAGCTATACATCCATTTTCTATAAAAGTGTTACTATCATCATTAGTAATAACTCTTCCATTTCCAATTAAAATCATTCTCCCACCTACTTTTTGCATTTTTAACCTATAAATTAACTACAAATTATAATTATGTTAAAGACCTTAAATTATAAACAACTAGTGGATTTTATAAAAGTTTTAATATTCACCTTCCCAAACAATTTCTCTATATTTATCTGGATCAGTATCTCCTTCTGTACTAAATAAAAGAACTTTTGAGTTTTCATCTAATGCTAATTTTTGCTTTAACTCAGAATATTCACTATTAGTCATTATTTCATATAGTAATCCTAAAGTCACAGCACCTGATTCTCCTGAAACCACCTTAGTATCACCTGGCATTGGGTTTCCTAGTATTCTCATTCCATTAGCAGAAATATGATCTGGAGCTGAAACAAACATACTTGAGCAATTTTTTAGAACATCCCAACCAATAATATTAGCCTCACCACAAGCTAACCCTGCCATAATAGTAGGCATATCACCATCTACAATTCTTAACTCTCCATCATTAGCAGCAGCTGACTTATAAATACAAGCTGCTTCACTAGCTTCTACAATAGTTGTTATAGGACAATTATCCTTATATACAGCTGCAAAAAATCCTTGAATTGCACCAGCTAAAGATCCAACCCCTGCTTGAACAAATATATGAGTAGGTCTTTCAACCCCAAAATCTTTAAGTTGATTTAATGCTTCTAATCCCATAGTTCCATAACCTTGCATTATCCAGACTGGAATATCTTCGTAACCTTCCCAAGCTGTGTCTTGAATAACTACACCATTATGTTCATTTGCATACTTAGCTGCCAATCTAACAGCCTCATCGTAATTCATATCAGTTATTGATGCATCTGCTCCTTCTTTTCTTATATTTTCTAATCTTATTTGAGAAGAACCTTTTGGCATGTATACTACTGATTTTTGCTTTAACTTATTAGCAGTCCAAGCTACTCCTCTTCCATGATTTCCATCTGTAGCAGTTACAAATGTTATATCTCCAAGCTCTTTTCTTACTTCATCAGATATTAGCTTTTCATATGGTAGCTCTGAAATATCCTTACCTAATTTTTGAGCTAAATATTTTGCCATAGCAAAAGAACCGCCTAACACCTTAAATGCATTTAATCCAAATCTATATGATTCATCCTTAATATATATTCCTCCAACACCTATTTTCTTACTTAAATTATCTAAATTAACTAGTGGTGTCTCTTTATATTGTGGAAAACTACTATGAAATTGTTTTGTTTTTTCAATTTCTTCTTTACTTAAAAAATTTAATCTATTTTCATCCTCTGTTTTTGGTAAAGTATTTTCTTTCCATTCTATTCTTTCTTTCATTTTGATCCTCTCTCCTTTTTAAGCTTTATTTATAACTCCAATATCTTCCTTATCCTTTTCTTCTATTTCAACTTTAACTTCGTTATTTTCTTCTTTAGGTAAAACTAAATTTAATATTATTGCAACTAATGCTGTTACAATGATTGATGATTTACCAAATATAGAAATTGCCCAAGCAGGGAATAATCCTAAAGAACCTTCAACTTGAACAATACCAGTTCCTAAGGCTATAGAAAGTCCAGCTATAGTTGTACTTCTAGCTGTTAACTTCGTAGATGCAATCATTTTGATTCCAGTCATTGTAATTGTTGCAAAGACAGTAACGGTAGCTCCCCCTAATACACATTGAGGTATACTTATTAATATAGATGAAAATTTAGGTACTAAACCAGCTACTATTATTACTATTGATGCAAATATAAAAATTCCTCTATTTATAGCTTTATTCATAGTTACTATTCCTACATTTGAACTAAAAGTAGCAACTGGCATACAACCAAATAAAGCTCCTAACATACCTGATACTCCATTTCCAATTATTCCTCTTGATATTTCTTCATCCGTTGCTGATCTATTCATTGCTCCACTTGTAGTTGCAGATAAGTCTCCAATAGCCTGTACTGAATTTACTATATACATTACAACCATAGATATTATAGCTGTAGCATTAAAGCTTAATCCAAAATGCAAAAATTTAGGCATTTGAAACCAACTAGCTGCACTTACCTCAGTAAAGGAAACCATTCCTAAAAATAATGAAATAATATACCCAGCTATTATTCCAAATAGTATAGAGGCTAATTTTAAAGTTCCTTTTGAAAAGAAATTCAAAAAAATTACAACTGATAATGTAATTATTGCAACTAACCAATTTAAAGGTGAACCAAACCCCTCACTTCCAACTCCTCCTGCAATATATTTAACTGCAGTAGAATATAATGAAAGACCAATAGCAAAAATTACTGTTCCTGTTACTATTGGAGGAAAAAATTTAATTAGTTTTTTAGAGAATATTCCAAAAATTATAGAAACTAATGCACCACAAATTTGGGCTCCAAATATTGTAGCTATACTAAATTCACCTGCTATGGCCGTTAACGTCGGTACATAAGCAAAACTAACACCCATTATTACTGGTAATCTCGCTCCTATTTTTCTTCCAATTGAAAATATTTGAATTAACGTTGCAATTCCTGAAAAAACAAGTGATGATTGTACTAATAATATTTTATCGCTAGCATCTAATCCTGCTGTCGACGCAACAATTATAGCTGGTGTTACACACCCTACAATCATAGCCACAACATGCTGTAATCCTAATGGTACAATTTCTTTGAAACTAAGCTTTCCACCAAAGTTAAAAAGCTGTGATTTATTACTCTCTTCCATAACTCCTCCATAATCTAATTAAATACGTTTACATACAATCTCTTTTCTAATACTTAGTATTTAACTATAACTATTTATATATTTTTGTACCTGTTTTCCCCTCTATTCCATCCTTGGCCTTTTCCAATAAAGTAATTAATGAATATCTACCTTCCTTAGAGTCTGCAAAATCAATTCCTGCTTCTACTTTAGGCTTCATTGATCCTGGTGCAAAATGTCCTTCTTCAACATATTGTCTCATTTCTTTTGTACTAACTTCACCAAGCCACTTTTCATTTTCCTTTCCAAAATTTATAGCAACTTGCTCTACTGCAGTTAAAATTATAAAGCAATCTGCATCTATGGCCTTTGCTAATACACAACTAGCATAATCTTTATCTATTACAGCCCCTACACCTTTTAAATGATTTCCTTCACTTACTACAGGAATTCCTCCCCCACCGCAAGCTATAACCACCTGACCACTTTCAACTAAAGTTTTTATAGTATCAACTTCAACTATTCCAATAGGTTTAGGTGATGCAACTACTCTTCTATAACCTCTTCCACTATCTTCTATTACCTTTTTTCCTTCTTTAATTATGCTATCTGCTTCTTCTTTAGTCATAAATGCACCTATAGGCTTAGTTGGATTATCAAATGCACTATCATTCGGATCTACTTCAACTTGTGTTATTATTGTTGATACTCCTTTATTTATATTTCTATTTAATAATTCCTCTCTTATTGAATTTTGCAAATCATATCCTATATATCCTTGACTCATTGCAACACATACAGACATAGGACATATTGAATATCTTTTATTTGTTTTATGAAATTCTGTCATTGCACTATTAATCATTCCTACTTGAGGTCCATTTCCATGAGATATAATAACATCATTACCTTGCTCTATTAAATCAACTATAGCTTTTGCAGTTGACTTTACAGCTATCATTTGCTCTGCTAGTGTATTACCCAATGCATTTCCACCTAAAGCAATTACTATTTTTCTTTTCATCTCTACACCCCTTTTCCATAAATATTTCAGTATGGATTTTATCTAAGAGATAAGATTATATTCCCTTACCCCTTAGATATATCTTATTGATTATTAATTCTTATTTATTCACCAAATTATTATTTAGTTTGACGTTCTTTACCCTTTTCTTCAAGATTCCTTAAAGTTTCTTGTGGATTCTTAATTTTGCTTAAGAAAATCATTGCTGCAATAACATATGGCTTAAAGCTAGCTTCCTTATATAATGATTTTCTATATCTATCAAATACAGATGCTTCTACTTCTCCTTCTTCACAACTTACTCCAGTTATATCAGCTGGTAAGCAATGTAGATATATTGCTTTTCCATCCTTTGTTGTCTTCATTAATTCTTCAGTACATTCCCAATCTTTATAATTTGCATTTTGTGCTAATAATTCTTTTTCTAATTGATTAATTCCTTCAGTATCTCCTTGTGCATATAAATCAGTACGTTTTTCCATAGCACTAAATGGAGCCCAGCTCTTTGGATATACTACATCAGCATCCTTAAATGCTTCTGCCATAGAATTTGTCTTTGTGAATGATCCACCTGACTCCTTTGCATTTTTCATTGCTATTTCTTCAACTTCTTCCATTACTTCATATCCTTCTGGATGAGCAAGTACAACATCCATTCCAAACCTAGTTAATAATCCTATTACTCCTTGTGGAACTGATAATGGCTTACCATATGAAGGAGAGTATGCCCAAGTCATAGCTACTTTTTTCCCCTTTAAATTTTCTATTCCACCAAATTCATTTATTAAATGTAAAGCATCTGCCATTACTTGAGTTGGGTGATCTATATCACATTGTAAGTTAACTAAAGTTGGTGTTTGTTCTAAACATCCTTCTTCATACCTTTCTCTAACTGCATTTGACACTTCTCTCATGTAAGTATTCCCTTTTCCTATATACATGTCATCTCTAATTCCAATTATATCTGCCATAAATGAAATCATATTTGCAGTTTCTCTTACTGTTTCACCATGAGCAATTTGAAATTTTCCTTCATCTAAGTCTTGAACTTCAAGTCCAAGCAAATTACAAGCTGATGCAAAACTAAATCTAGTTCTAGTTGAGTTATCTCTAAATAATGAAATTCCAAGACCACTATCAAAAATCTTTGATGAAATATTATTTTTTCTTAATTCTCTCAAAGCTTCTGCAACTGTAAAAACAGCTTTTAATTCATCTTCAGACTTTTCCCAAGTTAATAAAAAGTCGTCATTATACATATCCTCAAATTTTAATCCATCTAATATTTCAACATATTTATCCATTAATCCCATCTTATATCTCTCCCTTTATCCTTATCATTTTAAAATATTACTGATTTACACGTGATTTATATATTAAAAATTTACCAAACAACTTCTTAATTCAAAGTATTATTTCACACTACTTAAAATTATTTATTCTTACAGTAGATAGTTGGCATTGCAGCATATACTGCAGCACATCTTACTAAATCAGATTTCCAAGTTTTTTCATTAGGAGCATGTGCTTCTTCTTCCTTTCCAGGTCCAAATCCAATACAAGGTATTCCAAACCTACCCATTATAGAAACTCCATTAGTTGAGAATGTCCATTTATCAACTTTTGGTTCTCCATACATTCCTTTATAAGCTTCAACCATAGCCTTAGTTACTGGTGCATCTTCTGGTATTACCCAAGTTGGGAAATAGCAATCTGTTGGATATACAAGATCTGTGTAGCTTGGTCTTTCATACTTATACATTGAAACTTCAGCCTTATATTTCTTTACAAATGGTAAATTTCTTACTTCTTCTAAAGCTAATTCATATGTTTCTCCATCTGTTAAACGTCTATCTAATGATATTGCACACATATCTGCTACTGCACAACGTGATGGAGAATTAAAGAATATTTCAGAAACAGTAACAGTTCCCTTTCCTAAGAATTCATCATAATGAAGATTATCATTTAATACTCTTACTTCTTGAAGTATATCTGCCATTTTATATATTGCATTATCTCCACGTTCAGGTGCAGAACCATGACAAGAAACTCCCTTAACTTCAACTCTTATTTCCATACGTCCACGTTGACCTCTATAAATATTTCCATTAGTAGGTTCAGTAATTACTACAAATTCTGGTTTTACTTTATCCTCGTTATATATATATTGCCAACATAAACCATCACAATCTTCTTCTTGAACAGTTCCTGTTACTAATACAGTATATTTATCACTTAAAAGACCTAAATCTTTCATTATTTTTGCTCCATAAGTTGCTGATACAATTCCTCCAAGTTGGTCTGATGCACCACGTCCACCTATTTCTTCATCATTTTCATACCCTTTATATGGATCAAAGTTCCAGTTGCTTAACTCTCCAAGTCCAACTGTATCAATATGAGCATCATATCCTATTAATGTTTCTCCATTTCCCATATATCCTAATATATTACCCATTCCATCAATCTCAACCTTATCAAAGCCTAGCATTTCCATTTCTTGAGCAATTCTATTTATAACATCTTTTTCTCCACAACTTTCTCCTGGTATTGCTATTAAGTCCCTTAAGAACTTAGTCATACTACTTTCATATTTTTCTGATTGTCCCTTAATTGATTTAAAATCCATAATAACCTCCCATTATTTCAAACAATTTTTTTACTAAATGATTACACTAATATCTATAGCAATAAACGTGCCAAAATATTTTTAAATTTAAGTATAAATTTTAACTTTTTATATAAAAATCCATTATAAATCAATAAAATTTTGGAAATAACCCTGTTATTTCCAACAAGAACTTAACCCAGTTATCAAAATGATAAATTATTATCATTTTGATAACTGGGTTAAGTTTAGTAGTATGCTAATTACATATATTAAATAAATAAAAACTTATCATTTTGATAATTTTTTTATTCCTGTTCTAATCTTCTATATAAAGTGGCAATTCCAATTCCTAATTTTTTTGCAGCTATCTTTTTTCCCTCAGTGGTATCACCATATATCTCAATAGCCTTTTTTATATATTTTTTCTCAATATCCTTTAATGGAATTATCTCTTTTATATCGTCATTTCCCTTTTCTTCTAATCCCATTTGCTCATGAAAACTTTCTATAAATGAATCTGGTAACATAGTTTCATTAATTATTCCTTTTTCATCACACAAACTCACCATAAATTCAACTACATTTTCTAACTCTCTTATATTTCCATACCATTTATATTTTTTAAACATTTCCAAAACATTATCTTCAATTAAGTATACAGACTTATTGAATTCTATATTATATTTATCAATTAGAGAATTTAGTAATAATTCTAAATCACCTTTTCTTTCCCTTAAAGGTGGAATTTCTATAGGTATAACATTTAATCTGTAATATAAATCTTCTCTAAATTTTCCTCTTCTAACTAATTCCTTTAAATCCTTATTAGTAGCTGCTATTACTCTTAAATCTAATGAAACCAACTTATTTGAACCTATTCTTACTATTGTTTTTTCTTGTAACACCCTTAATAATTTAACTTGTAAATATAATGGCATATCCCCTATTTCATCTAAAAAAATAACTCCCTTATTTGCTAATTCAAATTTTCCTATTCTTCCATTAGAGTTTGCACCTGAGAAGGCACCTTTATCATAACCAAAAAGTTCACTTTCTAATAAAGTTTCAGGTATGGCACCACAATTAATTGCAATAAAAGGCTTGTCCTTTCTATTACCTTCACAATGAATAGCTCTTGCAACTAATTCTTTTCCTGTCCCACTTTCTCCTGTAATTAAAACTGTTGAACTTGAGTTGCTAATTTTTCTTATTTTACTCTTTAAAATCATCATTTTTTTAGAATCACCTAAAATTGAAAATATGTTTGTCTTATTTATTCCATAAGTTAATGTTATTGCTTCTTCCTTTATCTTCTTTAACTTATTAAAAATTAATACACTATTATAATCTTCTAAGTTTTTAGAGCTTGGTATTAATTTTCCTACAACCTCATATTTTTTTCATCTATTTCAACATTATAAATTTGTGATTCTTGAAAATAATCATCTGTTAATTCCACTTTAATACTTTGTCCCACTATATTAGTATTTAGTGCTAGTTCTTTCATTCCCTTTAAATTAATGCTACTTATAATATTATTATTTTTTATTATTATTACTCCATCATTTACTGAATTAATTATTTGCTTTAAAAATATTAAGTTTTTCCTTTGTATAATTTCTTCATTTTGCTCAATAATTTTTGCAGCAATTAATTCTGACATATGCCCTATAAAAGACATTATACTTTTAAAATTGTCCATTAATCTTTGCTTTTGTTCATCACTTGTATATACTAATCCTATGACCCCAAAAGTATCTTCACCATAATAAATTGGATAACTTATTTCCATTTTCTCAAAACAATTATCCTTATCTATACATTTTTTACACAACTTATTTTCACCTGGATTTTCTATAACTTGCATTTTTCTTGTTCTTAATGTTTCTGAATAAACTAAACCATTCTTTTTTATATTTACTCCAACCTTCTCCTCATAAAACCCAGTTCCAATAATTCTATTTAAGTTTTCATCAACTATCTCAACATCAATTTTTAATATATTAGAAATAGCATTAGCATAAGATTGCAAATATTCTTTTATATCATTTAATCTCACTACTCTCATTATAACCTCCATACCTCATATAAAATCCCATTTCTTTAATTTTACCTTTTTAAACATAATCTGTAATTATGTATTTAATATATTTTTATATTTTTACTAATACTAAGTATATTATTTTCTTTATAAAGAAATATAGTGTAGGTAATTAGATAGTATTTATAGTAGTTTAAATATACTCTTATAATATATGTAATACTTGGAATACTGAATATATAGTTGTAATGATTATAGTGTTTA
>SKEA01002368.1_pt1 | contig 11243 bp, 8 predicted proteins | sample 4826601 | NCBI WGS metagenome assembly SKEA01 (sample SAMN11008821, study PRJNA524170) | human gut metagenome | biome: Human fecal sample; material: Feces; isolation source: fecal sample from pouch patient p13, p53 | host: Homo sapiens | place: Israel: Tel-Aviv | collected 2016-07-06 | reverse complement strand
CCGGCGTTGGGGTCGCTTATATTATGGGTGTTTACAGATGTTTCACGGGATGTTTCACGATTTGCGCCGATAGTGCTGGACGATACCATGACAGTGGTGTCGGCGTTGCTGGAATTGTTCATATTCTGCGTATTCACAGATGTTTCACGCGGTGTTTCACGGTGGGATTCCTTACGCTTGCCGGCGGGGTCGATTGACGTACCCCAATAGTTAAGCCGGTGCGAGCTGGCGAACAGTGCGGCCACGATAAGCAGCGACATAACGCTCCATTCGCGCTGCCACGCGGCGAGTGCGGCCAAAACCACCAAAGGAACCCACAACAATGGCGTGAGCGCAATCATGTATGGCAACGGCATGCGGGCTTCAAGACCAGCCGGCAGTGCGCTCAACGCCGTCCACAGCAGTGCGATGATCGCCACAGTGCCAAGGATTGTCACCATGGAAGTTCCTTTCCAAATATGTCAGAAAATATGCTCCCGCTGGCGGGAGCTGTCGAACGCAGTGAGACTGAGGGTGGTCCAATCGAGAAGAACTATCCTCAGTCAGCTTCGCTGGCAGCTCTCCGAGCCCAGCAACTAAGGATGGCCTGCGGCCACATATCTCTGGTTCGCCTGTCGGCTCACACTCGCCTACAAACAGCTCTCGCCGTTTGCTATACGCTCGTCCCGCCAGCGGGAGCCCCTCGACAATCAGCGACCGAACAAGCCGCTCAAACCGCCGCCGAGGTTCGGAGGCAGCTCAGTGCCGCCATCGACGTTGCCCATCATCTCTTCAAGGCCTGCAGGCAAGGCCGGATTCTGCGGCTTCTTGGCAAATGCGGAGCCGCCGGTGGAACCGTAGGACTTCTTGCCGGCCAGCTTGTCGCGCAATGCCTTCTCCTCGGCCTCGCGCTTCATCGGGTTGCCGGACTTGCCACCCTTCTTCTTGTTCTTGCCCTTCTTCTTACCGCCGCCCATCGCGGGGCCGCCGAAGCCGGGCATGCCGCCACCCATGCCGCCGCGGTTGGACATGCGCTTCATCATCTTTGCGGCCTGCTCAAAGCGCTGTAGCAGAGCGTTGACCTGCGAGACGGTCACACCTGAACCATAGGCGATACGGGCGCGGCGAGAACCGTTGATAATCGACGGATCACGGCGCTCTGCCGGGGTCATCGAGCGAATAATCGCCTCGGTGCGGTCGATCTCCTTCTCATCGAACTGCTCAAGCTCCTTGCGGTGCTGGGCCATGCCCGGAATCATGCCGAGCAGCGACTTCATCGAACCAAGCTTGCGCACCTGCTGCAGCTGATCGAGGAAATCATCCAAGCCAAAGGAACCCTCGGAGATCTTCTCGGCGGCCTTGCGGGCCTTCTCCTCGTCGAACTGCTTCTGAGCCTGCTCGATGAGCGTCATGATGTCGCCCATGTCGAGGATGCGCGATGCCATACGATCCGGGTGGAAGACCTCGAAGTCCTTCAGACCCTCGCCAGTGGAAGCGAACAGAATCGGCTTGCCGGTAACGGATGCCACGGACAGCGCGGCACCACCACGGGCGTCGCCATCGAGCTTGGAGAGCACCACGCCGGTGAAGTCCACGCCTTCATCGAATGCTTTGGCGGTCTTGACCGCGTCCTGACCGATCATCGCGTCGATGACGAACAGGATTTCATTGGGCTGCACGACGTCACGGATATCGCGTGCCTGCTTCATCAGCTCCTCGTCCACGCCCAAGCGACCGGCGGTATCGATGATCACCGTGTCATAAAGCTTCTGCTTGGCGATTTCGATGGAATCGCGTGCCACCTTCACCGGGTCACCGGAAGTCTGGCCCGGAGCGGCCACAGCCTCGCCGCCGTCGGACTGCACGCCCTTCTCGGGGGCGTAGACGGGCACGCCGGCGCGCTCGCCGACCACCTGCAGCTGGGTCACGGCGTTCGGACGCTGCAAATCGGCCGCCACCAGCAGCGGCGTATGGCCGGAATCCTTGAGCCAATAGCCGAGCTTGCCGGCCAGCGTGGTTTTACCGGCACCCTGAAGACCTGCGAGCATGATGATCGTCGGCGGGTTCTTGGCGAAGTTCAGCGGGCGGTCCACGCCCTGGCCGAGCACGTCGGTGAGCTCCTCATTGACGATCTTCACCACCTGCTGGGCGGGGTTGAGTGCCTCGGACACCTCGGTGCCCAGCGCGCGTTCGCGCACCTTGCCAGTGAAGGAACGCACCACGTCGAGCGCCACATCGGCGTCGAGCAGCGCGCGGCGGATTTCGCGGATCGTGCCGTCGATATCCGCTTCGGAAAGCTTGCCCTTGCTCTTCAGATGCTTGAACGCATTCGAGAGCCTATCTGTCAAAGAACTAAATGCTGCCATAATGGGCAACAGTCTAGCCGCCACGCGGGAAATTCTATTTGCCGAGCAACGATTCTGCCGCCCATATTGGCGTTGTGTTGCGATGGTGCCGTTCGGTTGCCGGCGTTGGCGGAATCGTCACCAGACACCTAGTAGGCGAATGTCTTGCCATCCGCTCGTGGCGAAGCCAATCGAGTGCTTCCGCTACCATAGGAAATGTAAAGAATCCTGTGTTTTTTGGAATGCTTACGCTGTTTTGAAAATCCCTGGACACCGCTTATACGCAGACTGCCGTGCGCCCTCGCGAACTTAGGTCAACGACCAGACCCGTTGCGGGCCAACGCAGACATGCCGTGCAATAAGGAAGGCCCATCGATGCCCGCCCAAAAACTCCTTGAACGCAAAGCTCTGATCGTTGGCATAGTCGTCAACGTTCTTCAGGTGCTCGCCGGAATGGCTGTGTTCTTCATGACTGGCCTTAAGGCTATGTTCCTTGATTTCTCCTTCACCGCAATCTCCGTCCTTTCCGGACTGGTGGCGGTGTACCTTTCGACGCGCACGGTGCGTACCACTGAGCGCTTCCCCAATGGCCTGTTCGCGTTGGAGCCTATCTACGCGATCTGCAAGGCCATCTTCACCATGTCGTTGTTGGTGTATTCGCTGATCGACGTGTGCCGAGTGGCTTATGACTACTTCGTGTTCGGGTCCGGCGAACGCATCGAAACTGGCCCGGTGGTCATTTACGAGATCCTGACCGTGATTGTCTGCTTCAGCCTGTACATGTACTATCGGCGCTCGAACCGTGCCATCGGCAACTCCAGCACCATGCTCACCGCCGAATGCAAAAGCACGCTGGTCGATGGCTCGATGTCCTTCGGCATCGGCGTGATTGCGGTATTCCTGATGCTGCTGCCGGCTGGCGGACCGCTCGACTTCCTGCATCACACCGGCGATTTCTTCATCACCGTGGCGTTGGTGGCGTTGACCATTCGCGAACCATTCAGCGTGCTGAAGGAGGCGTTCGTGGAGCTGGTCGGCGGCGTGCATGACGACGACGAGACCAATGCCTACGTGGAAGCCGAGGCGCAGCGACACCTGCCCGCCAACACCGAGTACGAGCAGACGCTGATTTTCAAAACCGGCATGAACTACACGGTGGACGTGTACTTGGCCGGCACCGGCGAGACCATCGATGTGTCTGATCTCATCGAACGCAAGCGCTCGCTGGAAAAGGAACTCACCAAGCGCCTGCACCTCGTGGATGTAGACTTCGTTTTCGACTGATTGGCTGGTTTGATGGGGCTTTCGCCATTTCGAGGGGCTGATTTCGTCTTTCCCGGAGGTCTACTTCCGTTTCAAGGGGCTGCCTAAACCTCAAACTGAAAGTACAAACGGCTTAACGACACCGTCGTTAAGCCATTTGTAGTGTGCCTCTACTTGAGCGTCAGCCCCTTGAAACGGAAGTAGACCTCCGGAATCGGACAAATCAGCCCCTTGAAACGGGAATATCGTTGTTCGATGTCGCTAAGTGGCTACTTCAGGCTCCAGGTCGAGCCTTGCAGGCCGTCTTCGATGGTGATGCCGGCCTCGGCCAGCGCATCGCGAATCTGATCGGCCTTGGCAAAGTCCCTAGCCTTGCGGGCTTCGGCACGGGCATTGAGTTGTTCGGTAATAAGCGCTTCCAATGCGGCGTGCTCGGGGGTCTCGGTCGTGCCATCGCTGGCACCACCGGCAGCTCCGGCAGAGACCCACGGTTCGGCCAGCGGATCCAGTCCCAACGTGTCGAGCATGGCGCGCACGGCGAGCAGCGTCTCACGCACCTCGGCCTGCACGGCCTCGGAATCGGCGCGATCGGCAAGCTGCGAGAGCAGCGTATTGCCGGAACGAATGGCGGTGAAAATCGCGGCGGTCGCACCGGAGACGTTGACATCGTCGTTCATCGCGGCCACGAAATCGGTGGGCAGGTCATCGGCGGATATGCCGGTAACCTCTTCGCGGGACGGCTGACCACCCAAGGCCACGCCGGCGCGCTCGATGAAGTTCGAGACGCGGTCGTATGCGGCCTGAGCCTCGACCAGTGCCTGATCGGACCATTCGAGCATCGAACGATATTGCACGGAACCCAGCGCGTAACGCACCACCCAAGCGGAGCTCTCAGCCAGCACAGACGGCACGGACAGGCCAGTGCCGAGAGACTTCGACATCTTCTCGCCCTTGGCGGTCACCCAAGCCGAGTGCATCCAGCGTGCGGCGGACGGGTAGCCAGCCGCACGGGTCTGGGCCATCTCGTTCTCATGGTGCGGGAAGCGCAGGTCCAAGCCGCCGCCGTGAATGTCGAATCCGTCGCCCAGATAACGATGGGACATGGCAGAGCATTCGATATGCCAGCCCGGACGTCCCACGCCGAACGGGGTTGACCAGCGAGCGTCCTCGGGGTCGGTATCCTTCGGAGCTTTCCACAGTGCAAAGTCGCGCGGATCATGCTTGTCGGGGGAGGCATCGGCCGGATCGACGGGGTTGTATTTGTCGTCGCCGGTGGCATCCACGGACGGGCCCATGCGGTCGGCCACGGCAGCTGCTTCATCGACCTCGGCGGTCTGCTTCTGGTGGGTCAGCTCGCCGTAATGCGGCCAGGAGGCCACGTCGAAGTACACGTTGCCGGTGGGCTTGCCATCCGCATCCGTGACCACATAGCCATGGCCGTTGTCGAGAATGCGCTGAATCAGATCGATCATGTCCGACATATGGCCGGTGGCGCGGGGCTCCACGGTGGGCGGCAGCACGCCAAGCGTGTTGTACGCCTCGGTGAATTCGCGCTCATAGTAGTAGGCGCGGGCCCACCAGCGCTGACCGGCGGTTGCGGCCTTGTCGAGAATCTTGTCGTCGATGTCGGTCACATTGCGCACGAACGTGACCTTGTATCCGAGCTTCAAGAACCAGCGGCGCACGATGTCGAACGCTACGGCGGCACGGATATGGCCGATATGCGGGGAAGACTGCACGGTGGCGCCACACACGTAGATGCCGACCTCGCCCGGCTTGAGCGGCACGAAATGACTGACCTGGTGCGAGGCGGTGTCATACAGATTCAGGCCGTCGGCGACCTTGGCTACATGCACCGGCGTCAGGCTCGACGGCATAACGGAAGTGTTGAAATCCTGCGGTTCTTGGCTGTTTCCCATAGCCACTAAGCGTAGGGTTGGAGCCAGACATGAGACGTGGCCTATCGGTGCATTTTTGTGGGGCGGCTGTTCATGGGTTCGGTACCGATCGACGGCATGGCTTGTTGCTGGCAACGATTCAAGTGCGGAACGGGGCATCAAACGGCGGCAAATCATTCGAAAATGGCGGTGTTAACGCAAACGGGGAACGCTCGTGTCACAATAGGAGCCATGTCCACACCACAAGTGCTGATTTTGCAACATGTCCCGTGGGAGCGCCCCGGGCGTATTCTGTCGACCCTCGAAGATCTCGGGCTCGATACGGTGATTATGAATATTGCCAACACGAAGAAGCCCGATCTTCCCGACTTCGGTGACCTTGCCGGTGTGGTGATTATGGGCGGGCCGATGGGCGCGCTCGACTATGACAAGTATCCGGGATTAAAGGCCGAGGGCAAGCTGGCCAAAGCGGCCGTGGCCGTAGGCAAGCCGGTACTTGGCGTGTGCTTGGGCCACCAGATTATCGCCACTGCACTCGGTGGCCAGCTGCGTAAGGGCGATGCGCCGGAGATTGGCTTTGGGCCCATCAAGCGCGTGGATAGGCACGACTTCTTCTCCATGTGGGATAAGCAGCTGAACGTGCTGCATTGGCATAACGATGTAGTCGGTCTACCTGAGGGCGCCCAGCTGCTGGCGCGCTCCTCCGCCACCAAGGTGCAGGCGTTCCGTCTGGGTTCCGCATTGGGCATGCAGTTCCATCTCGAAGTGTGCGGATCCCTGCTGGATGAATGGCTTGATGAGCCGAGCATGGTCAAGGATCTCAAGGCCGCCGGTGGTTCCAAATCCCAGTTGCGCGAGCAATTCGCCCAGTACGATCAAATGCTGCAGCCGCTCGCCGAGCAGGTGTTCTCCGGCTTCGCCGCCCGCTGCAACTCCTACTCCCAGACGCTGAGCAAGTAGGCGGATGACAATGTGATCGCCGCATCTCGTTGTGTGACAATTATCTTCTCCCACCGCGTAGTGAATTCCCCACCACGTGGTGGCTCAAAATGGCGTTATTCCGCGAAAAGCAGATCTTCGCTAACACCGTCGTGGGGATTTCACCGTGTGGTGGGTGGTCGACATCGTGGTGGAGACCTCATCACTGGGCAAGCATGGCGCTACATTGGTGAGTCATGCCGACTTATGACATTGGACTGGAACACGTTTCGCTCGCCTTCGCCACCAAAACCATCTTCACCGATGTGACCCAAGGTGTATTCGAGGGCGACCGTATCGGCATTGTCGGTAAGAACGGCGACGGCAAATCCACGTTGCTTCACCTGTTTCGCGGCACCCAGGAGCCGGACTCCGGCCGCGTGACGAAGCGCGGTGGACTCACCTTCGGCATGCTCGACCAGCGCGATCCACTTGACGACAACGCCACCATCCGCGAAGCCGCATTGGAAGGCCGCGCGGACTACGAATGGGCGTCCGACAACACCTCGCGCGAGATCGTGGAAGCCCTGCTCGGCGGCATGAGCCTGGACGCCAAGGTCGGATCCCTGTCCGGCGGCCAACGTCGCCGCGCCGATCTGGCTCGACTGCTGCTTAAGGACTGGGATATTCTCGCGCTCGACGAGCCCACCAACCATCTTGATGTGGTCACCATCCACTGGTTGGCCGAGCACCTGAAGAACCGTTGGTCCAAAGGTCAGGGCGTATTGCTGCTCGTCACCCACGACCGTTGGTTCTTGGACGAAGTGTGCGAATCCATGTGGGAGGTTCACGACGGCGTGATTGAGCCGTTCGAAGGCGGATATTCGGCATACATGCTGCAGCGCGTCGAGCGCGATCGTCAGGCCGACGTGCGCGAGACGAAGCGCCGCAATCTGGCACGCAAGGAGCTTGCATGGCTGTCCCGCGGCGCCCGCGCTCGCTCCACCAAGCAGAAGTTCCACGTCAAAGCCGCCCGTGAGCTCATCGCCGATGTGCCGCCGATGCGCAACACGGTTGAGCTCAAGCAAATGGCCACCTCCCGCCTTGGCAAGCAGGTTGTCGACCTCATCAACGTCACACAGATTTTTGAACACACGCAGGGCATGGCCGAGATAGACCCGGACGTGGCGGCGCTTGCCGACTCGGCCTCACGCGTGGACGTGGTGAACGCCATGTATGCCGAACCGCAGCTGCACGGTTCCGTCGAGGTGGCCGTCACCGATATGGACGATCCCCGATTGGTTGATGCGGGTGTGCCCGAAGCCATCGAGGCCGCGGCCAAGGCGCGTGAAGCGGAGGCCAATGCGCCGAGCGACATCGAGCGTGAGGTTCGCCGCCAGAACACCGGTGGCGAGACCATCGGCAGCGATGCCCTTGACGAGGAAGCCGCGACGTCCGCCGCACGCAAAGTCACCGTGTCCGGCCGTGAGATCCTCGATGACGTGACATGGCTGATCGGTCCGGGCGACCGTTTCGGCATCGTCGGCGCTAATGGTGCCGGCAAGTCCACGCTGCTCAAGCTCATCAACGGCACGCTTACCCCGACCGTGGGCCACGTGAACATCGGCAAGACCGTGAAGTTCGCCGTACTTTCGCAGCGCTTGGACGAGCTGGAGAAGCTGGGCCAGTACAAGATTAAGGAAGTGCTGAGCCGCTATAAGCCCAGCTACATCGTGGAGGGTAAAGAAGTCACTCCGGGCCAGCTTATGGAGCGGCTTGGCTTTGAGTCCGCACAGCTGATGACGCCGATTCGTGACCTGTCCGGCGGCCAAAAGCGCCGCATGCAATTGCTGCTGATTCTGCTGGATGAGCCGAATGTGCTCATCATGGACGAGCCCGGCAACGATTTGGATACTGACATGCTCGCTGTAATGGAAGACCTACTCGACACCTGGCCGGGTACCCTGATTGTGGTTTCCCACGACCGTTACCTGCTTGAGCGCGTCACTGACCAGCAGTTCGCATTGATCGGCGGCAAGGTGCGCCATCTGCCTGGTGGTGTGCAGGATTACCTTGACATGGTTGAGGACCTCAAGAACGGCAAGGGGCTTCCGGAGGATAGGGCCGGCTTTGCTGGGACTGGTGGGTCATCGGCCAAGCGTGGGGCACAGGGTAAGGGTTCTGCGGCTGAGTCTCTCCCTCAGTCGACTTCTTCGGAGGGAGCTCAAGATTCGGCCGAGCCAAAGCTGAGCGGCAAGGCATTCCATGAGGCGTCCAAGCGTGTGAACGCCATCGAGCGCAAACTTGCCAAGCTGGAAGAGCAGAAATCCGACCTCGAGGCGCAGATGGCCAGCCATGACCCGAGCGACTACGAAGGCCTCAACAAGCTCAACGAACAGCTCACCGCAGTCAACAGCGAAAGCGATGACCTCGAAGCCGAATGGCTCGAGCTCTCCGAACAGTTGGAGTAGCCGGGGAACGCAGTGTGGTCTGCTGCGAAGCGTGATTTGCTGTGGGGATCCCCCTCAGTTACCTCCGGTGACAGCTCTCCTCAGAGAGGGGAGCCAAAGTGCATACCGAACCGCCCTTCGTTGGTTCTATGAGCTGTCCGTTAGCCTTTGTATTCCCAAGGATTGATGAGTTCCACGCCGGTGCCTTCGAAGTCCTTGGTGTTACGTGTGGCCACACTTGCTCCCCAAGAGCGGGCAATTGCCGCAATCATGGCATCTTGGATACTTGTAGGTTTGCCCCTGCGCTCGCGTCCAATGAAGATGGTTGCATAATTGGCAGCTGCTTGGGTGTCGAATGCGAATGTTCTATCTGCTAAGGTCATAAGCTCAAGCTTGATGGTTGTGTCCGTGTACTTTCGTCGTTTGCCCTCAGGCATTTGACATATTCCGGCCAACAACTCGGCTACGGTGATGGCAGTGGTCGCCAAATTGCTTGTATCTTGGTTTCTCAGCCAATTGGCAACGTGCTCGTCTGGCTGTTTCTTAATGATTTCGCTGATGACGTTGGTGTCCAAAATAATCATGGTTACGACCTATTCAAAGGTCACTGGTGGTCGGGAATCATCAGGATTTCGTTCAGGCGCTGGAATCTCTCCTTCTTCGAGCCCATCAAAATCTATTTTTTCCATGAATTCACGGATCTCGTCATAAAAATTGGTCTTTCGTGTCATTTCGTGTGCCACCGTGCCGGCCAACCATTCTTCAAGAATGGACCGCACCTGAGATTCCATGGAGCGATTGTTCTTTTCGGCCACTTCCTTGAGCTGTTGAATTTGTTCATCGGGTATTTTTCGGATGGTCAGTGTTGCCATAATGCACCTCCTTGTTGCTGTCATAATGCTAGCAAATAGTGCTGTCATTATGCATGCAGATGGGGTTGCGAGGTGCGCATACAAAAAGGGCGGATATGCGTTGTACATATCCGCCCTTTGGGTTTGGTCTTGCAAGCTCCCCTCGGACGGAGGGAAGCCAGAGAAAATCAGCGACCGGTGACTTCGGAGCCGACGACCTTTTCGCTTAAGGCGTGCGGGCCACGGGTTACGGCGACTGCGCCGGAACGAACCAGCTCGATGACGCCGTAATGCTCCAGAAGCCCCAGCAGAGCGTCGATCTTGCCTTCAGCGCCAGTCGCCTCGATGGTCAGCGATTCCGGGTTCACATCCACTACGCGCACGCGGAACAGGCGTACAATCTCCAGTACGTCGGAACGGTTGGACTGATCGGCGGCCACCTTGATCAGCACCAGCTCGCGCTCCACGGTGGAATTCGGGTCAAGTTCCACAATCTTCAGCACGTGCAGCAGCTTGTTGAGCTGCTTGATGATCTGCTCGAGCGGCACAGCCTCCACGTCGGCGGTCACCGTGACACGGGAGATGTCCGGGCGCTCGGTGGGAGAGACGGACAGAGAGTTGATGTTGAACGCGCGGCGGGCGAACAAGCCGGCGATGCGGGCCAGCACACCTGGGCGGTTCTCCACCAGAACAGAGAGTGTATGACGCTCGGAACCGGGACGAGATGCAGGATAGTTAGTAGCCATGATGATTCTCTCTCCTCAGTGCTCGTTCGCGGCGGTCGTGGTCTCGTGCTCGAACACGCCAGTCGCATGTTCGTCCGGGCCGGTGCCTGGAGCCGGGGTCCCGCCGGTCAGCGGTTTGATACCGGGCTTGTAGATCACCTCATCGTTTGAGGCGCCTGCGGCAACCATCGGCCACACCATGGCGTCCTTCCATACGCGGAAATCAATGAGCACCGGACGGTCGTTGATCTGGTTCGCCTTCTCGATGGCGGCAATCGCCTCATCTTCAGTGAACGCGCGGATGCCGACACAACCATAGGCTTCGGCCAGCTTGATGAAGTCAGGCACCTCGATCGGAACCGAATCATCGGCCAGTTGCCCGGCACCATCGGTACCGTGAGCCTCGCCATCCAACAGGTTGGTCTGCGAGTAGTGGTGCTCGTAGAACAGGGTCTGCCACTGGCGAACCATGCCGTACACGGAGTTGTTGAGGATTGCGATCTTTACCGGAGCGTGGTCCAAGAATGCGGCCGCCAGCTCTTCGGACGTCATCTGGAAGGAGCCGTCGCCATCAATCAGCCATACCGGCTTCTTGCCTTCAAATTTACGGGCGGAACCCACGGATGCGCCGATGGCTGCCGGCAGGCCGTAGCCCATCGTGCCCAAGCCACCGGAGGAAATCCAGGAGTGCTGGTTCTCGAAGTCAATGAACTGTGAAGCCCACATCTGGTGCTGGCCCACGCCGGTCACCCAGATGGTGGAGGAGTCGGCCAGCTCGGAGAGCTTCTTGATGACCCACTGCGGGGCCAGCGAG
>SKEA01002361.1_pt1 | contig 11274 bp, 9 predicted proteins | sample 4826601 | NCBI WGS metagenome assembly SKEA01 (sample SAMN11008821, study PRJNA524170) | human gut metagenome | biome: Human fecal sample; material: Feces; isolation source: fecal sample from pouch patient p13, p53 | host: Homo sapiens | place: Israel: Tel-Aviv | collected 2016-07-06 | reverse complement strand
CCAATGAGCAGTGCGACGATGAACCGCGTAATGACTTTAACATACAAGGCAGCGCAGAAAGAAGGCCAGTCACTCGTTAAATTTGGACCTCATGATCTCCGTAGAACTGCGAGCACTCTGCTGCATGAGGCCGGGTACAATACTGACTGGATCGAAAAATGCCTGGCACATGAACAGAAAGGGGTGAGGGCAGTCTACAACAAAGCTGAATATCGAGAGCAAAGAGCATCAATGCTACAGGATTGGGCTGATATGATAGATGAGTGGGTTGCGTAATGTGTGAGCTTAGACTTAATCTGACACACTACGGAGAGAGCTAAACTAAATTTGACAGGCAGCTCTGTGCTAAAAGTGGAAGTTACTGAGAACAATCTGTGTCAATCAACGGGGGGTGCTGGCCAAGTCACGGTTCGGCTGGGGCAGAGAGCATCGCCACCATGGCAACCCGGAGAGGATATCAGATGTGGCGCTGGCTGCTGGCAGACTCATGAAAGAACTGGGACTGGTCAGCTGCCTGCAACCCGCTCACGCAATAATGGACTATATCGTTAGGTATTACAGCACGCTCAGGCCACATGAGTATAACAGTGGGTTACCACCAAACGAATCGGAAAACGATACCGGAAGAACTCTAAAGTGGTGACCAGTTTTAGTTAAACACTACAGATAACTCTCTGCACATCATCGAATAAATAATAATTCTGCTCTTGCCGCCAGACTGTCATCCGGCCCCTGCCGTACGCGTATCAAGACACTAGGATAAAGCGGGTCAGCTCTATTGCCAGATTATACAATAGAGCCGTAAAAAAACAGTATCTTCAGCTTGCAAGGATTTCTAACTTTCTGATTTCATCATCTATTATACTTATCTGGTGACTGATACCATCACGTATGCTCATTAAAATATCAATACAGTTCCCAGCCTCAGGGTAATCCCATGCCGGTATGACTCCTGCCTTGTACTTCCTGAAACCCATGTTATATTTTTCAGCTATATCGGTTTCAGCAGCCATGATCAGTTTTATTATTTCCATGAAGGCTTCAGAAACAATGACATCAGCCTTATTCATGACGCCTCCTTTCTGAATGGCTATCCTTATTTCCCTGAGCGAATTCAGCATGTCTTCAGGTGTTTCTAAAACCCTGTTGGCGTGGAAAACCTGACGATCAAGTTCATTTCTTGAGACAAGAATACAGTCAAGCATTGCCTGATGCTTTGCTTTTACATCAGTATAAAGACGCGGCATCGCCTTTTTGAGCAGTGTTTCAGCGCGGGACAGTCTGTCTGCATCTTTAGACAGCAGTCTTGCAAGATCGTCAAAATCCAGTATGTTTTTCTCCACCGTGCACAATCCAGGGCACTGCGCTTTAATGGTGTATTTTTTTTGTTTCCTGGAGGTGATGAAGAAATAAAGAACGTCAATCGCTTTATTGACATTATTATTCCTGATGACATCGATAGTTTCATTTATTTTTTTACTTGTATTTTCATGGGATATCTGAAGTCCCAGCCTTTTATTTTCATCTAGAGCATCGATCCCTGGGAAGTTGGATTTTATTTCAGCCGTGCATAGGAATTTTGTGTCTTTGAGTATATTGACCAGTTTACTGACAAGTTCTTCAGCGGTCACGTTTGCATCCTGCAGGTTGTTTTTCGAATTGAAACGGAGGTAATATTTCAGTACTGCAAGCCCGAAGGAAACGTTATCCTGACTGGCTTTTTTATGTAACATATCGCATCCTTTTTATTAAACGTTAAACACGGAAATTAAGTCAATGCCACGCAAGAGATGGTAATAGTGCTGGCCATCCTTCTCCCAGCAAAAAAAGTTACAGACGCTGTCACAGGAAGTGACGCCGTGCCTGACTGATTTCACTCACCGTATCAGCGACGGACAGTGCCTGCCAGTATGAACAGATTACAGCGCATGCTTACGGACAACGCAACCCCCTTCAAGTTTTGATTTTCTCATTTAAACACTGAGCGCATATAAGCACTGAGCGTATATTACCGAACTGCCGCCCAGCCCTGGCGACTTATCCTCCGTTTCAGTGGATAACGCTAAATGTTGTGGTTTCCCCAACCGATGCTGATACCACTTATAGCGGATGCGTGCGAACTGATGATCCCACACCAAGGTAGAACAAGCTTGTTTTCCCGCGGCTCCGTTCTGTAAAACTCCGGTGAGAGCGGGTTTAACCGAATTCGATTCTACACCAGTGGAGTTTTTATGCTTGCTTTTGTATAGATTTCATAATAATGAGGTTCAATCACAAATCGTCATTTCTGAAATTAAGCTAATGTCTGATTCTCGCTCTAAGCAGCCGTCCGGTTGCTGCAGAATGAAGGCCATCAAACAGGGGCGTTCTGCTGGGCCACGAACATCTCCTGCCTGTTAGGAGCGGACAATGATAACGACATTGATAACATTGAGATATGTTGCTCATGGGGAGCAGGTCAATCCATCTGTGGTCGGATAGGGTCCATGGTTTTAAATGTTAAAATCACTATCTACACTTTTCAAAGCCTTAGAAACAGCCTGGGATGAAATAGTTCTTCCCTCAATTTCCGTTAATTTATCTGCAATTTGCCTCTGATTGAATCCTTGTTTCTTAAGAACGAGCATTCGTTTCTTACTATCTGTTAATCGTGAGTCAACCATGTGGCGAGCGATATCTCGCAGTTTTCCGATATCATCAGCTCCAAGAGTCGTACCAGCTCCAGTCAAGCGCACGGCTGCTTCATGAATGAGTCTTTCTGTTTCTTCCTTAAGTACGATTGGGTAATTAAAATTATCCCTAACGTAATGGAAAAATGCGTCACTTTGTTCCTGAGTGACGCATTTATCTTGGAGGAAATGATAGAAATAAAGGTCAACTAGTTCATCTCTTGAAATGACTTTAAGCTCTTCGACTCTGACAATGTGAAGTTGCAATCTCTGAAATTCATTCTCGAATTGGTCTTTTGAGTGCAGAGCACTCTTGTAAGCGGAGTTCCACGTACAACCATTTTTGTGTTTCGGTTTATGGTAAGAGCAATACCTGTGGCTGAGTTGTAGTTTTTTCTGATTATCAGGATTCTGTTCGTTGTGACTTTCTATCTCATCTTCCAGTTCTAGCATATTGTTATCTAGTTTATAGAAATATTCTGCAAGTTCATTTCTTTGGCCACACAGCTCGCAGAAAGTTTGCTTTCGTCGCGCATTGAGTTTTGTGTCTGCACTGTGTTGCTTGAAGCGCGTCGGTGTAAGGTGAAGCTGCCATAATAGCTCAAGCAGATTATCCACGGTTGCTTGAAACTTAAGATCAATAGGTCGATATTGATGTTCCGTTTTTTCAAAACGCCTTAGTTGCTGTTTAATAACATCATGAGCATTTTTGATACCCATAACCATCACTAGATTGGTTATCGGAGTATCTTCTTTAAATTTAGAACCATATTTAATAGGCGAACAACTAAGGACGCTTTCAGTATTGGTAAATTTATCATTTGAACGTGGTAAGGGAGAGTGAGCAATATTCGTATAGGGGATAGGAAAGAATTGAAAATGACTCTCAGGAAGAGAGTTAAGGAATGCTGATACCTTAGGATCAATAACCTCTAAGATAAGTTCTCCAATAGGACGCTTATCCGCTTCTCGTTTGTCGTAGGATAAAATATCCTTCAAATGGCTTCGTGGGTCCTTTCTTTTTGAATGTACGGTGTAGTTTGCCCATCGCTCTCGAAATTCCCGTATGCCAGCGGCAACAACGATATCGCAATCTTCCCAGACAGAGATAAAGTACATACCTAAGCGATCACTTACATTCTTTTCACTTTCGATATATGCCATTTGCCACATCCCTCATATACAGATTGGGGTTATGTTACTACTGGTTAAGTAATGAGTCTATTGGCAACTACTTGTAATGGCAGGCAGCTGTTCTTTGTTAATTTGAAAATAAATTAAAGAATCAACCTAATCTGCCAAAACGTCCAATTCAATGTCTAAAAAATATTGGCATAGTCAGGTCTCAGCAACTAACAGGAGACCAACACATGCAAGAACTAGCACATAAGACCCTAATTAATCGTAAGACCCTACTCAGCATGATTCCTTTGTCTGATCGAACGATCTATAACCTGGAACAACGTGGTGAGTTTCCTCAGCGTATTGTTTTGACGAGCCGAAGTGTTGCGTGGGATTTAGCGGAGGTTGAAAACTGGATAGAAGCAAAGCGCAGATCTGCTTTAAAGGCAGCAAGACCCGGTTTTATGTGGTCAGTGTGAAGCATCATGACGATTAAAAATGTAATAGATGTTCAGTCTTGGGAAACGACTCAGAAAAAAAACGTCTCTGTGACAAACGATAAGGTAAAGTTAAATACAAGATATGTAGATAAACTCATCGCTATACATGAGTGCAGTGCTCTGGAGGCTAATGAAATTGGTTTCATTGCTCGGTTTTTAATTAAGGCAACCCTGCCACACAGCAAGCCAAGATTGAATGAGTGGAGCCGTAAAAATGGTAATTTAACCATGCATATGATGGCACCATCAGCAGTAGGTTTGCCTTACGGTTGTTATGCTCGATTACTATTGGTTTGGATTAGTACTCAGGCAATTAGAAATAAATCAAAATTAGACAAAGGTATTATCACTGAACAGGAAGTTCGTAAGCTTGAATTAGGACGATCTCAGCGACGTTTTATGGAAGCACTGGGGCTACGTTCAAGCGGTGGTAAAAATGGCTCTATTGTCCCGCTTCGTGAACAGATGCGGCGATTATTCAAAACGACGATTAGTATTATGTCAGCAGAGATAAATGAGGAAAATGGATATATTTGTGAAGATGAAATGGGAGCTAGGGTCGCCGATATTTCACATATTTGGTGGAGTACAGATTATCCTGAACGAAATTTATTGAGTCAATCTTGGGTAGAACTTTCGCCTAAATTTTTTCAACTAATAATAGATAAACCTGTTCCGTTGGATATGAGGGTTCTGCGGCTGATTAAACGTTCTCCGATGGCCTTAGATATATATTGCTGGGCGACTTATCGGGTGAGTTATTTAAAGCGAGTCACAGTTATCCCTTGGTCAGGTTTGATGGAGCAAATGGGATCTAATTATGCCGATGTCAAAGACTTTAAGCGACGGTTTAATGATGGGCTTGAAAAGGTACAGCAGGCATGGCCGGGGCTAGACGCTACACCAACTGAAAAAGGACTTCTTATAAAACCAAGTGCTCCTCAAGTACCACGAAGGAAAAAACACAGAACTGAGGGATATTGAAACGTTATGAACCTCTATCAACTGACACTTTATAAGTGTGTGTAAGCTTGGGGATGAAGAAAGTTATCCACGCATATTCTGTCCCGCTTCAAACAAAGTATTCTGCGCATATTCTGTCTCAGTTTACGCATGTTTTGTCTCGGGGTGCGCATGTTTTGTCGCTTGGATGGTTGTAAAATCAATTTATAACAAAGGGTTATAGAGCACCCTGTAGTGTTTTCCTGTAGGTTTAACCTATATAAAAATTAACCTGTAGTTAAGGGATAGATATTGTGGATGAACTCGATGGGGTCTCTAATTACTTTCCTGATTATCACTGTTCAATTTTTAATGTTAATTTTTTATTGAGATTTGCTTAGCTAAAAAATACATTTTTCTAAATGTCATCTGTTTCTTTTGAAAACGATTTGTTTTGTAAGCATTTATAGCTTGTATTTGTATTATTGACACATGAGGTAGATTATTTTTTTTGCATATAAAACAATTTGTTAGCTGTTGCTGGGGGGCTTTAAAAATTTTAGCCGCTAAAATCCGATAATTTTTCTTGAGAGTTAGGGGCGATGAAATCAGTTATGGCTGAGTTTATAACCACTGAGACGGTGTCCGAGGCGCACTATATATCGAATAATTTTACTCGAGGAATCCTGCATCAATACTCTAAGGAAACACAACATGTACACCGAAATACACATTGTCGTGCACAGATATACAACGGCAACTGCAGGGCAGGACATGTAAAGTAGGCCCACCGCTACGGTGTTCCAACTTTACCACTCCCTATTCGCCGCATCGCGGCTCAAGGGCGTCCTGCTCTGCGAGGCTACCAGGCTACCGCCTGTATGGAGAGCTATATGAAAGTTACTCAGACTAGAAAAAATAGTACGCCAATAAAAGTTTATTGTTTGCCAGAGGAAAAAGCGCGAATCCAGGAAAATGCGGAAGCATCTGGCTTAAGTGTAGCGAGTTTTATTCGTAAAGTCGCAATGGGTTATCAAGTTGAATCTATTGTAGATATTAAACAGGTTATAGAGCTTAGCCGGGTAAATGCTGATCTTGGTCGACTTGGTGGGTTACTTAAACTGTGGTTAGTTAACGATCCTCGCACGGTTGATTTCTCACCCACATTGATTAAAACGTTGCTTGCTAAAATAGAATCAACCAGACAAGAACTAAGAAATATTATGGATAGAATTTTGGAAAAATAAATTTATGGCTTCCTAAATATCTGCATCTGTTAAAAATCCGAGTTTTCAATATTAATAATAAGTTGAAATTGAGGTAGGTAAATGAAGTTAATGCTCCGAGTACTTTCATCACCGAGAGGGATTTTAGCCGCTAAAAAAGTCTTAGTAGCTTCCTTCCTGGCGTCCATCATGGTATTACCGGTGACAGCCGGCATTCCTGTTATTGATGGAACTAATGTGGTTCAGACCACAATCAGCGCAGTTAACAACGTTCAAGCCGTAGCAAAACAAATCCAGCAGTATCAGACGCAGCTGCAGCAGTATGAAAACATGCTTAAAAATACGGTAGCACCTTCGGCCTATATATGGGACCAGGCAAATTCAACAATTAATAAATTGCTGCAGGCGCAGGATACCCTTAATTACTATAAGAATCAGACCGGGAGTCTCGATTCGTACCTGAAACGATATCAGGATGTTAACTACTACAGGTCATCACCTTGCTTTAACAGCAATGTTGAATGTACCTCGTCTGAAATTAGCGCATTGCGTGAAGCTGAACAGAACAGTTCAGGGGCACGTAAAAAGGCCAATGCCGCGCTATTTAAGGTAATTGACGAACAGCAGAACACCCTGCAGAGCGATGCTGATAATCTTGCCGAATTACAAACTCAGGCAAGCAGTGCACAAGGGCAAATGGAAGCTATTCAGGCGGCAAACCAGCTTGCCAGCGCACAGACAAACCAGTTACTGCAAATCCGCTCGCTTCTGGTAGCACAGCAAAACGCTGCTGCAACGCTGGCACAGGCTCAGGCAGATAAAGAATCACAACAGATAGCCGCTGATGAAAAAGCGTTAGCTGGAGAGAATACACCAAGCCCGAAGCGAATTTGGTGAGGAAAAGCATAATGAAAGATAATCTTTTGATTGTGTTTATTCTAATCAGTTTATTGACCCTATGTTCTTGCGACAAAAATGATAAAGATTGTTTATCGACGCAAGATAATAAATTAGATGAACATAAATACGATAAATGTGCTCTACGGAGTAATAATAATCCGAGCCCTAAACGAGAGTGGTAATCATGAAAATAGTAAGTAAGCTCACCTTTTTAGGTATCATACTTTTCTTTTCTATAAATGCCTATGCTGGTCAATTAGATAGTAGCGGGCTACTTGATATTTTATTAGATAAGTTTCAACAAGTAGCCAGTACATGGACAACAGTAATTGCTGACTATGCAAATTGGCTCTTCTGGGGGCTGGTATTAATAAGTATGGTTTGGACATTTGGTATGATGGCGATGCAAGGGGAAGGGTTGACAGGCGTACTTGCTGAAATAGTTCGCTTTTTTGCCGTCATTGGTTTTTTTTATTACCTTTTAATCAACGGCCCAGCCATATCGCAATCCATAATTAACTCAATGAGACAACTTGCAGCAAACGCTTTAGGAATAAGTACTGGTATTTCACCCTCAAGCATAGTTGATATGGGGTTTGCAATATTAACAAAGGTCAGTTCAGCCGCATCAATTTGGTCGCCAATGATATCCACCATTATGATAACAGTCGCGATAATCGTTTTGGTAGTGATGTCCCTTATAGCGATAAATATGCTAATCATGTTGGTTTCTGTATGGGTATTATGTTATGCAGGAGTTATATTGCTTGGGTTTGGTGGTTCGAAATGGACCTCTGATATAGCAATTAATTACTTACGGACTGTTTTATCGATTGGCATTCAATTATTCACAATGACATTAATTATTGGGATTGGACAATCATTTATAGATCAATATTTTTCTCTTATTAAAGATGATGTTCCTGATCTTAATAGTCTTATCGTTTTGCTTCTGGCGTCAATTATCCTATTAGTATTAACGAATAAGCTACCACTGTTGTTATCAGGTGTTGTAGGAGGGGCTTCTTTACAAGGGATTGGTGGATTTGGGGCGGGTATGATTACCGGCGCTGCCGCTACTGCCATCAGCGGTGCTGGAGCAATGGCAATGGGGGCATCAGCTCAAGTCAGCGGAGGAGCCTCTGCATTAAAGGCAGCGTTCGAGTCTGCGCAAGCTGCCATGGCTGAAGAATCTGGTTCAGGCGGTGGAGGCGGTTCCGGTGGAGGATTTGGCGGCGGAGAAGATACCGGTTCCGTAGATACTTCTGGCGGCCAACCCTCAGGCGGTTCCGGTGGTTCGTCTGCTGGGAGCAGTTCAGGTAGCGCCAGCGGAGGAAGTCAGGGGTTTGCTTCATTCTCACGAGCTGGCCGCATGGCAAGCCATATGGGAAGCAGTATGATTAACGGAGCTGCTGAGTACCAGAGAATGAAGCGAAGTAGCAATTCTTCCCAAGCTCAACAGACTTTTGGAGGGGAGTTGGCGACTCAGATACGTAAACAAACAGCTACTCGTCGGGATAACCGCGAACATGATGATTTTGCCGGAGATAGCTTATCCGGCAATAATAAATCTTGAATCACGCGCGTCAGTTAACGAGGTAGCGTGAGCTGACGCTTTCACTGAGCGAGCCTAACTCCCGGAACTCAAAGGAGAAAAATGTCCAGGACTCCCGATTCACTGTTACGTATTGAGGGCTTTCGCAAAGCAGAGGCTTCCCTGAGACTTGAAGGAATGGACCCCAGTGGTAAGCCACTGTACGAGTCCGTTAAGGCACGTATTATTTCAGGTGAGCTGACGTATGAGCAGGGGCGTTCAGAGATTCTTGCTTACTACACAAAAGCAGATGCCGCCGGGCCTGTCACAGTGGGAGAAATTCTGACAGAGGAATTTTTAAAACCGCTGAACATGTCTCATGATGAACTGGCGCAAGCTATGGGTATTTCTCGACAAGATGTTGAAGATATTATCTGCGGTATGCGTCGTCTTAGCGATGATGAAGCCCGCGCTCTTGCTGAGATATTTGGGACTGATGAGGACTTCTGGAGCAATCTTGAGACGTTACAAGATTTTCAGGAACGACGAAGGAAATAATCTATCCCCTGCTATCTCATATGTCATGGTACAGCCGCCCCTCAAGTGTCATGAAAGTTTCAACGTCGGCTCGCAGTTTTTCTCGAAGCTACAATTCTCGCTCTAACAAGTAACAGTGCTTTGTGAAACGCTGAACAGGAGACTTAATCCGCTACAAAGCCGGGTCTAATCTGTTAAACTTGCTGCCAAAAATTTTCAAGAAAACCTCGGATATGACATGAGTTCACTGCACACCAGTAGCAGTAGGGCGGTCGCATGCCAATGGAGAGCTGTACGCAAATGAACGCCGTAGAAATTGAACAAGCCATCACGGATCTTGCAGAGCAACCCTTTGATCCTATAGAGTTTCCTTATGCTTTTCTTGAAGCCTTTGGTAACAAGGAAACGACCATCAAACGTCTGCGCGCCGGGGCATCGAATAAGTCCGACTTGGGTGGTGTTCTTCAGACAAACAACATCCACATTCTGGCCAGAGAAGGGGGCCAAGTCACACAGATGCTGGCTGCACTTAAGGCCAGCCCGGCAACAGGCAAGGCCAAGGCGAAATTCATCCTTGCCACGGACGGCAAATACTTTGAAGCCGAAGACCTCAACAGTGGTCAGACTGTGGCTTGTGCCTTTAAAGACTTTCCCGATCACTTCGGCTTCTTTTTGCCATTGGCAGGTATCAGCACTATTCGGCAGATCAGCGAAGACGCCTTTGACATCCGTGCTACTAGCCGTTTGAACCGCCTGTACGTCGAACTGTTAAAAGACAATCCTGAATGGGGTACTTCGGGGCGTCGTCATGACATGAACAAGTTCATGGCGCGTCTAATTTTCTGCTTTTTCGCCGAAGACACTGACATATTTATAGGCAAGGGGCGCTTTACTGACACTATTGCGCAGATGAGTGAGCGCGACGCTTCTAATTTGCACGAGGTCATCGCCACGTTGTTTCGTGCAATGAACACTCCACGCGATGAGCGAAGTGTTGTCGGTATTCCGCGTTGGGCTGCTGAGTTTCCTTATGTAAACGGCGCTCTTTTCTCGGGAAGTGAGGAGGTACCGCGCTTCAGCCGTATTGCGCGATCCTATCTTCTACACATTGGCAATCTGGATTGGACCAAAATCAACCCAGACATATTCGGCTCGCTGATTCAGGCCATTACCGAAGACGAAGAGCGTGGTGAGTTGGGAATGCATTACACTAGTGTCCCCAATATACTCAAGGTGCTTAACCCACTATTCCTCGACGAACTGCGGGCGAAACTGGATGAAGCCGGTGACAATCCGCGCATGCTGCTCAATCTGCGCAAGCGTATGGCCCGAATCCGCGTATTTGACCCAGCATGTGGATCTGGCAACTTCTTAGTGATTGCGTACAAAGAAATGCGAGCCATCGAGGCCGAGATTAATCGACGACGTGGCGAGATGGATAATGCCTCTGACATCCCTCTTACCAACTTTCGCGGTATCGAAATACGAGACTTTCCTGCGGAGATTGCCCGTCTCGCGCTAGTTATTGCTGAGTATCAGTGCGATGTGGTGTACCGGGGACTAAAACTTGCGCTGGCCGAGTTTCTTCCTCTGCGTAATGATAATTGGATTACATGTGGCAACGCATTGCGGATTGATTGGTTGAGTGTTTGCCCTCCGTCCGGAATTGAAGTGAAGTTGCAGGCAGATAACCTCTTTGAGACGCCTCTCGGTCAAGCAGAGATTGGCTTTCAGAACGAAGGTGGGGAGACATACATCTGTGGTAACCCGCCTTACAAAGGTAGCCAAACGCAGACTAAAGAGCAGAAGGCGGATTTGGCTTCGGTATTTGAACCTTACGGTAT
>SKEA01002360.1_pt1 | contig 11285 bp, 5 predicted proteins | sample 4826601 | NCBI WGS metagenome assembly SKEA01 (sample SAMN11008821, study PRJNA524170) | human gut metagenome | biome: Human fecal sample; material: Feces; isolation source: fecal sample from pouch patient p13, p53 | host: Homo sapiens | place: Israel: Tel-Aviv | collected 2016-07-06 | reverse complement strand
CGGCACGCAAAGTGGGAGCAAGACACGGATCGCCGGTTATTTTAACCGTCAAAGCACAGGAAATGGCGAAACGAGGCCTCCCTTTCTGGCAAGCGGAAAACGGGGTCTGGCTGACATCAACGGTTGCTGTTGAGTTTCTTGAGTGGCCGTTCATGCCGGCTGGGGTACAAAAACAATAAATTCAATATATTGCAGGGGTTATATAGGCCTGATAAGCGCAGCGCATCAGGTAATGTAGCGTTTGTTATCAGTCGGAAAGGATACCCTCGCACAAGGGTATCCTTAATAACCTACTAAAATTAAAGTGATTTACGGCAGGCGGTCAGTTGGGGGCTGGAATCAGCGTCGCTTCCAGTCATACCCGTTAGCATCTGCACATAGTAGTGCCGATTGTAATCATCAGATTCACTTGTCCAGTAAGCTCCTTGTGTAAATTGCGAATTACTGGAAAACGCTCCAACGTTCCCCCATTCACCATACAGTGATCCCTGCGTGCGTTTGTTTTCGCCAGACGTCAAATGTGTGATGCCAGGAAGATTATATCCATCATTTTTAGCATGACAGAGCGCATTGGCAGCTAGCCAGATATTGGTATGATTTCCATTATTCACCCACCAGCCTTTCAGCTTAATTAAGGTCTGGTAGGTTGTACCTCCTTGTCGGGGAACAGCGCTTATTGTGACTGACGTTTGATCGCCGATATTTGCGAAAGAAACCTTACCTGAAGCATCGACCGACACCCAACTCTGTGAACTTGAAAACATATAATCATCAACGGTTTTACCCGCTTCAAAGTTATCATTGTTGAGTGTGTAATACGCTCCTGCAAAACCTTCGCTCGGGAATTGAGCCGTGGAGAAGGTATGGTTGTTTGCAGTGACATGACCGGACATTTCTTTTATCGAGCGGATGAGATTCAGCGATACGCTTAAGTTTGCCTGATGAACCCCGTTCAGCATGGGAATGAGAGTCGCTGTTCCCTCTTTTCCGCCAGTGACAGTCACGGTGTACTCGCCATAATTTCTTTGGCTGTAATCAATATCGCTCAACTTGAGAAAGTTCACGAAGGGACCTGACTGGACAAATTCCAGATGATCAGACGTCACTATCGGGTTACCGTACTTGTCTTGCAATGTTAGCGTAAGTTTCGCGCTATGCTGGTAGTCAGCCATCAGAGTGCCAACGTCGGATTTCAATAATGACTTACTTTCATCCGCCGTGCTGGCAAGCAAGGTAATAGCTGCGGATTGGTTGGCTGTACCAGGAACTTGCACATTGACCGTTAAGGTTTCTGCCAATGTACTGGTTATTGTCGCCGTGACTTGCCCGGACTGATCGGTACGCGTAGTTGGAATATTAACTACCGGGCGACCTTTGGTGTCTAAGGTGTAACGAACATCGACACCTTCAACCGGGAATCCGTAATCATCTTCTACTCGTGATGTGACGGTGCTGCTATCGATGCCGTCGGCGGTTATGGTGTCAGGAGAAGCCACGACGCTCACCACATGTGCCGTTTTAGCATCTGCCTTAACCGCAACCGTTACCTGGCTCTGAACGGGAACATCTTTGCCCATTGTGGCCGTAACGGTATAGACATTCACTTTGTCACTGGTCAGCGTCACTTTGGCCTGACCATACTGGTCAGTAAGTATTTCCCCTGTATTGCTTAGCGTTGCACCTTCAGGCGTTACGCTAAAGGTGATAATTTGTCCAGGCATTAATTCATCCTGAGCATTTCTCGCCGTTGCGGTCAGCGTAATACCTTCACTGTTATGGACCGTGGTTTCTGGCTTCGATGATGTTAACTCGAGTTTGCCATTTGCCACATTCACATCAACCTTACTACTACTGTTATTGTCCAGCGTTGCCGTCACCTGATAAACCCCAGGCTGGGTGCTGAGAAGGTTAACGTACGCGTAACCGTTATTATCGGTGTAAGCCGTATCGCCTATCGTAATGTGAGCTGTTGGCTGCGCACTTAATCTGACGCGTTGACCCGCTATTACATTGTTAAACGCGTCCTGGACGAGTATCCGTAGCGTGATGTTTTCGCCAACCGTTATCGTTTTTTCGGCTCCGGTTATACTTATTACCTTCGCCGAACTTTCATCCGGCAGCACTGATAAACTAAACGTTTTATTATCGGAGGCTTGCGCTTTCCGGCTCACCACGACGTTATGTTGCCCGGCAATATTGCTGGTCATTGTTACCGTCGCCTGACCCAGTGTATTGGTGGTGACTTCTGTTCCACTTAGAGTGACATCGTTACTCTGGAAAGTGACCAGCTGGTCTTTAAGCGGATTTTGGTAAGCGTCCAGGATCGTTGCAGTCAGGGTACTCCCCGTACTGTTACCCGCAACAATGGTATTTAATGAGGCAGTCAGCGGCTGGAGCTGCGCACTGTTTGTATCCCCAATAAAAGTGACTTGCTGATGAGCAACGGTATTATTTCTGGTCAGCGTCGCCGTAACTGTAAACTCACCCGCTTTTGTGCCACGCAATGTGACCACGGCATCGCCGTTTGCATCGGTGCGGGCGGTTTCACTACTTAGCGTGAAGTTCCCGGTCATAGAGGCTGGCAAGGTAAATTTCACATCCTCATCCGGCAACGGGTGTCCGTAAACATCTTTCACACTGGCTGTCAGGATAACGGTATTTGTATTGTTAGCGATCGCACTGCCCGACCCGGCATTCAAGGTCATTACCGATTGTTCCCTGTTTGGGACCACGGTGATCGTGACCGACTGGTGAATATTTTTATCCGCCTCAAGCGAGGCATCGACGGAATAGCTACCAGCTTTTGAACTGGTCAGGTGCACTCGCACAATACCGGACTGGTCTGTTGTGGCGGACGTGTTGTCCAGTTGCGAGCCACCAGGTGCCACAAAATTCACTTTCATATCTTTTAACGGGTTGTTATGAAAGTCTGTGACGGTGGCGGTCAGAGTACTGCCCTGGCTGTTGCCAGCAATAATGGTATCTGGATCGGCAACCAGTTGTTTGAATTTTGGCGTACTCGAATCGCTAACGAATTTCGCAATTATCCGTTGTGAGAAACCATTTGGCAGCGTGGCGCTAATCGTATTTTCTTCCGCAACCTGACTTACCATGTTTATTGTGGCAACACCATATGCATCCGTATTTTGCTGCGGCGGTTCGACAAACTCCGCGCTTCCTTTTTCATTCTTAAAGGTAACCTGATGATTTGTCAGGGGATTATCACTCTCATCAGTGACGTTGATCGTGAGGGTATTAAATGTCTTTTTATCGGCGTAAACGTCATTATTTGTCGCTGATAATGTGGCAACGCGAGCCTTATTCTGGTTTGCCTCAATGTTATAAATATGTGATTGCAGTGGAGCATTCCAGTTGTGAAGGCTAAGTTGTGCCCTTAGTGCTGTCCCTTGCTTATGGGCCGGATAATTCGCGGTATAAACGCCAGGCTGCTCTTCGTGCCAGACAATCGTGGCGCCAGGTTTGCTGTTTTCGACAGTAACGGCTTTTACCAATTCCTCTTTTTGATATGCAACCGGTTGATTGCTGTCGTCTTTCAGTTCCACCCTAACCTTGATGTCGTCTCCGGCATAATACGATACGTTATCAATTGTTATTGATGAATGGTCGCGGGATGAGACAACAGGGACGATATTAACGACAATGGATTCTTTTACCGCACTCTCACCGTTAATTTGCGGCGTCAGTGTTACTGAACCTGATGTCGTTCCGGCGGTCAGCATCTGTGTGTAACTACCATCACCGTTATCTGTCCAGTCAGACAGGGTGATATCCTGAACGCCTTCACTGCGGGTTTGCAGCGCCAGCCCCGGCACCGGAGTTCCGTCGGAATCGTGCGCAGTAACGGTCAATGTGGTCGTCGATTTTTTATCTGCAGCCACGGTTAGCGGATTAACGGATAACAGAGAATCTTTCTGGCTTAATGTCGGAGCCTGAATGACGACCATGCTTTGTTCATGACGTGACAGGTTACCTTTTACATCCTCGGCGGTAACGTCTATCGACCATGTATTATCGGTTTCTGGAGTGTTAGTGAAGCGGTAACCTGGCAGCGTGACCGTGATATCTTTTCCAGACGTGCTGACTTTACCTCCGGCAGCTTCCAGCGCAGCGGCTTCGATGTTATAGCCTTTCAGGGCATATTTGGTCTGTATCGAGGAAACCAGCGGTTTTATTTCTCCAGACTTTCCTTTCACCGGATCCAGTAGACTCAGGCGAATCAGCTCTTTCTTGCGATATTCCAGAACGATGTTGTTGTTGCGATCAATCAGGTCATAACGACTACCGGCCAGACTGCGCCGTCCGGCCACTTCGTCCGGGTTAAGCTGTTTCTGCATTGAACTGCTGGGTTGCCAGGTCAGATCAACGGCAAAACGTGTGTCATTTTCACCTTGTTTCCCCTGACGCTGTTCCGCACTGAGAGTCAGAAGCGGGAAGGGGGTATAGTTGAGGCCCGCGGTAATAGCATGGGGATTACTTTGGCGATCATTCTTGTCAAACAGCGCCACTTCATCACCATAGTATTGTTCATAGACCAGTTTTCCACCCAGTTGTGGCCAGGCTGGTAACCAGCCTTCCGCGCGTAAATCCCAGCCGTTGGCCGGGCGGGCTTCGTAGTCATTATCCAATTCCGGTGCGCTACGCCAGCCAGTCAGGCCGATATAAGCGTTGCTGCTCAACTTCAGATAATCACGCCAGTATTCTGCGCCAAGACCCGCGCGGGAGTGATAGCGGCTCAGGTCGTGGTCAAAAAACAGGTTGATGCCTGACATCCAGCTGGGGGTGAAATGACGCCAGCCCAAACCGGTGTTGATCTGGGTACGATCGTCTGTTCGGTGAAGGGTATGCTGGCTGAAGAGCAGATAATCAGGTGTGTCATACCACGGATGCAGGAAGTCGAATTGCGAATTTTTCAGGCTGAAATCTTCATCCACACCCAGAGAGATTCTCGCAGTGCCAAAGTTATTTAACCAATCAGTCATCGCGCCTGAGGCTTCTGAAGACGCCCAACCACGCGCCATGCCGCTGGCCTGCTCACTATTCATATCTTGTGAAAGCAGGGTGCCAACTCGCTGCGAAGTGCTGGCTATTTGATTCTCCAGCGTGTTTTCGCCATTCGCAGGCGGTACGGCATTTTGTTGCTCATGACTTTTCTGCAAGGTTGTTGCCGGAACATCCAGCTCTTCACCCTGGCGCACGTTATCAAAGCCGCGAGCAAAAGTACGGAACTGATTAAGACGACGAAGCTCCTCCAGTGAAATACCGAATCGATCAGCAACGCTTTGCGCTGATTCCAGCGCACCAAGCGTGTAAGGCACAGTATTATTTTCTATTAGAGGGGACGGAGATGAAACTGTCGTCTGAGGTTTAGCGTGTACCACATTTTGTGCCGTCGCCATGACGGGGAAAAAAATTTGGGTAAATAAACAAACTCCGGCGGTCAGGCGGCGTATTTTGTCACCCAGACCACATAAAGAGTTTTGATCATTATTTTTTATTTGATGCGCATTTGTTGAAGACATAGTGACCTTCCGTGAAAAAACAGAATTAAACTTGTTTTTTCTAGCACGGAGATATAAAACGATCCTGACTATAATGTGACCAGAAATAATGAATTGGCCGTGGAATTGCTAAACCAGGAACAATAACGGCGGTGGCTGAGTACCTCCAAAGAAAAAGGATGTTTTAATTATTTTACGTGATGTACTGAAAAGTTAAATTCGTTAAATTACTTAAGAATAATTCGTATGCAATTTGAATATTTGCATCCCGCAGATTAATGCTGCGATAAATAGCGCCGCCGCGCCGCAGAGCGTGGCACTGGCGAGGGCCGACGTTCCGTTGCCGAGCATGCTGGTCAGCGCTGGGCCAAGAATTTGCCCGATACCATAAATGAGTGTCACAAAGCCCAAAAGGTTAAGATTTCCCGGCACGCTAAGCTGGCGGGCGATGGTCATCACCAGCGAGGTCGTCCCCATAAAGGTGCCGCCAAAACCAATACTGCTGATGATGAGTAATAAAGGAGAGCTGCTGGCGAGAGTTAACAGCACGCAGATCGCCTGCACCAGCAAATTCGCGGTCAGGCAAGGTAATGCTCCCCACCGTTTGGCTGCCCACAGCCAGCCAAAACAACCTGGGACAATCGACAAGCCAACCAGTGTCCAAAGATGAGCCGTCAGCACAGGCTGGCCCGCGTCTTTCGCCATGAGCGGCAGGTAGGTGGCGACGATGATATAACCAAAACCCGCCAGACCATACAAAATCGCCAGTAACCACCAGCTCATGGGTTGTTGCGCGATTTTTGCCAATGGCGCTGGCGCGATAATGTGTTTATTCGACGGGATGAGCAGCGCCAGAGCAAGCAATATAATGGCAGAAAGTGCTCCGGCACCTTGCCACAACGTTTGTGAAGAGAGGGCAAAATGCAGGCCTGCCAGCACATATTCATTGCCCAGAGCGATGCCGACGCCAACACCAGAAAATAGCGCCGCAAGGACAAAGGGATGGCGGGTATGTTGCATGATGAGCGTTGAGCCGAAAATCAACATCCCGGCGCTGGCGACCCCCGCCAGAAAGCGAATGATGAAAACCAGAAGAAACGGCGGCAGCCACGCCATCGCGAGGATTAATAATCCGGTTGCGAGAGCGGAAGCTAACAAGAACGGGCGCAGGCGTGAGGGTAAATGAAACGCGCCGAATGAAAACAGCAGGCTCCCCGCCAGATATCCGGCATAGTTACCGCTGGCGATCCACGAGAGTTCGCTAAAGGTAAATTCGCCTTCCGCCAGCATGACTGGCAGCATCGGCGTATAGAGAAAGCGGCCTAAACCCATACCTAAGGTCAGAACCAGCATCCCGAATAACGCGGTGCTGAAAGAAAAACGTTCTACGGGATGCGATGTCGAATTCATGTTCTGCCTGGTTTGTATTATTTTGAGTTAACAAGTTAATAACAAAAAAGGAGAACCTGCCAGACTGTTATCGTGATTTTGTCGACGTAAAGCGATAAAAAAGATTCGGTTCGCCAACGATATAGATGTTGCCGCTGTCATCCATCGCTATCCCTTCCGCCTGCTTGATGTTGTGTGAAAGGCCATACTTGCCTTTGGTTAACGACATTTCGCCGATCACGTCACCTGTCATGGTCACTTCCTGTAGGGCGCGTGACTCATGTGACAACACCAGCAACGTATTTTTCTGTGGGTTAAATTCCGCGCCAGAAACATCATCCAAAGTAAACTGACGCTGCAACGCTTTATCTTTGCTGATATGCAACTCATCGCTACGCAATAGCCCGGTTACTTTGTAGACCTCTATCGGATTTTTCTCTTTAAAAAACCAGAAGGTATGGTCCTGAGAGGAGTAAGCCAGCCCTTCAAAGCCACAGTTAGTTGGTGTTTCCTGCAATGGGATTTTAATTTTTTTGAGGATGCTTACTTCCGACTCAGTGTTAAGTGAAATCACATAAATGGCGTAGTCACGTTCATCACTGATGACAAATTTATTATCACCAATGTATTCAATCGTCTCGAGATCCTTAACAAAATCGAGCGGAATGGTGCGGATCAGGTCACCCTCGGTCGTCATTTCAACGATGGTTGCAGGTTTGTTGATAGTGCTAAACAAGGTATTGCTCTGCGCTGACCAGGTCAGTGAGGAGATATTTTTAGTTACTCCTGTAATCTCTTTACCATCGATAGTGGCCTGATAATTCTGAAACCCTGCGACATGCTGGCTTTTACGGACGCAGGATTGCACAAAAAACAGGCTCACCGCCACGATGGCGCAAAGAAAAACGATAAAGGTGATGCGCTTTTTCAACTTGTTGCTCCTTATTATTGCTTTTTTTCTCGTCAAATTCAGTGCGACAGATAAGGAGTATACGGATGAAGCTTAATGAATTCTTAACGCGGGCGATGAAATAGTAAACGCCGCAGGGGGCGGCGGTTGTCTCTGGATGGCGGAACATTTTCAGCTTACATCGACTGATAAATGCGCCTCATCCATGAATGATAGATGAGGCGGTTAGCAATTTATATCCTCTGCCATACTCACTCTGTTTGGGTGATTATTGAACTATTCGTCAACTATATACGTTGGCTGATAAGACGTTAAACCCGGAATGGAAAAACTGCTATTCACTTCTTTCTTTAAACGGGCTTGATTTAAACTGGTACTGTCCTGTTGCTCGGTACTGTTCTTGGCTTGTTTATCGGTACTGTTCTTGGCTTGTTTATCAGTACTGTCATTGGCTTGTTTCTCGATACTGTCACTGGCTTGTTTCTCGGTACTGTCACTGGCTTGTTTCTCGATACTGTCATTGGCTTGTTTATCGGTACTGTCATTGGCTTGTTTCTCGGTACTGTCATTGGCTTTTTTATTGCTATTATCATTGTAAAGATATGCTTTCTTAAGAGAAACATTATTCACTTTGGCATTGAAAAAACAGGCATTTTTAAAAATCGTATCTATAAATATCGTATTGAACAACCATGCATGGTTAAATAGAATATTCGAACCTTCTGTACCAGTGAAATTAGTATTATCAAATTTTGCAGCCGAAAAGTTTGTATTAAAGAGTTTGCATTTTGTTAAATTAGCGTTTGAAAAATTGGTATACATGCAGCTAATATTAGTAAGATCTTTGTCTGAAAGATTTTTATCTGATAGATTAGAATAATCAAATACTGCTCCAATAATTAATGACGGAAAGAAAATCACTTTTGTGAAATCTATGTGTGCAAGATAAGCGTTACTAAGGTCACTTCCAGTAAAATTAACGCCAGTGAGAACTTTTCCGCTGAAGTTACTGTTCCGTAGATTTGCATTTGTAAAATTTATATTAAGCAAGTGACGAGCTTTACGAAAATCGATTTTTTCTAATGAGGCATTTTCGAATTCTGCATTACGCAGATCACAATCGGTAAAATCCACGCCTTCACAGATCGTACCGGAGAACTTGGCATTTCTAAGAATGCTGCCATTAAAATTGACATTCCTTAGAACCATTTTAGACAAGTCTATGCCGGTTAAATCCATTCCCGCTAAATTCAACCCTTCGATACACCGTTGCCCCGTTGAATCTTCAGGAATAGCAGTGCTAATAGTATTGATGACAACATCACCTATCGTGAAGGTCATTGTAATTCCTGCATCAGAGATAGAGAGTTTTCGTGTAAGACGTTCACTCTTATCTCCAGTGATACTCTTCTGAGCAACGTAAAAGCGCTCGCATGTGTTACAAAATCTTTTCCAGCTCTCATTTGGGGTCAGATTATTGTCCGGGAGGAAATTAGCAATGCTATAAAGATCGTTCAGGACGCTACTTCTTATTTCAGGAGAGGCGCACTCAATAATTTCAGAGGTGGATATTGTATTTTTAATTTTATCTCTATTATCCGTGATATTTCGTGATCCTGCTATATTTGGCTGCTGGTGGTTTTCTCTATAGTATTGCAGCACATTTTCCCATTGTAAGTTTGTCAACGAGAAAGTTTCAGTCTTGTTATTGTTATCCTGTATTGTTAATTGATTTTCTACTGGGTCAAAAGAAATCATGAAGTTATTCAGGTGTTGATATTGATGAGTGGCATCTAATTTCACTTCAAAAGAATTTGAACTTTTGCAGGCATGTTTTAAAAACTTATCAAAGGGAAGATATTGCTCTTTTTCTACATGCTGTGGGTCATTTCGCAAAACAGAGAAAATACTCTCTTTCAAATTGTTCTTGTCAATATAGATTGGTAGTTGCGCTTTTTGTTCCATTATTTTAATAAACTGCTGCAGTTGCGCGGTTTTAACATTGCAACTATGACTTATATCTTTGTGGTTAACAGTTAATACGCTTTCATTATCATCTTGTCGATTAAATATTATTTTTAGATCGTTAATTTCAAACTCATTTAAACCATTTCTTTTGGTTTTGGCGATGATTTGTTCTGTTGTTGATGAATATCGATTTAAGGTTAATTCGAGATTGTCGGGATTAGAGATAAGGTGAATAAAAACATTCAGTACACGCTTAATAAAACCATCATTCAAATGATTTATATCATAATTAATTTGTTTTTGTATGGTTTCAATTTCCGTGTTAATATCAAATGGTTGGTTGTTTTTTTCATGGCAAGCTTTTAGTCCCGAATACATGCCGAGTGTTGGGAAAATATCCTGGTATATGTTTAGGGAGCCCATATTTTTATCCTTGAATTGTGAAATGTTCTTCTAAATCTAAAATAATCAGGGGGATGGGTAAAGATAAGCTTCACGCTGAAACTTATCTTTATCATAACCACACCCGGTAATCATTTTATTTCTTTATGTATAATTATGGTTTAAGTATAATACAATGTATATTGTATTTTAGACGCGCAATAGTAAGGTGCTATCAAAAATCGCTCATTTTGTGGATGGGAAATATTTCACATCAGGCGAGATATTTAATACAACTTCCTTCATGCAGGATTATGTGCAGCCAAATATCCGGGCGTTATATTTAAAGGTCTTATTGCCTGGTTGACGCTTCTGAATCGTAATGCACCACGCACTGCCAGTCGCTGCCCTGCTGGCAATATATCGCTTCGGTCTGCCCAGGGATCACCCATTGTATTTCCTCGCCGGGCAGGCAGGTCAGCCAAATGCATAACCCGCAGCCGCCGCGTAAATCACGGGGAATATCGCTGACGCGAAAAGTCATGCCCGCTGCCTGCAACGCCTTGCGGGTTTGTATGACGCCGACCGTGGAGTGAAATAAAAATAAAAACTCTTTCATCGGCGTTTTCTCACTCGTTGACCAATTACCGCTGCGCCAATTGCGCCAGCAAATTGCGCATCAGGATGGGTATTTACCGGCATTCCCAGATGAGATTCCAGCATCAGGGCAAACGTCTGGCAATGACTAACGCCACCAGTAAACAGAATCGGCGCTTCACAGGAGAGACGAGCAATGAAATTGGCACTCCGCCGCGCCATCGCGTTAATCACTCCGGCGAGAATCGCTTCTGGCGCGACGCCCGCTGAGCGCAGGCTGATCACTTCTGATTCGGCAAACACTGTGCACATACTCGTGATGGCGTGCGGTCTGACATTTTCAGTAATGCTGTCGAGTTGCTCGACGCTGGTGCCAAGCGTGCGCGAGATCACTTCCAGGAAACGCCCGGTGCCCGCCGCGCATTTGTCATTCATCAGGAAATCGCACAGGTTACCGTCATCATCAAGCTGAATCACTTTGCTGTCCTGACCACCGATGTCGATTACCGCGCGCGTTGCTG
>SKEA01002359.1_pt1 | contig 11288 bp, 6 predicted proteins | sample 4826601 | NCBI WGS metagenome assembly SKEA01 (sample SAMN11008821, study PRJNA524170) | human gut metagenome | biome: Human fecal sample; material: Feces; isolation source: fecal sample from pouch patient p13, p53 | host: Homo sapiens | place: Israel: Tel-Aviv | collected 2016-07-06 | reverse complement strand
TAGCAATATTTACATAAAAATTAGTGTATAAAATTTTAAACAATTAAAAAGGAGTTGTATTCAGACTGAATTTATTAATTCAATCTGATACAGCCCCTTATTTTGTGTTTATTAAGTATCTAAATTATCTTCTTTACTTTCAAATCCAAATAATTCTTTCTTTTTATATATAAAGTATGCAAGTAAACCAGGTAATATTAGTCCTACTAATGTTGAAATTAAAATAGATATGCTTAAGCCATTCATTATTAAAGAATAGATAATATTTATTATTTCTACAGTGAAAAAAGTATAAACTCCAATTTGCTTTTTTAATAAAATTAAAATTATTCCAACTAATAAAATTAAGGTTAAAATAATACTAACAATTAATTCAGTAGATGTAAGTTCTACTCCACCCATTTGAGACATTAAAGAGTTAATTTCATCTAAAGTTACAAGACTGATAATGCTACCGATAAGTCCAAGTCCTAATAATACTAGATAAATTATTGATATTGTTAATATTCCCCCGCCAAGCTTTTTATTTTCCATATAACATTTCCCCCTCATTTTAAATAAGATATTATAAAAAATAATAACATAAAAATGGATAAATTACAATTAATAGGAAAATGTATGGTTTGTTTCTAAATAACTTAATGTATAATATCACTAATACAGAAAGTTGTATAAATAAAATATAATATATTGATTAATATATATTATAAGTTGCAAAAAAGGGTGCAAAATATATTTATAAGTATTTATTAAATATAATTATTAGTGATATGTAGGTGAGTTTATAGTGAATGATTATATTTGTGAGTTATGTAAACGCGAAGGAATTATGAAAATTACTGAGCATCATCTAGTACCTAAAGAAGTGGGAGGCGGAAAATTGCCTGTAGCATTGCTATGCCAAGATTGCCATAAGCAAATTCATGCTTTATACACTAATAAAGAGCTTGCCATGAGGTTAAATACAATAGAAGCTTTAGAGAAGGATGAAAGAGTCTCAAGATATTTGAAATATATAAAAAATCAGCCACCAACTAAAAATATAACTATAAAAAAGTCACGGGTAGTAAGAAAAAAAGGGATAAAATAAAGATTATATGAGATAAAGTTACATTTGGTAGTTTTCAAGGGCAACAATAGCTAGTTTATTGAATATAATTTTAGTAAAGACAAAAGTTAATAGTTTAGAAATGTCTTTTTTATAAATTATAGGAGAGAACTAAAATGAAAGTTATTAAAGAATCAGAATTTATTAATGAAATAAATGAAGGCTTAGTTTTGGTAGACTTTTATGCAGAATGGTGTGGACCATGTAAAATGCTTTCACCCATATTAGAACAAATAAATAATGAAGATGAAAATGTAAAAATTATTAAAGTAAATATTGATGATTCAAGGTTTTTAGCAAATTATTATCAAATACAATCAATACCTACATTAATATTATTAAAGAATGGACAATTTTTGAATCGAATTATTGGATTTAGTCCTAAGAAAACAATACAAGAGTTAATAGAAAAAGGTAAATAATAAAATATAAAAATGTTTTTTTATTATCTAAAAAGATGTCTTAAATTTTAATTCAGGACATCTTTTTATTTTAATTTAAATGATTAATTATGGTAAATAGTTGAAATTCGCAAGATACTTATATAAATTAACAATTTGAATAAGGAAAATAATAGAAAATTGTATTAAAATATAAATATATAGTGTAAAGGTATACAAAATATTGAGTTTTATATCAAAAGATATTAATTAAATAGGGGAGGTATCATTAATGATAAAAAACAAATCAATGAATAGAAAAATAGCTCTTATTATAGCAACAGCAGTAACAGTTGGACAAATTCCAGTATCAGCATTAGCTGAAAATAACAATACTATGATAGTGGAAAATAGTAATGTAGAAAATGTAGAAAAGGCAGCAGAAGAGTATACTTATAGTCAAGAGTATGATGATTATTCAAGTACATCTTGGACAAACTTAATAGGAAATGGAACTATTACTAAGAAGATGGATAATGATGTACCAGATACAGAAGGAAAGAAAGGGTATCTTGAAATTTCTAGAAATACTACTGCTAATAATAAATTAGTATTTTTAGAAGATCAAAGTCCAAGTGTAAAGGATTTTGAGGCTGAAGTAAGATTTCAACTTAATCCAGAAGAAGGTAATGCAGCGGGAAGATTTGGACTTGTATTTAGAGGAAAAGATGCTAATAATTATGGATTTATTGGATACAATGGTGGAGAAACTGCACAAGGAAAATGGCTTATTGAAACTCCAACAGCGTGGAAAGATGACATTGGAGGACCAACAATTGAAGCTGGCCAATGGGTAACAATGAAGGTAAAGGTGCAAAGAAATAATATAACTTTAACTGTTAATGATACTGAAATATTTAATGATACTGTTAATATTGGTGATTTCCCTCAAGAAGCTGGTAAGTTTGGGTATAGAACTTGGTTTGATAATAAGAAGATAAATGTTGACTATTTAAAAGTTAAGTCTCTTGATAATGAGGTTGTAACTGATATACAAGAAGTAGAAGAGTTAAATATATCAACATTACTAAAAACTAAGCCAGAATTACCATATAAAGTTAATGTAACATATTCTGATGGTACAAAAGGTGAAGAAGTTGTAATTTGGGATTATATTGATCCATCTAAATATGCAGAAGTAGGTAGTTTTGTTGTTGAAGGTACTATTAAAGGAGCTGCTGAAGGAACACCAAAGGCTAAAGCTAATGTTACAGTTAGAGAGAAGATAGGATATTCAACTGATTTTGAAACTCCTGAAACTAGTGGAGATTGGCAAGTATTAAAACCAACAGGACTTTCTGCAACAGTAGAGGAGGGAGCAGTAAAAGTTCCTATGAATGGTGTAGCAGTATCAGCTGATATGGATTGTCCTGATGTTAAGAACTTTGTATATGAAACAGATTTTACTGTAAATAGTGATTCAGGAAGAATAGGATTAGGATTTAGAGTAAAAGACGCAACTAATTGGGGTGCTGTTTGCTATGATGCAGGTTCTTGGGTATGGAAAGCAAATACAGATGGTACTGAATCTTATGGTTCTTTCCCAGGATCAAAGAAATTAGAAGCAAATAAAACTTATAAAATGAAACTTGAAGTTGAAGATAATAAGATTACATTATCTATAGATGGAGAAGTTATAGGTAGTGCAACATCAGATAAGTTACCAAATTCAGCAGGTAAGATAGGATTAGTTGGATGGTTTGGAAATAAAACTGTTACTTTAGATAATGTTAAAGTTAATGAAATTACTCCTGAAACAGATGCAGATTTGCCAGAAGTAACAGAGAAAACTATCGAATCTGACATAATGACGGTTAAGTTAGATAATACTTTCCCAAGAGTTATTGAATATAATTGGAAAGATGATGGTTCAAGATTAATTGGACAAGAAACAAGATCTAATAAAGTTAATCTTAATGGTAAAAATTATACTCCAGAAGTTGATTGTGTTGTAGAAGGTAATAAAGCTACTTACACAATGGCTATTGATGAAATTGGAGTTACATTAACAGCTGTTATGTCTGTAGAAGATAATAAAATAAGGTTAGAGATAACTAATATTGAAGAAACTGGTGACTTTAGAGTTAAGAAAGTATCATTACCAAATCAAAGTTTTGCAGAAGTAAGAAGTGATAATGGCGGTGCTATTGCAGCTGTATTATCAACAGGGGCTTGGCATGAAATTTCTGATGAAATAAGTACTGTTGAAGATTTAGAGCCATCAAGTAAGGCTAAGACTTATGCGTTTATTAATGATAATGATTTTGCTGTGTCACTAAATAATAATGTTATAGAATATTCTAGTAGAATACTTTTAAACACTGAAAATAAAAATGGATATAAGAGTACAAGCATTGGAACAGGCGCTTGGACATATAGAGAAGTTTTAGATTCTGAATCAGATGTAGATTTTTATAGTGATGAAGAAAATTTATGGGCAGAAGCATATATAACTAAAGATATGAATGAAGATAAAAAAATAAACTGGCAAGATGCTGCAATTGAATATAGAAATAGAACTGAAGCACCATTAGGAGCAGAAGATTTAAAAAATAGTCTTTCATATATTGCATTTAATATAGGATATACTCAAAGTCCATTCTTAAGAACTTTAGATACAGTTAAAAAGCTATATAATTATACAGATGGATTTGGACAAATGGTACTTGAAAAAGGATATCAATCTGAAGGACATGATGACTCAATTCCAGATTACGGCGGACATATTGGTATAAGACAAGGTGGAGTTGAGGATTTTAACACTTTGATAGAAGAAGGTGCTAAATATAATGCTAAGTTTGGTGTTCATATAAATGCTACAGAATATCAATTAGATGCATTTGAGTATCCTGATAATGGTTCAGTAAATACTAATTCTCCAGGATGGAACTGGTTAGATCAAGCTTATTATGTTGATCAAAGAGCGGATTTAACTACAGGTGAATTATTCAGAAGATTAGATATGTTAAAAGAAGATTTACCTAATTTAGGTTGGGTATATGTTGACGTTTATACAGGTAATGGATGGAATGCTCACCAACTTGGTGAAAAGTTAAATGCTTTAGGATATCAAGTTGCAACAGAATTCCATAGTCCTCTTGAAGAACATGTAACTTGGACTCACTGGGGAGCAGACCCTGCATATCCAAATAAGGGTGGTACAAGTGAAATATTAAGGTTTATCAGAAATAGCACTAAGGATGGATTCTTATCAGATCCAATTTTAAAAGGTAATAAGCATTTATTATCAAGTGGATGGGGGAATAATCATGCAATTGAAGGTGAAAATGGTATAGAAAGATTCTATAATCAAGTATTACCTACTAAATATATGCAACACTTTGAAATAATGTCTAGAACTGATGACGAAGTTAAATTTACTAATAACTTAGTAGGAGTTAGAGAAGGTGCTAATATTAATTACTATAAAAATGATAAATTAGTAGCTACTACTCCAGAAAGTTCATATAACACTATTGGTGAAGGAAAGACTAAGTTATTCTTAGAATGGAATTTTGATGAAGGAGAAGATACAAAGATTTATCACTGGAATCCACTTGGAACATCTTCTGAATGGGAGTTACCTGATGGATGGGAAAACTTATCTACAGTTGAAGTATATGAGCTAACTGACCTTGGAAGAGAGCATGTTAAATCAGTTCCAGTTGTAAATGGTAAAGTTAAATTAGAAGTTGAAGAAAGTACTCCATACCTTATAACAAAAGGTGAAGTAGCGGAAGAAAGAATTGATGACTGGGGATATGGATCACAAATAAAGGACCCAGGATTTGACTCTCAAGAGTGGAAAACTTGGTCAAAAAATTCTGAAGATGGAAATACAGATCATATTTCTTTTGTGAATGAAGAGGCAAGCAGAAGAGAGGGTAATGATGTTGTATCAATATCTAATAAGCAAGGTAGTATATCACAAAGTATTGAAGGTTTAGAATCAGGTAAGACTTATTCTATATCTGCATGGGTTAAAAATGATGGTAATAGAAAAGTTACTTTAGGTGTAAATTGTGGAGAAGAAGAGTTAACTAATGTAATTACTAGAGCAGCATTTGCTAGATCAGGTGAAGGTCACAAATATTTAGAAGATACTTTCCAAAGAATGGAGATTGAAGTTACAGTACCAGAAAATGTGACTACTGCAGATATTTATCTTAATGCAGAAGCTGGAGAAGGTGATGTAATAGTAGATGACTTCAGAATTTGGGAACATCCAGGTAATACTAATAAAGATGGATATGTATTCTATGAGGATTTTGAAAATGTAGATGAAGGTATTACACCATTCTTCTTAGCACCAGGAAGAGGTACTTCAAATAGATCTCACTTAGCAGAAAAAGATTTACTTGGAAGACAAAAAATGACTTGGGTACTTGATGGAAGATTCTCATTAAAGACTAATCAACAAGATGGTGAAACAGGTCAAATGCTAGTAACAGATGATTCAACATTTAAGTTAGAACCTAATAAAACTTATGAATTAGGATTCTTATATTCACTTAAAGATGATACACCAGGTTATACAGTAAATATTAAATCAAGAAGTGAAGGAACTTTAGTAAGCATACCTCTTGAAGCTACAGGTGTTGAAGAAGGAGAATATACTAAGACAAGCTCTAAGAGCAAAACATTTACTACTGGAAATAATGATGATTACTATATTTCAATTGATAAGGGAAATGGATATGCAGATTTAATATTAGATGATATTTATGTGGTTGAAATTGATGAAAGTATTGAAAATCCAGTAATTGATAGGGTAACATTAGGATCATCTATTACAGAAATAGGTGTAGATGAAAGTATTGATTTATCTTTATTATCAATAAAGGCTTTAATGAATAATGGAGCTCCTGCTAATATAGGTGATAGAAAAATAGAGTATGTTGTAGGAGATAATGAAGTTGCTAAGGTTGAAGATGGTAAGTTAGTTGGATTAAAGGATGGAAGTACTACATTAGCTGTTAAGGTAACAGTTGATAATAATGTAATTACATCTAATACTATAAATATTAAAGTTGGAGTAGGTTCTGATAATGGAGGAAGTGAAGTAACTGTAGATAAGAGTGCTTTACAAGAAGTAATAAATGGAACTAAAGAGTTAGTAGAGGATAATTATACTACAGAATCTTGGGCTGAGTATATTAAGGCTTTAAATTTAGCAAATGAAGTAATGGCAAATAAAGATGTAACTCAAGAGGAAGTAGATACAGCTAAGGATGCGCTAGTTAAGGCAATTGATGAATTAAAGTTTAAGGAAGAGGCTGGTGATAAAGTTAATAAAGAAGGATTACAAGCGTTGATAAATTCAAACTCAAATTTAGTTGAGAGTCACTATACAGCTTCAACTTGGAAAAAATTTAAGAAGGCATTAGATGAAGCAAAAGAAATACTAGCAAAGGAAGATGCAACACAAGAGGAAGTGGATAAAGCTAAGAATGAGTTAGAAAAAGCAATTAAGAATTTAAAAAAGATAACAAGTGATTCTAAACCTAATAATGGAAATAATGCAGGTAGTAACGGAAATAGTAATGGAAATGGAAATGGTAAGTTACCACAAACAGGAGGAGTTCCAGCATTAGCAGTAGGGTTATTTGGTACAGTTATATCAACAGTTGGTGCTATAATATTTAAAAAGAGAAAATAAATTTTAAAATAAAGTGTATGGAAATATAGTTTCCATACGCTTTATTTTGCATTTATTTACCATCTCCCTGATGAGCCACCACCATTAGATGAGCCACCACCAAATCCGCCAAATCCCCCGCCAGAGCCACCACTAAATCCACCACCACCACGTTTTCCACCATTGAAGAAACTATTCCAAAATAGTAATTGTAATAGTGTTGACATAACACGACCTCTATTAAAAATCAGATCTAAAAATATTAAAATTAAAAATCCAATTCCAACAAAGCCTAAATTTTTATTCTTAGAGGTGGTTGATTGAGCTTGGGATGGTAGCTCAATATTTAATGATTTATCTAATGTAACTCCATATTCTTCAGCAATATAATCACAAAGTTTACTATAGCTATTTAAAAGACCCTCTCCATAACTTCCTTGTACAAAACTTGGTTTAGCTAAAGACTCCATAACTCTATTACTTAAAGTATCAGGAATAGTACCTTCAAGTCCACGTCCTACTTCAACTCTATATTGCCTATCATTAATGGCTAATAATATAAGAAGACCATTGTCTTTTTCACTTTTGCCTATTCCCCAACCTCTAAAAAGTTTATTAGTATAATCTTCAATAGAAATATTATTAGTAGAATTAATTACTACAATTATAGCTTGAGCACCTGTTTTATCTTCTAGTTCTTTACCTATTGAAACAATTTTTTCCTTATAATCATTATTAATTGTGTTAGTATAATCATTAATGTATTTTAAATTGGTTGGGGTTGGATAATTACTGCTAGCATTAGGTATGTAATATACACTGCATAATAGTAATAATAAAAATAAAGTAAAAACTTTAAGTTTACTTTTAAAAGTTTTCATAATACTTAACTTGTGAAGTTAACTTCAGGTACTTGTTGTGCACCTTCAGTAGCCTTATAAAAAGGTTTTTCCTGAAAACCAAATAATGATGCAATTATTTTGGTAGGAAAACTTTTAACTTTTGTATTATATGTTGTAGCAGCAGTGTTATAATCTTGCCTTGCTATAGCAATTCTATTTTCAGTACCTTCTAGTTGTATAGAAAGGTCTTGGAAGTTTTGATTTGACTTTAAGTCAGGATAATTTTCAACAACTAATAATAACCTTGAAAGAGTACCACTTAATTCGCTATCTGCATTAGCTTGTTCAGTAATGTTATTAGCACCGGCTAATTTACTTCTTGCATCAGCAATTTCAGTAAATATATCTTTTTCTTGAGAGGCATATCCTTTTACTGTATTCACTAAGTTTGGAATTAAATCAGAACGTCTTTGAAGTTGTGTGTCAATATTTGACTCAGCAACATTGACATTTTGTTCTAAGTTAACTAGATTGTTATAGCTTGATATCATAGGAAGTGCAATTATTATCAGTATAATAATAACTACTATTAAAGATTTAATCCATGTTTTCATAGTTTCATCTCCTTTCTAGTATTTAGTATGCGTATAAATTAAATTAATATATGTTTTATCTGGCTTTAAACTTTTAAATTATAGAAAAATGGCTTAAAGGCTATATTTATTGCTAATTATAATTTATATTTAATATATAATTAGCGGCATTTAGGAGTAAGACGTAGAAAATGAAAAATATATTAAAAGAATTAAAAGAATTAACGTACCAGAAAAAGATATATTTAATAAAAGAAAAACTTAATTTAATAGATAAACTTATAAAGGGTAAAATATTTGAAGAGTATCTAGAATTTTTATTTGAAGGAAACGGATATATAGCAACTATAAATGGTGGGTCACATGATGGTGGGGCAGATATAATATTATCTAGACCAGATAATCCTAATAAGACAGTTTGGATAATACAAGCTAAGAATACTATGAGACCTTTAGGTAATCCTGATATTATTGAAGAATTATTAAAATTTGAAAAAGAAAGTGGTAAAAAATATAACTGCAAATACTTTATGATAATTTCTTTAAATGGATATGTAGAAAATGCAAATATGTTTAATAAGACAAGCATGTCATTAGAAGATTTTCATTATGTAGAAGAATTGATAAATAATTATACTGAAAAAAGTAAGATTGGAATATTATTGCCTGATTTAAAGCCTCATAATAGATATACCTATAAGGAAATTAAAGCTATTTTAGAAAACAATAATAGAGTAGCAGTTCCTAATGCAACAGGAACTGGAAAAAGTTTTATTATACTTCAACTTTTATTTGATTATAGAGAGAAAAAATCTATTGTTTTAGCACCTACTAATGAAATATTAGATAGATTAAAATTAATAGCACCTTGGAGTATTACTAATTGTAAATTTTATACTTATAGTAAATTTTCTTCTTTATATTCAAAAGGAAAATTAGAAAACTTAGAAGTTGATTTAGTTATTTTAGATGAATTGCATAGAGCTGGAGCATTAAGTTGGGGAAAAGCTGTTAAATATGTATTGCATGAAAATAATAATGCTAAGGTTGTAGGGCTTTCAGCAACTCCAATTAGATTTTTAGATAATAATAGGGATATGATTAGTGAACTGTTTTATGGAAATTCAACTACTCCAATAAGTCTTTCTGAAGCAATAGTTAGAAAGATTTTACCTATGCCTATTTATGTTTCTGCAATGTATGATTTAGATAAGGAAATTGATAAAAAGCTTAAGTTAATGAAGAAGTTGAACATATCATTGACAGATAAGAGAAAATATATAGAAGAACTTAATATATATAAAAGCAAATGGGAAAAGGAAAGTAGAGTTGAAAATATAATAAAAAATCATTTACCTAATAGCAATAAGTTAAAGTTTATAGTTTTTTGTGAAAATAATAAACATTTGCGACAAATGAAAGATGAAGTTATTAAATGGTTTAAAAGTGCATTAAATGACAACTTTAAAATAAGACATTTTATTATAACTTCAAGTAATAGAAAAAATAAAGAAAATCTATTAGATTTTGAATGTGAAAATAGTGAAAATGAGGTTAAGCTACTTTTTGCCATAAGTAAGCTCAATGAAGGTATACACATTAACAATATAACTGGAATAGTTATGCTTAGAAATACTAAGTCTCCAAGTGTATATTATCAACAGTTAGGACGTTGTCTTACAGCGGACTCAATAGATAAAAATCCAATTGTATTTGATTTTGTAGATAACATAGATAATTTAGAACTTGTTAATTTTAGAAAAAAGCTAGAAGAAGCAAGTGAAAGAAATAATCTTTATAGAAGACAAATAGGATTATATGATGAAGAAATACGTCTTTCATTATATGAAGAACATGAAGATGTTATTTTACAGTTGAAAAATATAGAAAGAAAAATTACTTACAATTGGGAGGAATCATTTGAAAGTCTATTAAAGTTTAAAGAGATTAATGGTCATTTAAATGTTCCTAAAGATGATGAGTATTCAAGATTATATAGTTGGGTTAATCTTCAAAGAACTCTTTACAATAAGAATATATTAAATGAGGAATTTATTGATAAGCTTGATTCAATAGGATTTATTTGGAATATTAATATTTATAAGTATAAAGAAAATTATAGGAAATATGAAAAGTTAATTATTGATTCTCATGAAAAAGAAATAAGTTATTATAAGATTTTAAATGAGAAATATTATATTCCTATATATAAGCAAGAGTCATTAGTATCAGAGTATGAAGATGGATGCATTTTACCAGAAAAAGAATTCATTATGAGATGGTGGGACAAGCAATTAAGAGATTTTCAGAGTAATAAATTAGATGATGAAAGAAAATCAATAATAATCAATGAATTTAGAGAAATATCTAGGTTTGAAGAGAATAAGTGGATGGTTAGTTTATATAAAATAATTAATTTTTATAATAAGGTTAAAGAAAATTATGAAATAGATTGTTACTTAAATAGAATTGCTCCAGATAAGAGAAGATTTATAAGTTTTGTAACTTCCATATATCATAGTAAAAGAATAATAGAAAACACTATAGAAAAAAACTTGCCTAATTCATGGAAAGATAGAGAAATTAAATTTGATAATGAAGAATATAGATGTAGAGCTTTTATAATATCTTTATTATTAGAAAATAATTTTATTTTTGACATAGAGG
>SKEA01002351.1_pt1 | contig 11300 bp, 10 predicted proteins | sample 4826601 | NCBI WGS metagenome assembly SKEA01 (sample SAMN11008821, study PRJNA524170) | human gut metagenome | biome: Human fecal sample; material: Feces; isolation source: fecal sample from pouch patient p13, p53 | host: Homo sapiens | place: Israel: Tel-Aviv | collected 2016-07-06 | reverse complement strand
CTAGTACACTACCAGAAGGTGTGTAATCATTAAAATTCCAACTACCTTCAACTGGTACAGATAACGTATCAATTGGTTTGTCATCTTTTAAGAAATCAATGCCACAATCAATTAATACACTTTCAGGTAAATTCGTTTTAATACTTCCCAAGAGTTGACCGATTGCTTTTGGTAATTTAAGGATGGAAGTCACATCTTTTAATTGCTTAGAAATTGCTTTGATCACTTGTTGTTGTCTTCTGATCCGTCCAAAATCTCCTTCAGCATCTTCTCTAAAACGCGCATATTGCAATAAGGTATTCCCATCCATCGTTTGTTCACCTTTTTTGATGTATACACCATCCAAGTCTAAATCTTTCTCAGCATTGATATCTACGCCGTTAGGGAATAGCTCATTGACACAATCAATGAAATCTTGGAAGGTGATACTTGCATAATAAGGTGTTTCAAATTTGAAATTTTCTTTCAATGTTTGGTTCAAAAGATCAATCCCGCCATATGAATAAGCTGCGTTGATCTTATCTTGACCATGCCCAGGTATATCTACATAAGAATCACGCATAATCGAAACCAATTTTGCTTTTTTAGTTTTTTGATTATACTGAGCAATCATCAAAGAATCTGAACGTCCATTTTCTTCTTTCGACCGGGCATCAGAGCCAATCAATGCCACATTGATAATCTTAGGAACACTTTTGGCTTCTACTTTTGGTACATCGTCTGCTCGACTCGTTGAAGAATAACCATGAACAAACTCAAAAGAAAAATAGCCGATGACAATGACGACTGCCGTCAATAGACCTAAAATCACTTTTTGAAATGTTTAAGTATAAAACGATTTAGAAGAATATTTAGAAAGAGTCGCCACTTAATTTTTAAGAACAATCAAGAAAACTTGTTTTCAAAAGACTTAATATAAAAATTATTTGAAAATATTTTTTGATTATCCAATAGAAGATTATATTAGAGAAAATAAAAGATACATTATTCCTAATATATATAATAAAAATGATTATAACTTTAAGATTGGTGAAGTTGTATATGGTCTACCTAATGATAATATGGGACTAAATTCAAAAAAACCATATTTAGAAAATAAGACTAGAAAAATAAGAATTCCTAACTTAGTTAATACTGAAGAGGTATTAATGCAGAGAAAATTCTTTGATTATCTTATGAATTTTGCTACAGAAGGAAAAGTAAATATTTATATAAGTGATAAAATATATGCTCGAAAAAATGCTGAACTTCCTCCAGATGATTTTGATGGAAGTTTTCTGAGAATAAAAAAAGGTAAGGAATTAGAGATTATAGCTTTTGATAAAATAGTAGGTTATAAAGAAGAACTACTTAAAAAGTTAGATTATAAAAATTTACTAGGGGTAAACATAATAATTAATGAAGATGAAGTTAATTATGGTGAGTATGGAGATAAGAAAATTATACAGAAGCTTATAAATGAAGTATTCTTCTCTAAATATTTAATAAATAATTATTTTACAGAAGCTAAGGATATTTCACTAAAGGATAATAATGTAAAGAAAAACTTATTAGTTGCTAGAGAAGGTATATTTAATTGGTTATACAAAGGTAATTCCAATGGGATTAATAAACTATTAGATAAAGTTTCTATAAATTTAATAAAAGGTTCACTAGAAAGAGGATATATTAATAACTCAAATAAGCAATTCAATTTAAGATGGGCATTGAAGGGGTATTTTGAAGGAGGTAAGGATATGGCAATTATTATTAGAGAAATAAAAGATGAACTAAGAATAAAGATGGATTCAAAGCAGGATAATTATATAGGAAGTGATGAGGAGTATTGTTTTGCTATAGGACAATTGGCGAATTATTTTATATCACAAAGCAAGGCAGCTAAAAAACCACAATTTCTAATTAATAGTTTAGTTAATACTAAAAGTAATGATGTAGTTAAACAAAATCTTAAACAATTATATAAAAAGTACAATTATAAAGAAGAAATGAATACTTTAAGGGTAAGAAATATATATAGTATGATTTTAGTATATGAATTAGATGGAAAATTAAATGAGGATATGATTTTAGCAGGTTTTTTAAGTAATAGTTTATTTTATGAAAAAAGTGATAAAGAAGAAGTTATGAGAGGAGATAAATAATGAATAAAAGAGTATATGGAGTAATAGGGATTTCATCAAAAATGGCAAATTGGAATGCAGATTTTACTGGATATCCAAAAACTACTTCTAATGGAGAGGTATTTGGAAGTGATAAAGCTTTAAAATATCCAATGAAAAAAATGTGGGATGAAAATGGAGAAAAAGTTCTTTATATAAAGTCAATGACTTTAATAAGTAAAGAAGATAAAAAAACAAAAACTACAGAGGTATCATTAGTACCAAGAACATTGAAGGAGCGTTATGAGTTATTATTTGACATTGCAGATTTAAAAGCAGTCAAAGATCAAACAGAAGTTTATAAAAATTTGTTTAATGCTATAGATGTGAAGAATTTTGGAGCTACATTTGCAGAAGAAGGAAATAATATATCAATTACAGGTGCAGTACAAATAGGGCAAGGATTAAACAAATATGATGGGATTTTAGCAGATGAGCAACAAATATTATCTCCATTTAGAGATTCAAAAGATTTAGAAAAGAAGCAAAAAGCTAAAAAAGATGATGAAGATATAGAGGAGGCTAAGAATTCTACACTTGGAACTAAAATAGTAACTACAGAGGCTCATTACTTTTATCCGTTCTCAATAAATCCATTAGCATATAAGGATTATAAAGATTTAGGCTTTACTGATGGGTATACAGAAGAGGATTATAATAAATTTAAAGAAGCTGCATTAGTTTCAGCTACATCATATGCTACAAATGCTAAGTTAGGATGCGAAAATGAATTTGCATTATTTGTTGAAACAGAAAAAGATTTATATATCCCTAATCTTTCTCAATATATTACTTTTGAAAAGGGAGAAGATAAAGATGTAATAGCAGTTAAGTGTGGTAAGCTTTTAAATTCTTTAGGTGAGAAGATTAAGGATATTGAAATATACTATAATCCATACACAACAGTAATTGAGTCAGATATTGAAGGAGCAAAGATTTTAGATATATTTACGAAACAAGAGGTATAAAAATGAAGATTTTGAAGTTTAGATTATGGGGAGAAAGTGCATTTTTTAAAAAGCCAGATGTTAATACGTATTTATATTTTACTTATTCTAATATTCATAAGGTAGCTTTATTGGGGATATTTGGGGCTATTCTTGGATATAGAGGATATAATCAGATGCTTAAAGATGAAGAGTTTCCAGAGTTTTATAAAAGGCTTAAAGATTTAAAAGTTGGAATAGAACCTAAAGAAGGTTCAAGAGGAGTTTTTTCAAAAAAAGTTCAAGTATTTAATAATTCAGTTGGTTATGCATCGCAAGAACAGGGAGGTAATTTAATAGTAAAGGAACAATGGCTTGAAAATCCGGAGTGGAATATATATGTGATAATAAACTCCAGTGAAGCAGAAGAGTTAGAAATATATATAAGAGAATGTAGAAGTAAGTTTATACCGTATTTAGGCAAAAATGATCATTTTGCAAATATTGAGTATATAGGAACTTATGATTGTAAGAAATCAGAGGCAGATATTGAAACCATAGACTCATTAGCATTAGTAAAAGATTTTGCTGTTAGTGATGATATTGATGATGTAAATTATCCCTATAAATATAGAGAAAATCTTCCTATAGCTCTTAATAAAATAACTAATATGTATGAGTATGAAAGCTTTATTTATACCAATATGTTTATGGATGAGGTTAGAACGGAAGAAATTTATAATGTTGAAGGTAAAAATATAGTATTTTTTTAGGGAGGGTCATACCCTCCTTAAATTTTAAAGGAGTATATTATGAATTATCTAAATGAAGAACAAATAATCGATATTAGTAAAGTAGTTAATTTAGATTATGGATTTTTTGCGCATAAGAAAAAAATAGATAATAAGATAGTTTATGAAAAGTTAATAGATCATATAGAGTTAGCCAATAAATATTTCTTAAATATATGTAATGAAAAAGATATTGGTAGAGTATTTAAGAAGTTTGAAGATGTGTATTTAGAAGAAGTAAGTGAAGATGGTAAATGCATATTTAAAGAATTATTAATTAATATTGTCAACTTTCATGATATAGGAAAGATAAATCCGAGATTTCAATTAGATAAAATGGATAATAAATTATTTAATTATGATGAATTTAAGTCGGTAGGAAGCAAACATTCAATTATATCAGCTGTTGTATATATAGATTATTTTTGGAGTAGAATAGATTCTTTAGATAGAAAGAATAAAAGTAGATTAAGAGAATTTTTATTTTTAAATGCTTATTTAATTTCAAAACATCATGGAGATTTAGACTCATATGAATCTTTCATTAATTCATTTAAAGTTATTGATGGAAATGATGGAGATGGATATAGAGCTATAAATGTATTAGCGAAATATTATAAAGAAGTGTATAAGAAGGAGTTTAACATTACAACAGAAGATGCAAGGAAGGGTGCAAGTATAGTATTAAAGAAAATAAAAAATAGAACTAGTGAAGAAGCTATTTATTTATATACGTATGAAAGATTAGTTTTTTCTTTAATTTTAGCTGCAGACTTTTATTCAACATCAGAGTTTATGAATGAAATAACTATAGATAATTTTGGTAATCTAAATAATATAAATGAGTTTTATGATGTGTATAAAGAAACTAATATTTATAAATGCATAAGAGAATATGAAAAAAATGAATATGGTAAAGAAGATAACTTTTTAAATGAAAAGAATATAAATATTTTAAGAACAGAAATGTTTCTTGACTCAGAAAATGTTATGAAAAGTAATCTTAATGGAGAAATATTTTATTTAGAAGCTCCTACAGGTGCTGGAAAAAGCAATATAGCAACTAATTTGAGCTTTAAATTAATAAAAGATAAAAATGGATTAAAAAAAATATTTTGGGTATATCCGTTTAATACTCTAGTTGAACAAAATAAGGAGAGTTTAAAAAAGATATATGAAAATAAAGATGAAGTATTAAGGAAAATTGCTACTATAAACTCTGTTACACCAATAAAGGTCGATAAAAATATAATTGAAAGAGATGATGAATTTACTGATATGGAAAAATATAAGGAATATGCTTATGCACTTCTTAATAGACAATTTTTAAATTATCCTATGATATTGATTACTCATGTTGGGATGTTTGATTCTATGTTTGGAAGAGATAAAAAGGATATATTTTCATTTCATCAATTAGCTAATAGTGTAATAGTATTTGACGAGATACAAAGTTATAAGTTACAAATTTGGACAGAGATAATATCATTTTTTAAGATATTTGCTAAGTTGATGAATATAAAAATAATAATTATGTCAGCAACATTGCCTAATTTGGATATATTAACTAATATAAAAGGGAATACAGTTACTTTAATAGAGAATAGAAATAAGTATTTTACTAATCCACTTTTTAAAGATAGGGTTAAGATAGATTACTCTCTTATTGATAAAAGTAGAGATGAAATAATAAAGCATATCATAGAAAATAGTAACAATAAGAAGAAAATATTAGTTGAATTTATTAAAAAGAAAACAGCATATGAAGTTTATGATGAACTTATTAATACTGAATTGGGATGTGAAGTGTTATTGCTTACTGGTGATGATAATCAAATAGATAGAAGGAGAATGTTAGAAATAATAAAGTCAAAGAAGGATTGTGAAGAAGGAATTATTCTTATTTCAACTCAAGTAATAGAAGCAGGTGTTGATATAGACATGGATATTGGATATAAAGATATCTCAAGATTAGATGGGGAAGAGCAGTTTATGGGAAGGATAAACAGATCATGTCTAGGAGATGGAATAGTATATTTCTTTAATATAGATAATGAAAAGAATATTTATAGAAATGATATTAGAGCTGAGAGTGGATATACTCTTAAAAATCAATGGGTTAAAGATGTATTGATAAATAAAGACTTTTCAATTTATTATAATGAAGTTATGAAAGAATTAGCAGCTGAATATAATAACTCTACTAATAGCAAATATAGTATAGAAGAATTTTTTGAAGAAATTGTTGCTGAATTAGATTTTTATAAAATTTCTGAAAGAATGAGGCTGATAGATGATGATAATAGAACAGTTTCTGTTTTCTTAGCAAGAAAAATTGAAGATGATCTTGGAAACATAATAGATGGAGTGGATATTTGGAATAGATATATAGAATTACTTAAGGATAAAAAGCTTGAATATGCTGAAAGAGAAGTTAAGCTATCTGAGATAAGAGCTAAGATGAATTATTTTATTTATGAAGTAAAAGAATTAAATATTTCTTATGATGATGTTATTGGAGAGTTATATTATATAGAAGATGGAGAGAAATACTTTAAAAATAAGAAAATTGATAAAGAAAAGATAATTACTGGTATAGGAGATTTTATATAGTGAAGATAAATGGAACATTAATAAATTACTATTTTCACTGCAAAAGGCAATGTTATCTTCATGGTAATAGATTAAACTTAGAGGATAATAGTGAAAATGTAAAAATAGGTAAGGCTATACATGAAGAGAGAAGTGAAAGAGGGAAAAATACAGAAATAACAATAGATAATATAAAGTTAGATAAATTAACTACAGAATATTTGGTAGAGGTAAAAAAATCAGATGCAGATGTTACGGCTGCTACATGGCAGTTGATGTATTATTTAAAAGTATTGAAAAGTAAAGGAATAGAAAGAAAAGGAAAGTTAGAATTTATAGAAAAAAACAAAAGTGATAAAAAAATAGTCATAATTGAACTAGATGAAGAAAATGAAATTAAGCTAGATAAGTATGTAAAAGAAATAGAAGAATTAATTAGTAATGATAAAATACCTGAAATTTTGAATAAAGGTAAATGCAAGAAATGTGCATATTATGAATATTGCTATATTTAGGGGAGAATTATGGGAAGTACAAGATATATAACATCAATGGGAGAATTAAGTAGAAAAGACAACTCATTATGCTTTAGAAAAGAAGGTAAAAATGTATATATTCCAGTTGAAAATACAAAAGAAATATATTGTTTGAATGAAGTAAGTATAAATTCAAAGTTACTAGACTTTTTAGCTAGCAATAATATTGTTGTTCATTTTTTTAATTATTATGAAGGATATAGTGGAAGCTATTACCCTAAAAATCAGTATAATAGTGGAAAATTATTGGTAAAACAAGTGGAAAAGTTTAATAGTGATAGACTTGTAATTGCAAGGAACATAGTAGCTGGTATAGGAGTTAATATTAAAGAAGTTTTATACCATTATTATAAACATAATAAAAAAGAGGTAAAGAAAACTATTGATTGGATTACGAAAGATTTTTTTAGGAGAGTAGAAGATAGCACAAATATTAAAGAATTGATGGCTATAGAAGGTGAACTTTGGCAAAGATTTTATTCGGAGTTTAAAAATTTTCTTCCAGAAGATTTTATTATGAATAAAAGAGTAAAAAGACCACCAGATAACCCTATAAATGCAATGATTTCATTTGGAAACTCTTTGCTTTATACTAAGACTATTTCATCAATATATAGAACACATCTTGACCAAAGAATAAGTTTCTTACATGAGCCATCTGAAGGAAGGTTCTCATTAAGTTTGGATATTAGTGAAGTGTTCAAGCCCGTAATAGTATATAAGACTATATTTGATTTAGTTAATAATAAGAAAATTCAAGTATCAAAGCATTTTGATAAGAAAGTGAACTACTGTTTACTAAATGATGAGGGAAGAAATGTATTTATTACAGCATTTGAAGAAAGAATGGAGTCGGTATTTAATCATCCAAAATTAAAGAGAAGAGTATCTTATAGAACAGCTATAAAATTAGATTGTTATAAACTTATAAAATATATTATGGAAGATAAAGAGTTTATTCCTTTTAGTATTAAGGAGAAAATGTAATGGCAGGAAAGAAAAATTATAATTATGCATTTGTATTTTATGATGTAAAAGAAGCTAGGGTAAATAAAGTGTTTAAAGTTTGTAAAAAATATTTATCTCATTTTCAAAAATCAGTATTTAGAGGAGAAATGTCTCCTTCAAAGTTAATTAGATTTAAAAAGGATATAAATAAGGTAATTGATAAAAGTGAAGATTTTATATGTATAATTAAAGTTATGAGTGATGGTGTTTTTGATGAAGAGGTTATAGGAATATCATCTCAAATATCTGGAGAGGAGTTAATTATTTAATTTACCAGGTGAAAATATAAGTATTTATCTGTAAATTGTTAATATTACTGGCTTTTATGAAGATTTGGTGATATTATTATTTTGCAGATAATTCACTTGGTAAAAAACTATGGAATGGCATGTTTAGGGGAGTTATAATTATTTTATAAAAATAAAATGGCTTTATTGCAATGGATTAACATTAACATTAGATGTATTTAAATATACTAGTGAAAATAAAAATGCAAAAGGTAAATGGGATTAACATTAACATTAGATGTATTTAAATACAGCAATTAGCATTGGCACAAGGTGATTTTGCTAGGATTAACATTAACATTAGATGTATTTAAATGTTAAATAATAAAATAGATTTAAAAGTTGAAGCTACGATTAACATTAACATTAGATGTATTTAAATCCATAAAGCCCCATCATGTTCCATATAGTACCACTGATTAACATTAACATTAGATGTATTTAAATTTAGCTGCAGTACTTATAGCAGAATTTTTAGCTGTGGATTAACATTAACATTAGATGTATTTAAATGAAAATTAAACTTTTAAAATTTCAATTTATGATAGATTAACATTAACATTAGATGTATTTAAATGTGGTTCCAAGGTTAATATTAGTAGTCTTATAACAGATTAACATTAACATTAGATGTATTTAAATGTAACTGGAATGACTTTTCAATCCGCTGAAGCATGATTAACATTAACATTAGATGTATTTAAATATAACAGCAGATAAAGCCACAGTAGGGCAAATAAAGATTAACATTAACATTAGATGTATTTAAATAGTGAAGCCCTAAATCTTTCCAAAGATATGACTTTGATTAACATTAACATTAGATGTATTTAAATACAATTTTCTTATAAAATTTTCATTTTAGTGTCCAAGATTAACATTAACATTAGATGTATTTAAATAAGTGAGATAAAACTCGCTGGAGAAAGGTTAAATTCGATTAACATTAACATTAGATGTATTTAAATAGATATAGAGAGTTAAAATCTACTTCTTTAGTTAGAGATTAACATTAACATTAGATGTATTTAAATTCCCTAACCTTTGCAATTACATCAAATTCATCTAAAGATTAACATTAACATTAGATGTATTTAAATAAGGTTGAAGAATAAGAAAGGTGGATAAATAATTAGATTAACATTAACATTAGATGTATTTAAATCCTAATCCATTAACAACTCTTTGAGCTATATCATGTGATTAACATTAACATTAGATGTATTTAAATTTGATTTGTCCAAATCCTAAATCTCCAAAATAATATGATTAACATTAACATTAGATGTATTTAAATATGATAAGGCTTCTAAAACTGATGTATATACTAAATGATTAACATTAACATTAGATGTATTTAAATAATGCTCTAGCAACAATATTTGGGACTGAAGCATTAGATTAACATTAACATTAGATGTATTTAAATTTGTTATTACTTCATCATCAGTCCATGTATGTTTGATTAACATTAACATTAGATGTATTTAAATAACTAGAGATTGGTAACAAAGCTACAGATTGGACACGATTAACATTAACATTAGATGTATTTAAATAGAGTTGCTAAATCAAGTGATTGCCCAACAACTTCGATTAACATTAACATTAGATGTATTTAAATAACTAATGCAATTAATAGTGCAAGGGGATATACAGAGATTAACATTAACATTAGATGTATTTAAATGTAAATGCTGCAATAACTGTTCTGAATATAAATATTGATTAACATTAACATTAGATGTATTTAAATTTAAATAAATTACAAAAGATACAAGTAGCAAACTTAGATTAACATTAACATTAGATGTATTTAAATATTAAAGATATAGCCGTAGAGAAATTAACTGATTTGATTAACATTAACATTAGATGTATTTAAATAGAAAAACAAAATTAACATAACAAAAGAGGAGTTGGATTAACATTAACATTAGATGTATTTAAATATACATAAAAGAACATGGGAAAGAACCTAATAGATTGATTAACATTAACATTAGATGTATTTAAATATAATGAAAAGTCTTATTTAACAAATTATGATTATTGATTAACATTAACATTAGATGTATTTAAATCAAATGAGAAAGTGTAAACATCAGTTGTTCTTTATGATTAACATTAACATTAGATGTATTTAAATAATAGAGATATGAACGGAGTTAACTTTGCTTTAGGATTAACATTAACATTAGATGTATTTAAATATGCAAACAATAATAAATGATGAAGTGCTAAAAGCGATTAACATTAACATTAGATGTATTTAAATCTATCGACGAAGCACACCTCTATAAGCATAGATTTAGGATTAACATTAACATTAGATGTATTTAAATGACTTACTTTTTGTTAATTTATTTTTAAGTCTTGGATTAACATTAACATTAGATGTATTTAAATATCTATTACCTATAAAGATAATTCTGGTCCATGGACGATTAACATTAACATTAGATGTATTTAAATTGGATCAATATGGGATTGATTTGCAAGATATAAAGATTAACATTAACATTAGATGTATTTAAATATATCTTTTTCAAGATTTGGAGTTTCTACATCTATAGATTAACATTAACATTAGATGTATTTAAATAGAAGTTTATAATGCGAATAAAGTTCAAGTAAGGTCGATTAACATTAACATTAGATGTATTTAAATAAAATGTACTCTAATGCATCTGCTACTTCCTTATCGATTAACATTAACATTAGATGTATTTAAATGTTAATTTAACCTTTTCCGTTCTATCCTCTGTAATAAGATTAACATTAACATTAGATGTATTTAAATCATCTGCTGGAAGTAATCTCTCTCCATAGTTATCACGATTAACATTAACATTAGATGTATTTAAATTCCACTGGTACTCCACCAAATCCCATTCCTGTATCGGATTAACATTAACATTAGATGTATTTAAATAAAATGTACTCTAATGCATCTGCTACTTCCTTATCGATTAACATTAACATTAGATGTATTTAAATG
>SKEA01002348.1_pt1 | contig 11309 bp, 7 predicted proteins | sample 4826601 | NCBI WGS metagenome assembly SKEA01 (sample SAMN11008821, study PRJNA524170) | human gut metagenome | biome: Human fecal sample; material: Feces; isolation source: fecal sample from pouch patient p13, p53 | host: Homo sapiens | place: Israel: Tel-Aviv | collected 2016-07-06 | reverse complement strand
TGGAGCGCACCTTCAGCCTGAGCAAACGCTGTTATGGTATGAGCTGCATTACCACAAAACTGGAAGAAACGCAGTTGACATCTATCGCATTATCTGTATTCGTGACGAATCTGTTCAGGATTCAGAGGCGAATACTTTGTGCTCTTTTGCATCTGTTCCGATTCTGGTATGACCGGAACAGATATAAGAGTTGGAAGTTACAGATAGCTGCTTAATCAGCAGACACTAAATATTTGATAGAATAGAAACTTAAAAAGTTTAATAAAACTCAATTATATAAGTAGTGCTTCAGGGTCGAGAAATCGGCTCTTTTATTTATGGGTTTTAGCCTGTTGAAGGCATCTCCATTTTTCGAGTTCCGAAAAATGGAGATGCCTTCAATAATAAACCACCTGCTTTTACAGGTGGCGGCGACTAATTCTTGATGATTCTTGCAAACTTTCATAGAGATATATTGTAGTTATCAACTAAATTGTTTATAATAGAAAACGCATGAGTGGAGGTAGATCATGACCACATCGGATATGATTAAGGAAGTTGTGTGAGAAACAGAATATCAGTCTTGCGGAGCTTTGCCGACGCATTGGGCAGACACCACAGAATTTTAATAAGAAGTTGCAACGTGGCACGATATCCTTTGAAGAAATGGTCAATTACCACGCACCTAAAGGTACGTGGCTTGAAAGAGCCACTAATTGACTGGACTAAGTTCTTTGAGAACTACGTTATATAAGAATATATAGTTACCAGTGGATATTATTTCTGTCAGAAGAAAGTACGTTGCCATAACAGGCAAATTCATAAAGCAAATATTCTCAAAGGCGGTAAAAAGAAGCTGAATCAAGCATCATATCTGGTAAAAGGATTTCGATTGTTTGATAAGGTTGAATTTGATGGACAAATTGGTTTTATATTTGGTCGTAGAAACAGTGGATATTTTGATATCAGAAAACTAAATAGAGAAGTAATTCACAGAAGTGCTTCTTGGAAGAAATTAAAATTATTAGAAACTAGAAGAAGTTTATTAACAGAAAGGGGAATGCAAGGGGTTGGAATTGCTGAGTATTTTATGAAAAAACGAAAGGGATGGTTAGGGATAAACGGAAAATGAAAGGAAAAAGAGTGCTTGCAGGCATTCTGCTTGCGGGATTTTTAGCAGTCACCCTGGCAGGGTGTAAAAACACAGATAACACGAAAGAAGAACCAGAAAAGCCTGTTATTACCCTTGGCAGCGATAACTATCCACCATACAACTATCTGAATGAAGATGGTGTACCGACGGGTATAGATGTAGAATTGGCTACGGAAGCATTCAAAAGAATGGGATATCAGGTGGAGGTTGTCCAGATCAACTGGGAGAAGAAAAAAGAACTGGTGGAGAGCGGAGAGATTGACTGTATCATGGGATGTTTTTCCATGGAAGGACGCCTTGACGATTACCGCTGGGCGGGACCGTACATAGCAAGCCGTCAGGTGGTCGCTGTAAATGAGAACAGTGATATCTATAAACTGAGTGACCTGGCGGGAAAGAACCTGGCTGTCCAGTCCACAACCAAACCGGAAGGCATCTTTCTGAACCGGACGGATGAGAGAATCCCAAAGCTGGGAAATCTGATCAGCCTTGGACACAGGGAACTGATCTATACATTTCTGGGAAAAGGGTATGTAGATGCAGTCGCCGCACATGAGGAATCTATTGTTCAGTATATGAAGGATTATGACGCAAGCTTTCGTATACTGGAAGAACCTTTGATGATCACCGGAATAGGTGTTGCTTTTGCAAAAGATGATGACAGAGGAATCTGTGAGCAGATGGATCGGACACTGGAAGAGATGCGTCAGGATGGCACATCCCTGAAAATCATTGAAAAATATCTGGATGATCCGGAAAAGTATCTGGAGGTGGATGATCTTGGATATTAAGAGAAAGAAAAAAGAAAAACGAATCCAGCTGCTCGGCGGTCTGATTGGAATCTGTGTGGCTGTAGTCTCCCTGTTTTATTTCTTTCACGTAGAAAAATCGGAAGCAGAGAAAAGAATGGTGGAGATTGTAAACTATGTGAAAGTGCAATGTTCCACCTACACCCATTATAATGAATCCTCGGAATCTAAAAGTCTTCTCCGTGCCATTGAAAGTGCCAGACAGATGAGTACAAATATTAAAATAGAAACAGAAAACGGTGGTCAGCTAAGCGAGGACTTTCTGAAAGAAAACCTGCAGACTCTCTGGGTGGATGGTATCATTGTACTGGATGCAGAAGGAAAGACGGACTGTGAATACAGCACGGACGAGTCTCTGGCTAATGAGATTACGGAGTATCTGCAAAAAGACATCATCATGGATTTTGCCGGATATGAAGAAAGAATCTATTCGGAACGGTTTACCAGGGAAGATGGATCCTTTATTGACATTGCAGCCTGCGCCAGAAAAGATGCACCGGGTATTGTTGCAATCTATTATTATACATCTCCTGAATTTGCCAGAAACTATACACTGACGATACAAGGGCTTTTAAATGGTTATAGTATCCAGAAAGATGGAACGATTATTGTTGCAGACGATGGGATTGTTGTTGCCAGCAATGATGAGAGTCTGTTGGGACAGAATACAGCCGATAACGAAGTTGTTCAGGCAATGAAAAAGCATACAGACAGTCAGCACATTTATCATTTGAGGAAGGAAGGAACCGGATGTTATGGAGTCATGCTGAAGCAGAGGGATTATTATATCTATGAGTATCTTCCGGATATGGAAGTGTTCCGTAACCTTCCGTTAAGTGTGATAAGCATTATTTTTCTTTATTTTCTGATATTTAGTATATTCTGGTTCTGGGCATACAGAACCAATCTGGCGCATCAGAAACAGGAACAGGAAAAAGATGAAAAATATAAAGCAGAACTATTGATTGCGGCAAAAAAGGCAGAAGCCGCCAATGAGGCAAAAACTGAGTTTCTTCAGCGGATGAGCCATGATATCCGGACTCCGATCAATGGAATCTGCGGCATGGTTAATATGGCAGACCATTATGCAGATGATATGGAGAAACAGACGGAATACAGGACAAAAATTAAAGAGGCATCCAATCTGTTGCTGGAACTGGCAAATGATGTTCTGGATATGAGTAGGCTGGAGTCGGGAGAAGTCGTTATGGAAGAAATTCCATTCAATCTAAGTAGTATTTTCAAAGAAGTGCTTATTGTGATCAAGCAGATTGCCGCAGAACAGAATATCCGAATTGTATGGGAGAAAAAAGAAATCATACACCGAGAGCTTATCGGAAGTCCGGGGCATGTGAAACGGGTGATGATGAATATCCTGTCGAATGCAGTGAAATATAACAGAGCAAACGGGTATATCTATCTCAGCTGCCGGGAAATTCCATCAGAGCAGACAGAAATGCCGACGATGGAATTTGTCTGCAGGGATACCGGAATCGGAATGACTGAGGAATTTCAGAAATATGTTTTTGAGCCTTTTGCACAGGAACATACAGGAAGCCGTACAAAATTTGCCGGAACAGGCTTGGGAATGGCGATTTCAAAGAAGCTGGTTGAGAAAATGGGCGGAACAATTAACCTTGAAAGTGAAAAGGGTGTAGGGACTACATTTGTGATCCGGGTTCCATTTCGGATTAATACAGACAGGAGCGGCAAAGTTGAAATCGAAAAAAAATCAGAAGTTTCTATACGGGGACTGCATATTCTTCTGGCAGAAGATAATGAGTTGAATATGGAAATTTCTGAATTTGTGCTTCGAAATGAAGGTGCTGACGTGACCAAAGCATGGAATGGGCAGGAAGCTGTTGAACGATTCAGAAAAAGCAGAGTTGGTGAATTTAATGTCATTCTTATGGATATTATGATGCCGGTCAAGAATGGATATGAAGCAGCAAGACTGATCCGGTCTTTGGACAGAGAGGATGCAAAAACAATACCGATTATTGCAATGACAGCAAATGCCTTTACAGAGGACAGAATAAGAGCAAAAGAAGCAGGGATGGATGAGCATGTTGCGAAGCCTGTTGATGCAGAATTACTGATAAAAGTAATTCATAACTTGGCAGGTATTTGAACGCAGATAAGCATTCCCCCGCTTTACAATTTAAAGGAAGGTGGAAAATCGTGATTTACATCACAGGAGATACCCACGGGAAGTTTGAGCGGATTGAGCAGTTTTGCGGCAAATTCAAAACAAGCCGTGAGGATATTTTGATTATTCTTGGGGACGCAGGTATTAATTTCTTTGGATGGGTAAAAGACCATGTAAAGAAAGAGTTTCTGGAAACCTTACCAATTACATTTTTTTGTGTTCATGGAAATCATGAGCAGAGACCGCAGACAATAGAAAGCTATCGGGAAAAATTATGGCGTGGCGGTGTGGTTTATTATGAAGAGGAGTATCCGGATCTGCTTTTTGCAAAGGATGGAGAAGTTTTTGATTTTAATGGAAAGCAGACTATTGTAACGGGCGGTGCATATAGTGTTGATAGAATGTACCGATTGATTCATGGGTATGGCTGGTGGCCGGATGAACAGCCTTCTGAGGAAATCAAGCAGAACGTGGAACAGAAATTGGATGAACTTAGCTGGAATGTGGATGTAGTGTTAAGCCATACCGTACCGTTAAAATATGAACCGACGGAAGTCTTTTTGGAAGGATTAGACCAGAGCAAGGTGGATAGAACAACAGAGGAATGGTTGGATAAAATTGAGGATAGACTTAATTATCAGAAATGGTACTGCGGTCATTATCACACCGAAAAAAAGGTGGATAAGATAGAAATTATGTTTGAAAATATTAAAAAATTTTTAGAATAGGAAGAAAGAAAAGCTGGATTTTTATTGCTGAAAATGATAAAATGAAATAATATTTCGGGATGGCATATCTCAGTCGGAAGCCTGGCTTTCGACTTGAATTTCATGGAGGTGCAAAATTATGAAACCTGTGTATTTGTCAATTCTGCAAAAAGAAACCGGCACACGCATCAAGACACTTCTTAAAGAAAAGGGATACACTGTGAAAGATATTCAAGAAGCAATGGGATTTGAATATCCACAGGCCATTTATAAATGGCTCTCAGGAAATTCCCTGCCAACTCTGGATAACTTTGTTATTTTAAGCAGAGTATTAAATACCCGTATAGAAGATATCCTCGTCATTGACGAGGATATTGTTTTTTATCTACTATAGAGCAGAAAATCCTATCCGACGAGTCGGTTGGGGGTTTCTGCTCATTTTTTTGTGCCCGAACACAAAAAAAGAAATTTCATTCTAGTTCCGAATTTGACAAAATCAGCGATGGAATCAATCAAAAAGGACGAGCCGAAAAAGAAACAGATTGTTATAATGAAGTCAAAATTAGACAGATACAGTCTGCGTATAGGCAGGATAAAACTCTATGCAGAAGGGAAGAAAAGACTATGAAGAATCGAAAAGCGCAGTTTCAAAAGCTTGGAATTGCAGTATTCGTGATTGCAGTCACAGGAATTGCCACGTGTGCCGTCCAATACAATAATCACAAGCAATTCGATTTAACGGTTGGAGAACATTCGATTGGTAAAGAGGAATATCTAAATTGTATGAAATCCGTAGAGTATGATACCAAAATGCAGATTCAACAAGATTACAATGCAATTTATGAAGAAGATTTCTGGGAAAAAGAGTATGATGACAAACACGGTTATGAAATTTTAGCGGAAAATACCGTAGAGCAGCTGAAATATATTCATGCGGTGTATGATCTTGCAAAAGAACAGGGAGATATCACAGACAGTAGTTATGAAGCACTGGAAAAACGCTGGAAAGATGAAAATGCAGAGCGAAGTGAGAAAGTAGAAAAAGGCGAAGTAATCTACGGGCTTAAAGAATATACGTTTCAGCTTTATCTGGATTATGAAATCAGCACGTTAAAAGAAAAGTACTGTAACGATACCAATCGTGAAGGTATGAAACTGACAGAAGATGAAATACAGGAACACTATCAAAGTCGAGAGTGGATCTTTGGAGACAGCGATGAAAATGCAGACCTTGAGATGGCAAGGATCGCGGTCGAAAGAGAACTGCGTGAGCAGAAGTATGATGATATGATCACGCAGCGTGAAACAGATTCTCAGGTGGCAGGTAACATGGAGAATGTAAACCGATTAACCTTGAAGAATATACAATAATGGAGGGAGAAAAGCTATGAAGAAAAAATGGATGAGTCGTACGCTGGCTCTTGCGCTTGCTGGAACAACAGTTGCATCAATGATGCCGACAGTTCCGGTTAATGCAAAGGAGTCTGCTGCGACAGGAACAACCTATTACGTTGATTCAAAAGGTGGAAACGACAGTAATGATGGAACTTCTGAAAGCAAGGCATTCAAAACACTTGATAAGGTGAATGGCCTTAACCTTGAGCCGGGAGACACTGTTCTTCTGAAAAAGGGATCTGTATTTGAGGATCAGGCTCTTAAGTTCACAAAAGAGGACAGCGGTACTGCAGAAGCACCGGTAAAAGTATCTACCTATGGAGAGGGAAAAAGACCACAGATCAATACAAATGGTCATGGACAGTGGGAGCTGAATTATGGTAATCCGCTGGATAACCAGAACCATAAATGGAAAGGTACTGTTTCTTCCAGTATTTTAATTGAAGATGCTGAATACCTTGAGATCGAAGGTCTGGAGCTGACAAATGACAGAGAGAGTTCCACAGATACTGAAAAAGATAAAAAGTATAATGATGCAGATGCAATGGACAGAACCGGTGTTGCCGGAGTTGCAAAAGATAATGGAACTGTAGATCATATCGTATTAAATGATCTTTATATCCATGATGTAACAGGAAACGTTTATAACAAGCATATGACAAACGGTGGTATTTACTTCATCGTTGCAAAACCAACGAATGAAGGCGAAACCGGAATCGCAAGATACAATGATATCCAGATCAGAAACTGTTCTCTGGATACTGTAAACCGTTGGGGAATTGCAGTCGGATATACCTATCAGTGGAGGCAATTCACAACTGGTGCACTGTCAGATGCAACAATGGCAAAATATGGTTCCTCCAATGTTGTGATCGAGAACAACTACCTGAACCATGTGGGGGGAGATGCCATCACAACCATGTATCTGGACAGACCGTTGATTCAGTACAATGTATCCGAGAATGCAGCTGAACAGATTAATACAAAAGACTACTCAAAGAATCAGCCAAGTCTTGATGCAAATGGTAATCCAAACGGTACACAGGGCGTTGGTGCAGGACGAGTGGCAGCCGGTATCTGGCCATGGAAGTGTAAAAATGCGATTTTCCAGTATAATGAATGTTTTACAACATTGAATGCATCAAAAGGAAATGGCGATGGACAGCCATGGGATGCTGACTATGGCGACGGAACAAACTACCAGTACAACTACAGCCATGGTAATACAGCAAGTACCATCATGTTCTGTGGTCCAGAGTCCATCAATAATACATTCCGTTATAATATCAGTCAGTATGAAGATATGGGACCTCTGGACCCGGCAGGTAACTCCGGAAATTGTCAGGTTTACAACAATACGTTCTATATCAAAGAAGGTCTTAATACCATCTGGCACAGAAGTCATGGCAATGGCGGTCCTGTAGATATGGAAAATAATATTTTCTACTTCGCAGGTAATACACAGGCTACAGTAAACAACTGGAATCCTAGCGGAAATAAGACCTTCAGCAATAACTTATTTTACAACGTAAGCACCTATCCGAATGATGCAAATGCTGTAAAAGTGAATGCAGGGACAGAAGTACTTGTGAATCCAGGTTCTGGTCCGGATTCTGTAGCAGTAGACAAAGCAGCAAGAAAACACGAAAATCCAACTGAAAAAACAGTATTTGATGGATACAAACTTGCAGAAAACTCTCCTGCAATCAATAAGGGTAAAGTAGTGGTTGACAGAAATGGTTATACGATCGATCACGACTTCTTCGGACATGCGATCACAGCAGTACCGGAGATCGGAGCAGCAGAGAGTGATGTAGTAGCAGACACTCTTATCCTGAGATCTAACGTATATAAAGTTGATGGAACAAACGTAAGTGAGCTTCCGAAGAATACGACAGTAGATGCATTTCTTAAAAATATCATCGTAGATACAGGCGTCAAAGTTACTGTTAAAGACGGTGAGAAAGTACTTGAAGGAACAGATGTTGTAAAGGGAGGAGCAACAATTGTTCTTTCATATGAAGGAAAAACAGATGTAACGTATACAGTCGTTGCAAGTTCTGATAAAGAACTGAAAGCTTCTTACTATGAAGTGAGAGGAACAGAGGTACAAGTTCCTTATACAGAGAAAAATCCAACAACAGTGAAGGAATTGAAGGCGAATCTTACGGTAGCTGATACAGCAACTGTTTCTGTAGTAAATGCTGAAAAAGAACTGGCAGATAAGGATGCAGTAGCAGACGGAATGACACTTCGTATCACAGCGGAAGATGGAACTACGAATGACTATGCGATCAAGCAGAAAAATGAATACAACTGGACGAAGGATTTTATAAACGGACAGCAGGGAAATGTCTGGTTCGGACAGATGAAGGACGGATCCGGTGACTGGGCGAATATGACATCTGTTGATAAAGATGGCTGGCCAAACTGGGCTACTCATACATATTATGGACCTGGTATTGATGATGATCAGCATGTAACTACAGCAAGCAGTCCAGACAAACACGGTTTACTTTCTGCACCGCCAAGCACAAATATCTCAACAGCAATGGCATACAGAGTACCTAAGAGCGGAACAGTATCATTCAAAGTTAGAGATGGAGAGCCATATCTTCGTCAGTCTCCGAACGAAGGCGGAACAGTTACCTTAAGCCTCTATGTAAATGGAACAGAGAAGAAGAACTTGACACTTGAAACCAGTAAAAAGAAAGAAGGAAACTGGGAAAAGGCAGAAGAAATCGAAGTGACTCGGGGTGACATCATCCGTGTAGTAGCAAAATGTAACGGAAACCCAAGCAAACCATCTGCTCATATTACACCGATTATTACTTACGTAGATAAAGCTGCTGCAGATAAAGAAGCCCCAACAGTTCCGGCAGATGTGAAAGCATCTGAGATTGCTCATACAGGAGCAAAGCTCACTTGGACAGCATCTAAAGATAACGTAGAAGTAGCCGGATACAATGTATACCTGAACGATGAGAAAGTAAATGATGAACTTATCACAGGAACAGAGTATGATCTGGCAGACCTTACAGCAAATACTGAGTACAACGTAACAGTAACAGCAGTGGATGCTGCAGGAAATGAGTCTGAAAAATCAGAAGCAGCGACATTTACAACAGAAGCAGAAAAAGATACCGAAGCACCAACTGCACCAACAGAAGTAAAAGCAACCGAAGTAACTGAAACAACTGCAAAAGTTACATGGAGCGAAGCAACCGATAATGTAGGCGTAGTTGGATATAACGTATACTTAAATGAAACAAAAGTAAATGACACACTTGTAACAGGTACCGAATATGCTTTAACTGAGCTTACAGAGGCAACCGAATACGCAGTGAGAGTAACTGCAGTGGACGCAGCAGAAAATGAGTCTGCAAGATCCGAAGCTGCTACATTTACTACACTGAAAAAAGAGGAACCAAAAGATACCGAAGCACCAAGTGTTCCAACAGCTGTAGCAGCAGCTGACATTACACAGACAACTGCAAAAGTCACATGGGATGCATCTACTGATAATGTAGGCGTAGTAGGATACAATGTATATGTAAACGAAGCAAAAGTAAATGCTTCCCCGGTAACTGTTACAGAGTATGACTTAACCGGACTTACAGAGGCAACCGAATACACAGTAAGAGTAACCGCAGTGGACGCAGCAGAAAATGAATCTGCAAGATCCGAAGCTGTTACATTTACCACATTAGAAGCAGAAGAAGAAACAGATACCGAAGCACCAACTGCACCAGCAGAAGTAAAAGCAACCGAAGTAACCGAAACAACAGCTAAGCTTACATGGAACGAAGCAACCGACAATGTAGGTGTAGCAGGATACAACGTATATGTAAATGAAGCAAAAGTAAATGAGGAGCTTGTAGCAGGTACTGAATTTGCACTGACAGACCTTACAGAAGCAACCGAATATACAGTAAGAGTAAGCGCAGTCGATGCAGCAGGAAATGAATCTGCAAGATCTGAAGCAACTACATTTACTACATTAGAAAGTGAAAAACCGGCTCCGGAAAAACCAGCCGCTCCTACTAATGTAAAAATCTCTGAAATTAAACATACGAAAGCACTTGTTACTTGGGATTCGGTTCTCGCAAGAGCAGCAGTAGAAGGATATAATGTATATCTGGATGGTGAAAAAGTAAATGCGACACCGGTAAAAGAAACAAGATATGAGCTGACCGGTCTTAAAGTAGGTACGAAGTATAATGTTGCTGTAACTGCAGTAAATGAAGAGGGTACTGAGTCTGAGATCACAGAAGAAGTAGAAGAAACATTTATAACCATGGCAGATATGGAAAAACTGAATAACACTGTAGAAGATGCAAAGAAAGCATTGGAAGAGAAAGAAAAATATACAGAAGAATCTCTGAAAAAACTGCAGGAAGTTTATAAACAGTATCAGGACGTATTGAACGGTGAGAATGTAACTCAGGAGCAGGTAGACGAAGCAAATGCAGCAATCGAGAAAGCCTTCAAAGATCTGAAAGTAAAAGAAACAGCGGATGATAAGAAGGATGACAACAAAAAACCAGCAGCAGGTGGTGGAAGTACAGGTAGCGGAAGCACAGGTGGCGGAAGTACAGGTAGCGGAACTACAGGTTCCGGTTCTGCTGGAAAAGGAAGCAGCTCTATCACTTCTCCGAAAACAGGAGATACAATGAACGTAGCAGCATGGGCACTTGCATTTGCAGCGTCTGCAGCGGCAGCAGGAACTGTTGTAGTAAAACGTAAAAAAGAAGACTAAATTTAAAAAGCAATAAAGGAAAATAAAGTAGGCAGGAGTGAAGATGGTTCGCTCCTGCCTGTTTTGTATTAGATATTATTTTGAAACAGTTTTTCGATATTGTGAAGGGGTCTCATTAATTACATTCATAAAGACCTTTGAATAATGTTGCGAGTCTTTAAATCCAACCTGCAGCGCAATTTCTGTCAAAGTTAAATTGGTATTTTGTATTAGTTCAATTGAACAGTTAATGTGCAAATTACGCTCAAACGGAATGCCAGTTCCGCTACTGCGGAACTGCTATTCCATTTTTAACGGTACGAAGTACCGCTAGATGATATCATTCTGTTTCACGCATATTTATACCGTTCATTTCCAG
>SKEA01002346.1_pt1 | contig 11319 bp, 9 predicted proteins | sample 4826601 | NCBI WGS metagenome assembly SKEA01 (sample SAMN11008821, study PRJNA524170) | human gut metagenome | biome: Human fecal sample; material: Feces; isolation source: fecal sample from pouch patient p13, p53 | host: Homo sapiens | place: Israel: Tel-Aviv | collected 2016-07-06 | reverse complement strand
CCCGCACCCCACCCCTCTCCCACAGGGAGAGGGAGCAAACCCTAAAAAAGTGCAATCATCAGGGATTGCCCGGCGGCGCTGCGCTTGCGCGGGCCTACAGATAACCGCATGACGGTTTGATCTTGCAGTCTTTTGTAGGCCGGGTAAGGCGAAAGCCGCCACCCGGCAGACATGCGAGCACAATTTTGCGTTTACCTTGTCCTCATCCCAGATACTCAATCACCGACAGCCCGCCGTTGTAATCGGTGCTGTAGATAATGCCTTGCGCATCGACAAACACGTCACAGGACTGGATCACCCGCGGGCGGCCGGGACGGGTATCCATCATTATCTCAGGCGCAGCCGGCACCAGCGCCCCGGTCTCCAGCGGACGATACGGGTTGGAGATATCGTAAGCCCGCACGCCGGCATTCTGATACGTGGCAAAAATCAGCGTCGAGCTGACAAAGCTGCCGGGACGATTCTCATGCAGGTTGTGCGGACCGAAATGCGCCCCTTTCGCCACGTAATCCGCTTCATCCGGCGGCGGGAAGGTGGCGATGCTCACCGGGTTGGTTGGCTCGCGGATATCAAACAGCCAGATCAGCTTCTCGCCGTCCTCCTGATTGTCGAGCACCGCTTCGTCAAGCACCACCAGCAGGTCACGATCCGGCAGCGGCAGCGCGGTATGCGTTCCGCCGCCGAACGGCGGGCTCCAGTTGCGATGACTAATCAGCCTCGGCTGGGTACGGTCTTTGACATCCAGCAGCGTCAGGCCGCCGTCGCGCCAGCTGCCGTAGGCGGTATCCCCGGCAATAATGGCGTGATGCAGCGCATAGCGTTTGCCCTGCGGCCAGTCCGGTGTTTCACCGCCCGCCTGGTGCATCCCCGGCAGCCACCAGCGCCCGGCCACTTTGGGCTTACGCGGATCGGCCAGATCGATGGTCAGGAAGATGTAGTCGGTAAAACCGTCGATCAGCGCGGACACATACGCCCAGCGCCCGCCGACGTACCAGATGCGGTGAATACCGATGCCGTTAAGCGACAGGAAACTGATTTCCCGCGGCTGCGCGGGAGTGGAAATATCAAAGATGCGCAGCCCGGCGCTCCAGCCCCTGTCCTGCACATCGCTGACCGTGTCACCCACCGAGCGGGTGTAGTACACCTTCTCATCAGCAAAACGGGCGTCAGCAAACAGATCCCGGGCGTTGATCACCAGCAGCAGATCGTCATGCGCCTGGAGATGCACGTTCCAGGTGCCCGGCGGCGCGGCAATATAGTTGACGGTGGTGGGCCGGGTCGGATCGCGAACATCGACCACGGAAAAACCCTGCGACACCATATGGCCGATATAGGCGAATCCGCGGTGCACCATCAGCTGCACGCCGTCCGGACGACCGCCCTGATCGCTATGGCCAATCAGCCGCATATTGCGGCTGTATTCGGGGGAAGGTAATGCTGACATAGGGGATCCCTCTCGCCCGGTGGCATGGTTTTCCCCCTCTCCCTGCGGAGAGGGCCGGGGCGAGGGCACCAGGCCGCCGCCCACCGCCACCCGGCTTGATTTTATTTGTTTTTCGCTTCCAGCGTCGCGAACCACGGCGCGATAAAGTCTTCGGTCTGGCCCCAGCCAGGGATAATTTTCCCCAGCGACGCCACGTTCACCGCCCCCGGCTGGGCCGCCAGCAGCGCCTGCGGGATCGCCGCCGCCTTGAAGTCGTAGGTGGCTGGCGTCGGCTCGCCGGCGATCTTATTGGCGATCAGCCGCACGTTGGTCGCGCCGATAAGCTTCGGATCCACCGCCACGCTCACCTTCCACGGGCTGCCGGCTTCGCGCATCAGCTGCAGATCCTGGTTGGAAATATCAATGCTGTAGAGTTTGATCTCGGTGCGGCCGTTCTCTTTCAGCGCCTTATAAGCCCCCTGGCTAAAGGCATCCCAGGTGCCCCAGATCGCGTCGATTTTCCCTTTCGGATACTTGGCGAGGATCGCCCCCACCTTGTTGGCAGTGTCGCCCTGCACATCGGATGACACGGCGCCGATCGACTCCAGCTCTTTAATCCCTGGATTTTGCTTCAGCAGCGTCTGGTAAGCCGCCTGACGGCGCTCCATCGGCGGGAAGCCCGCCACCCACAGCTTGACGATGTTGGCCTTGCCGTTGAAATCTTTCACCAGCTGGCCAAAAGAGAGCTCGGTCAGTGAGGCATCATCCTGCTGACTGACCGTCACCCCGGGGATCTCACCGCTTACCGCGGTATCGAACACCGCCACTTTGATCCCGGCGTCCACCGCCTTCTTCACCAGGGCGGTGGAATACGGGTCACGCCCCTGGGAGAGAATAATGCCATCGTATTTCTGGCTGATGGCCTGGTTGACGAAGTCCTGGAATTTGGCGTCATCGCCGTTGCTCAGGAAGGTGCTGATTTTGAAACCGAGCTTTTTGCCTTCCTGCAGCGCCCCGGCGACAAACTGGGTGGTGTTATCGTCAGACCCGAGGTTGCGGATCACGGCAATGCGGATCGGGCCGTTGTGTTCGGCAATCGCCGCCGGCACCGGCGTCGGGGCGGTGGCCAGCGCCGCCGTCGACTGCAGCAGACCCAGCGTCATCAGAGAGAGTGCGATCTTTTTCATGCGGTTTACCCTGTAAAATGTTAAGTACGGCGCTGAAAATAGGTCAGTGCCAGCGCGCCAGCCAGCACCAACCCTTTAATAATGTCCATCGCGTAATACGGCACCGAGAGCATCACCAGCCCGTTGGAGAGCACGCCGAGGATCACCGCCCCCACCAGCGTCCCCAGGGCGTTCGGTTTACCGGAGCCCGCCAGCGAAAAGCCGATCCAGGCCGCCGCCACCGCGTCCATCAGATAGCCGCCGCCGGCGTTGACCTGCGAGGATCCGATACGCGAGGCCAGCAGAATGCCGCCCAGCCCGGCCAGCAGCGAGGCAATCACGTATGCTGCGACTTTGTAACGCGTGATCCGCAGGCCGGAGAGCCGCGCCGCCTCCGGGTTGCCGCCGATGGCGTACATCCGCCGTCCGTGGGTAGTGAACGACAGCGCCAGCTGGGCGATCAGCGTCACCACCAGCATGATAATGACGATGGTCGGCACCTGCCCCAGCGCGCCAAAGGCCGCCGGGATAGTACCCTCCGCCATCTCGCCGCTCGGCAGAACCATGTTTTCGGTAATCGACCCACCGTAGCTGTAGGTCATTGCCACGCCCTGAATCACAAACAGGCTGGCCAGGGTGGCGAGCATGTCAGGAATGCGCAGCACCACGATCAGAAAGGCGTTAAACAGCCCCACCAGGGTGCAGAGCGCGAGGGTTATCAGAATCGCTTCGGTGGTCCCCAGGCCATGCCAGACAAACAGGGAAATCACCAGCGCGTTAGCCAGCGATGCCGTCGATCCGACGGACAGATCGAAGCCGCCGATGGTGAGGGAAATCGACACCCCAATGGCAATCACCGTCACGATGGCAATCGAGCGCAGAATGTTGATGATGTTGAACGGGTCAAGGAAGTTGTCCGAGGCGAGGCCAAAGACCGCCACCAGCAGCACCACGGTCAGCAACATGCCCCACTTATAGAGAAAATCAAAAAATCGCTGACGGCCCGATACCGTCGCGTTTACTGCCAGGGCCTTGCTCACGCTGCCGCTCCTCCGGTTGAATAATAAAGCAGTGTCTCTTCCCGGGCTTCCGCGCCGGGGATCTCCGCTACGATCCGTCCGTCCCACAGTACGCAGATGCGGTCGCATAAACCGACCAGCTCGGCGAATTCACCCGAGGCATAAATCACCCCTTTGCCTTCCCGCGCCAGACCATCGATCAGCATGAACAGATCGGTTTTCGCTTTCACATCGACCCCTTTGGTCGGTTCGTCAAAAATCAAAACGTTGGCATCACCGCGCAGCCATTTGCCAATGGCCACCTTCTGCTGGTTGCCGCCAGAAAGACGGCGCAGCGTCTGACCGGGACCGGTAGCGCGCACGCCGAGGCGGGCAATCACCTCCTCCGCCCAGCGCCAGGCCTGCCGATGGCCAAACAGGCTCCAGCGCGAAAAGCTGTTATCGGCGCTGACCGCCAGGTTCATCGCGATCGGCTCTTCGATGAAAATGCCCTCTTTGCGCCGCTCCTCCGGGACCAGCGCCAGGCCGCGCCCCACCGAGTCGGCAGGATCGCGCGGTCGCCACGGCTGGCCGTTCAGCTCGCCACGCTGCACCCGGCTTTTGCTGGCGCCGAACAGCGCTTTGCACAGCTCGGTTTTGCCCGCGCCGGCCAGCCCGGCGATTCCGAGGATTTCCCCCTTCCGCAGGCGCAGCGAAATATCCTGCAGCAACGCCTCATCATGCAGACCGTCAACCTGCAACAGCACCTCTTCGCCGTGCGGCGGGCGCGGCGGCGGGAAGATATCGCTCAGCTCGTGGCCCAGCATCTTTTCGACGATCTGTTCGCCGCTCAGCGGCCCCATCGGGCCGCTCTCAATCAGCCGCCCGTCGCGCAGCACCGTCAGGGTGTCGCAGATCGCCTTCAGCTCATGGATACGATGCGAAATAAACACCACCCCGATCCCCTGATGCTGCAGACGGCGTACTACCGCAAACAGACGCTCACTTTCATGCTGATCCAACGGCGCGGTGGGTTCATCGAGGATCAAAAAGCGGCAATGGTGCGACAGGGCGCGGGCCAACAGGATTTGCTGTTTTTCGGCGAGCGTGCAGCTGTCAATGGAGCGCCGGACGTCCAGCGCCACATCCAGCTGCGCCAGCGCCTCGCGCGCCAGCTGCCGAACCCGCGACCAGCGGAAGGTCATGCCCGGCTCCGCCAGCCTGTCCAGCATAATGTTTTCCGCAATGCTCAGGCCCGGCACCAGCGCCACGTCCACCTCCTGCTGCACCAGGTGGATCCCCAGCTGTTTAGCATCCCGCGGCGAACGAATGGTGACCGGCAGGTTGTTGATCGTAACTTCGCCCTCATCGTGGGCGTGGGTGCCGCACAGCACGGCCATCAGCGTCGACTTACCCGCGCCGTTGGCCCCGGTCAGGGCATGCACCGACCCGCCATGGAGGGTAAAGTCCACCTTGTTCAGCGCCTGAAAGCCGGAGAAGGCCAGGCTAATGTTATGCATCTCAAGGCGATTCGCGCTCATCACTGCTCCCGTGCGGCAATTAATCTTCTGATTTAACGAATTTTTCATAGCCGCCGCTGGCTGACAACTGCGTAAAAAGCATAAGATACAACGAAATAATATTAGCCATCTGGATGTCCAGACATAACATCAGGTTAGCCCAACACCCATAAGGACAGCTTCCATGAGCAACAGCGATATCCGCGTCGTGCCCGGCCCGGCCAACTATTTCTCCCATCCTGGCAGCCTTGAGCGGCTGAGCGATTTTTTTAACGCCGACCAGCTCTCGCGAGCGGTGTGGGTCTATGGCGAGCGCGCTCTGGCCGGCGCCGAACCTTTTCTGCCGGCGGCCTTCCACCTGCCGGAGGCGAAAAAGATCCGCTTTACCGGCCACTGCAGCGAACGCGACGTGGCGGGGCTGGTGCAGGCCTCCGGTGACGATCGGGCGGTAGTGATTGGCGTCGGCGGCGGCGCGCTGCTCGACAGCGCGAAAGTGTTGGCCCGCCGCCTGGGGGTTCCGCTGGTGGCCATCCCGACCATCGCCGCCACCTGCGCGGCGTGGACGCCGCTGTCGGTGTGGTATAGCGACGCCGGACAGGCCCTGAATTTTGAGATCTTCGATGACGCCAACTTCCTGGTGCTGGTCGAACCGCGCATCATTCTCAACGCCCCGGCGGAGTACCTGCTGGCGGGCATTGGCGACACCTTAGCCAAATGGTATGAAGCCGTGGTGCTGGCGCCGCAGCCGAAGGCGCTGCCGCTCACCGTGCGGCTGGGGATTAACGGCGCGCTGGCGATCCGCGACGTGCTGCTGGCCAGCAGCGAAACGGCGCTGGCGGACCAGCGCCGCGGCGATCTGACCCAGGCGTTTCGCGATGTGGTGGAGGCGATTATCGCCGGCGGCGGGATGGTTGGCGGGCTGGGGGAACGTTACACCCGGGTCGCCGCCGCCCATGCGGTGCACAACGGACTGACGGTGCTGCCGCAGACGGATAAATTTCTCCACGGTACCAAAGTGGCCTACGGCATTCTGGTACAGAGCGCCCTGCTTGGTCAGGACGATGTGCTGGCGCAGTTAGTGCAGGCGTATCAGCACTTTAACCTGCCGACCACCCTGGCGGCGCTGGAAGTCGATATCAATAACCGCGCAGAGCTGGACCGGGTCATTGCCCATACCCTGCGCCCGGGCGAGTCGATTCACTATTTACCGGTGACGTTAATCCCTGAGGTTCTGCGCGCGGCGTTTGAGAAGGTGGAATACTTCAGCCGTTAATCACCCCGACCGTCTATACCTAATGATGATGCTCACCACTCTCGCAACGAGGTCATCATGCAGATCGATTTAACAGGTAAGAAGGCGCTGGTTACCGGCGCCAGCCGTGGGTTGGGTCGCGCCATCGCGCTGTCGCTGGCGCGCGCCGGCGCCGATGTGGTTATTACGTATGAAAAATCGGTCGATAAAACCCAGGCGGTCGCCGATGAAATAAAGGCGCTGGGTCGGTACGGCGAAGCGGTACAGGCCGACAGCGCCAGCGCGCAGGCGATTCAGGATGCCGTCACCCATGCGGCCCGGTCCCTCGGCGGGCTGGACATTCTGGTCAACAACGCCGGGATCGCCCGCGGCGGTCCACTGGAATCCATGACGCTGGCGGACATTGACGCGCTTATCAACGTCAATATCCGTGGGGTGGTCATCGCCACCCAGGAAGCGTTGGTGCATATGGCCGATGGCGGACGAATCATCAACATCGGCAGCTGTCTGGCTAACCGCGTGGCCATGCCGGGCATCGCGGTTTACGCCATGACCAAGTCCGCCCTCAACGCCCTGACCCGTGGCCTGGCGCGTGATTTAGGCCCTCGCGGGATCACCGTTAACCTTGTCCATCCAGGGCCGACCAACAGCGATATGAACCCGGAAGACGGAGAACAGGCGGAAGCCCAGCGCCAGATGATTGCGGTCGGCCACTACGGCCAGCCGGAAGACATCGCCGCGGCGGTCACCTTCCTCGCCAGCCCGGCCGCCGGGCAGATCTCCGGTACGGGGCTGGACGTGGATGGCGGATTGAACGCCTGATCGCACATTTTCTGCAAGCCTCTGTCGCCCGGCAGAGGCCTTCCCGCGCCGCCTCGACGGGTTGCGTTTTGCCTCTTACCTGCGTTTTTTCTCCGCTCTACAGTACCCCATAAGAAATTCGGAATTTATCTAATAGTCTTATTATTTCCTTACATTTTGTGTGGGCGTACAGTGGAGGTACGGATGAAGATTGTCTGGTCAAAAACGGCAGATAAGCCATTTTCTAAAATCGATAATCGGTATAAGAGCCGCATTAAATCCAGGCTGGAGAAGATGGATGATAAAGCTTCACCTATCTCGGATATCAAAAAATTGTCCTCTCCCGAAAACCACTACCGGCTGCGATTAGGTGATTACAGAGTCATCTACACCTTTGGGGATCCGCCGGGCGATACCTGCTACGTCGTGGCGGTTAAACGCCGAACCACCACCACCTACCTTCATGAGGAAGATACCGAATATGACTATTCAGTACATCAAGGATGAAGAAGGAAAAGACCAGTATGTCGTCATTCCTTACAGCGATTACTTTCGTATGCGCCTGGCTCTGCTGGAGTACGACGACGAGGATGAAAGCGACTGGGAAGATATTCCTTATGAATCAGATATCTATGATGACGTCATGCTGCCGGGCGAAGTATGCGACGTGATGCATAAAGAAAACGTCAGCCTGCAGGCCGCGTGGCGCATCCTGCGCGGGATGTCCCAGCAGGAGGTAGCCGAAAAGCTTGGCATCAGCCAGTCCGCGGTGTCACAACTGGAAGCGCTGGACTCCCGTCCGCAAAAGCGCACCCGCGAGAAGCTGGCGGCGATTTACGGCTGTACTCAGGAGCAGATCAGCCTCTATCTGCCGAAAGAGGGTTAACAGCACTTCGCCCCGCCCTTGCCGCCGTAGCGCGCGTCCTGGCGTTCGCGAAAGAACTCTTCATAAGTCATCGGCGTCTGATCCGGGTGGGTTATTCGCATGTGCTCGACGTAGTTATCGTAATCCGGCACGCCGATCATCATCTTCGCCGCCTGGCCTAAATATTTTCCCGCTTTGGAGAGGGTGTCGAACATAAGTCATTTCTCTTTTGTTTCCCTCTCCCAAAGGGAGAAGGAGGATCAGAAATGTGGGCCGGGTAAGGCGAAGCCGCCACCCGGCACACCGGTTAATGCGCGCGCTTCGCCTGCGCGGTTATAGTTTGCGCATCGGCGGGCATCGCCTGGTACGGCGTCTCTTTCGCCGTCGGTTTATCCTCTTTCAGCGCCGCCAGCGCGGTTTTAATCGAGAACAGCGCCAGCACCACCACCACAATCATAAAGAAGATGGTCAGTCCAGCATCGAGACGGTTATTAAACACCAGCTGCGCCAGCTGTGATTCGGTATATTGCGGCGGAATGTTGCCGCTGTCGATCATCGCCTGGAATTTATTAGCGATCGCCAGGAAACCGACTTTGGTATCCGGGCTAAACGACTTCTGCCAGCCGGCGGTCAACGTACAGATCAGCAGCCAGCTGGTCGGCAGCAGCGCCACCCACGCGTAGCGCTGGCGTTTCATCTTGAACAGGACCACCGCGCAGAGCATCAGCGCCATCCCCGCCAGCATCTGGTTGGCAATACCGAACAGCGGCCACAGGGTGTTAATCCCGCCCAGCGGATCCACTACCCCCTGATGCAGGAAGTAGCCCCACGCCAGGACGCACAGCGCGGTCGCCAGCAGGTTGGCCGGCAGCGAACTGGTTTTTTTCAGCCCCGGGCTAATCACGCCCAGCAGATCCTGCAGCATAAAGCGCGCCGCGCGGGTGCCGGCGTCAACCGCCGTCAGGATAAACAGCGCCTCAAACAGAATGGCGAAGTGGTACCAGAACGAGACATCCATCAGCCCGCCCAGCGAGCCGTGCAGGATGTAGGCCATCCCCACCGCCAGGGTTGGCGCGCCGCCGGCGCGGGAGATAATCGACTGTTCGCCGACCTCGCTGGCGATTTGATGCAGCGTATCAGGCGTAATGCTAAAGCCCCAGCCGCTCACCACCTGCGCTGCCGAGGCGACGACATCGGTGGTACCCGCCGGCGCCAGCACCGCCATCGGGCTGTTCATCGCGAAGTAGACGCCCGGATCGATAATACAGGCCGCCACCAGCGCCATAATAGCGACGAAGGATTCCATCAACATGCCGCCGTAGCCGATAAAGCAGGCCTGGCTTTCGTTGGCCAACATTTTCGGCGTGGTGCCGGAGGAGATCAGCGCGTGGAAGCCGGAGACCGCGCCGCAGGCGATGGTGATAAACAGGAACGGGAACAGGTTGCCGCTCCACACCGGGCCGGTACCGTCGACGAATTTGGTCAGCGCCGGCATCGTCAGGGTCGGGCGCATAATCAGAATGCCAATCGCCAGCCCCACGATGGTGCCGATTTTCAGGAAGGTGGAGAGGTAGTCGCGCGGGGCCAGCAGCAGCCAGACCGGCAGTACCGCAGCCACAAATCCGTAGCCCACCAGGATCCAGGTCAGCTGTACGCCGGTGTAATCAAACCACGGCGCCCAGGTCGGGCTTTCAGCCACCCAGCCGCCGGAGATGATGGCGAACACCAGCATCACCAGGCCTATCACCGACACCTCGCCGATGCGTCCCGGACGCAGATAGCGGATGTAGATGCCCATAAAGATCGCCAGCGGAATGGTAAAGGCGACGGTGTATGTCCCCCACGGACTGTGGGTCAGCGCTTTCACCACAATCATCGCCAGGACCGCGAGGATGATCACCATGATCATGAAGCAGGCCACCAGCGCCAGGACGCCAGCGGTCGGTCCCATCTCCTCTTTAACCAGTTCGCCAAGCGAACGGCCATCGCGGCGGGTCGAAACAAACAGCACCATAAAGTCCTGTACCGCCCCAGCCAGCACCACGCCGGCGAGGATCCAGATCATCCCCGGCAGGTAGCCCATCTGCGCGGCGAGCACCGGGCCCACCAGCGGCCCCGCGCCGGCAATGGCGGCAAAATGGTGACCGAACAGCACTTTTTTGTCGGTTGGAACGTAGTCGAGGCCATCGTTATGCCGCACCGCGGGCGTCATCCGCGTCGGGTCAACGCCGAGCACGGTTTTAGCGATATACAGGCCGTAGAAACGATACGCGATCAAATAAACGCAGACCGCGGCGACGACAATCCACAGCGCGTTTATCTGCTCACCCCGGTTTAAAGCGATATAGCCGAGGGCGAAGGCTCCGATGACGGAGAGCAGCGCCCAGATAAGGTATTTCCCTGAATTATTCATTGTTGTGGTCCACCGGTAGGGTAATCAGGATGTTACATTTTGTTTCTAGATCACAACGCAGAATTTAACAACACCGAAACATCGCAGATGCCGTACACCCACAGAGATTTGTCTCACATTGCTAGCGAGATCACTTAAGGCAGGAAAATGAATGAAAGGGTTACCGTGAACGGTGCCGTTTTTTTTGTCGGGTGGCGGCTAACGCCTTACCCGACCTACAGATCCGTAGTCCTGCTAAGCGCAATGCGAGCAGGGACACTCCCGGATGGCGGCGCGCTGCGCCTTATCCGGGCTACCCCATTGCGCCGATACGTAGCCCGGCTAAGCGTAGCGCAAGCCGGGGAAACAGCGGCTTCTTAGCCCAGCACCGCGGTGCCCAGACGACAGGTGCAACAGCGCCGCCCCTTCTCGTCATACACCACAATCTCCCAGCTCTGGCTCTGGCGGCCAAGATGCAGCGGACGGCACTCGCCGCGCACTTTCCCGCTGGAGACGGCCCGGTGATGGCTGGCGTTAAGCTCAGTCCCGACGACGCACTGCCCTTCTTCGGTCATCAGCCAACCGGCCATCGAGCCCAGCGTCTCCGCCAGCGCCGCCGAGGCGCCGCCGTGCAGCAGGCCAAACGGCTGATGGGTGCGCGCATCCACCGGCATCTCCGCCTCCAGCAGCCCCTCTTCCAGTCGGGTGTAGATGATGCCAAGATGCGCCACCATGGTATTTTCGCTGCTGGCGTTCAGCGCCGCCAGCGTAAGCTCTCGCTTCCAGGCCATTTACGCCCCCAGCGTCGAGCCGCCATCGACCCCAATATCGTGCCGCGTAATATGGCTGGCGTGCGAAGAGGCGAGGAACAGAATGGTATTGGCGCTCTCCTGCGGGCGGGC
>SKEA01002342.1_pt1 | contig 11334 bp, 7 predicted proteins | sample 4826601 | NCBI WGS metagenome assembly SKEA01 (sample SAMN11008821, study PRJNA524170) | human gut metagenome | biome: Human fecal sample; material: Feces; isolation source: fecal sample from pouch patient p13, p53 | host: Homo sapiens | place: Israel: Tel-Aviv | collected 2016-07-06 | reverse complement strand
GGAATGTATTTTTACATTCCTTATTTGAATTAATTGGGGGAGTATATGAAAAATAAAAATACAATTAATAAAATATTAAGTGTTTTTATAGCTTTACTTATGATATTTTCGGTATCTACAGTATCGTCTATAAAATCATTCGCAGATGAAGTATTGGCAAAAAAAGTCCATGTAATAATCGAAAATACAACTTATAAAGAAGAAGACGGGGCAGCATGGGAAGGAACATTAGTAGATGATTGGATAACAATTAAAAGTAAGATGACAATGATGGACGCTATAGTAACTGCTATAGAGGATAATGATTTAGAACAAAAGGGTGCAGATAGCGGATATATAAGTGAAATAAATGGTCTTAGTGAAAAGCAAGGTGGAGATTTATCTGGTTGGATGGGTACTAAAAACGACTGGATGGTAAATCAAGGTTTTAATAAATTTGAAGTTGAAGAAAATGATGAAATAAGAGTTATGTATACAAAAGATGGTGGAATTGATTTAGGTGCAGATTATACCAACAAAACAACCAGTCTAAAAAACATATCTTTTAGCAGCGGGACTTTATCAACTGATTTTTCAAGCGATACAAAAGAATACACTTTAGAATTGGTAGATATTGAAAAAATAAAGGTAAATCCTACAGCATCAAATAAAAACTATCAAGTCAGAATATATAAAGGTGAAAATCCAGATGTATCTACAAATGGATATAAACAAACAGATGAAATAAAAGTTTTAGATGGGGATATAATAACAGTTATTTGTGGTGATAAATCATGGGAAGGTTCAGATTCTTCTCTTGAAAGTAATGTTTATACATTTAAAATAAAATCAAATATAAAACCAAATACAGCTCCAACTTTAAATAAAGAAAGTGATTCACAAACAATAAACCTAGGTGAAACTTATTCTGTAGATTTATCAACAATATTTACAGATGCAGAAAATGATGAATTATCATATACAGTATCTATAGATAAAAAAGAAGAGGAAAGTGTAAGTGCAAATTATTCATTTAAACCAGAAAAAACTGGCAATTATGAATTAGAATTTAGAGCTAATGATGGAAAAGAAACATCAGACCCGTATACTGTAAAACTTGCAGTAGATGATGGACAAACTTACAAAGTAAATTTACAAGATACTAAAAATGGTAGTATAGATGTAGATATAAAAGAAGGAAAATTAAATACAACTGTTACACTTACTGTAAAGCCAGATGATGGTTTTGCTATGGATACACTTGAAATAAAAGATAAAGATGGAAATGATATAAAAAGAGCAATTGATTATGAAAAATCAGATGGTATTAACTATGTTTATACATTTGATATTACAACTTCTGATATAACTATAAATGCTACATTTGGAAAAGCATATACTTATATGATAGCGGCTTCAGCATGGTTTTGTATGTATGATTTAGAAGTTTATAATCAATATGGAGAAGTTATACCTCCTAAAACAGTTGTATCTTCCGATAATTGGAAAAAAAAATCGTATTATCATTTAGTAGCAGGAAATTATAAATATAAAGGTTATGGAGTAAATGGCAATATAGGAAAAGAAGGAACTTTAACTGTAGAAAAAAATGAAAAAGCAGATTTGGAAAAAGATATTCAAGCAAAATATTTTATATATACTATGATTTTAATACATAGTGATGATGTAAATAAAGAAAAAGATAGCGACGAAGTAAATATAAAAATTACAAACCCAGATGGAAGTATAATGAATGAAGAACCTGGATATATTCAAGTAAATAGTGAAAATATGAGATTTTATTGCTATTTATTAGAAGCAAAGGGAGTTGGAAATCAATATAAAATAGAAGTTACACCTAAGGATGAAAATGTATTATATAGTGTTTGGGCTCAAGGCGCAGATAAATATGATAAAAATGCTACATATATAAGTGCAGGCAAAGATAATTTTAGCAGTTCGAGGGATATCCATATATATTTAGAATCAAAGGCTGAAGATCCTGTTGAATATAGAGTAAATAAAAATGCAAATCTTCATATTTATTATACATATGGAAATGCATATGTAGAAAGACAGGAGGTAAAACCAATTTCGGTAGATACTTCAAATAAAGAATATGATAGCTATAAATTTGAACTTTCATCTGCTTATTATATGGTTTGTGCAGGTGGAGAAGGTACCGAATATGTAAAAACTTGTAGACAATATTGTTATGTAGATCCATCTAAAATAGATAAACCTATTGATTTTACATGTTTAGTAAAGAAAAAAGATTATGTAAAAAATCCATACGATTATCCGATGTGGGATGATATTTATACAAATATAAAAGATGAAGGTAGCTATGTAAATATGGATGTTGGTGATACTAAACGACTTGAGACATTTCGTGTATGGCAGGGAACAACAAGTCCTGTTTCAAATCAAATTTTTGAACCAGATAAAGATTATGAGGTAATATATGGTTCTGATTGTATCTCTCTTACAGAAAAAGGTGGAGAGGGAAGAAAATATGTAGAGATGAAGGCAAAAAAATCTGGAGTAGCGATTATAAAAATTACATATGATGCCATGATTGAAACAAAGAGCAATAAAGCTTATTTTGATAATTATGAAAAAACAGAATATGGTTTTAATGCTATTGGAAAGGAACATACTGGTATAGTAATAGTAAATATAGGAGGTAGTAGAGGTGATATTGAGCCTAATATAAAAGTTAGAGATAGAAACTGGACAAAATATGATACTTTCTATTTTGTTGGTGATACAACTTATCCTGATGGAAGTGTTGTTAAAGGAAAGGGATATGGCGAATATACATTTACTCCATCTGAGGGGGTTAGTGTTGAAACTCATGATCCAATTCATTTAGACGAGGATTTTGCAAATAATTGGACAAAATACGAAAAAAATAAAGACGGTTCATATACTATTAAATTAAAAACAGGTAGAAATATAATCCGTATGACTAAGGGTGATGACGTAGTTTATTTTGTTATGAATGCTATGGAAAGTGATATAACTATTTCAAATAAAACAAATGAAGGTCAAAATCTTAAAGTTGGGGATGAAGCTAGCGTAAGTTTTACTAATTTTGAATGTCCGATTTATAAAATGACTGCTATATACAACCCTGGTTATCCAAATAATACTTATATGGTATATGATTTAAATGGAGAAAGTGTTATAGGTGTACGTTCTCAATATGCAGTAGAAAGTCCTATTACATTTAAAATTGAGAAAAATGGCACTTATAAACTATCAAATGGATTGATAAATGCAAATCATCTAGGTAGTGCATTGGATACTCATTGTAATATACCAGAAGATGGATTACCACCTAATCTTTCTGCTGTTGGTGGTGGAAATGACCCTCATTTCTGTATTTTACCAGATGTAGAAATAAAAGTACAATCATCAACTCAAGATGAAAATACTATATCATTTGATGCTGATAATGGAGATGATATAATAACAAAATCTGTTAAATCAGGTGAGGCTTTGGATTATGAACCAAAATCTCCAACAAAATCAGGTTACACTTTTGTAGGATGGTATAAAGATACTGACGATATAAAAACAAGTTATAAAAATAACCAAATATATACAGAAAACACAACATACAAGGCTAAATGGGCTCATGTTGAGATGCTTGGGGCTCAGGGCAAGAGTGTTGTAAATGATAAGAGTGGTATTAGATTTGGAACTAAGATTTATAATGATGGTGATGAAATTGTTGAAAAAGGAACTTTAATAATTCCAGCTAATTTATTAAAAGATGGTGAAAGTTTAACTTTAGATACAGCAAATATTGCTAAATCAGTTGCTAAATATATTTATGAAGTTAATAAAGATGAAAATTACGATATATATTTAGGAACAATAGTGAATATTCCTAGAGAACAATTTGATAGAAAAATGACAGCTTCATCTTATGTAATATATAAGGATAAGTCTGGAAATAAATATACAGTTTATTCACCATATAAAAATACATCAATAAGTGTAAATGATTTGATAAAATAGCAAATATCTATAAATACTGAGTTTAATTTCTCCTTTTCTTAGTATCTATATATAAAAAGAGGCTATCTACTAAAAATAGATAGCCTCTGATTTTTGATTTAAAAAATTATATCTTTATTTAACTCCCATTATACCATCGACTAAAACATCTACAGTTGCATTTAGGAAGTAATCGTTTATATTTACATCTTTTAAAGCTTCTTTTATGCCTTCTTCGCTGTGTTTAACTCCAGTTAATTTTTCTTCTATAAAAGATACATCTTCTTTTCCAAAGAAGTCTCCAAAGAATTTGATATCTTTTATTATTCCTTTTTCTACGTTTAAGTTAAATTCAACATTTCCACCTGGATATTTTAATTCATTGCTTAAAGCGAATTTTGGTGAGTTTCCGTAGTTCCATTCCCAAGTGCTGTATTTTTCTTCTACTAATTTTTCTATATTAGCTATATCTTCATCAGTCATAGTGTACATTTTACTGTCTTTATCAGTTTTAGCTATAAAATCCATTAAATAATCTTTAAACTCTAAAACTGTCATAGGTTCTTTTAAATGTTCGCTTATATTAGTTACTCTTGATTTAACAGATTTAACAGATTTCCCTTCAAATTTTATAGGTTTTACTTTAAGAGCTGCTGATACATCGTTTATTTCTGATGAGAATAATAAAGTACCGTGGTGCATTACTCTGTCTTTGTAATTGTATTGTGCGTTTCCTGAGAATTTTTGTCCATCTATTAATAAGTCGTTACGTCCTGAAAATTCAGCATTTACACCAAGTCCTTTTAATGCATCGACAATAGGCATTGTAAAGCGTTTGAAGTCACTAAAGTGGTTATTGTTACAAGCTATAAAAGTAAAGCATATATTTCCTAAGTCGTGGAAAACTGCTCCTCCACCTGATTGTCTTCTAACTACTTTTATATCGTGTTCTTTAACATATTCATAATTTATTTCAGATAAAGTATTTTGGTTTTTTCCAACTATTATAGCCGATTCATTTCTCCAAAGTAAGAATAAATCTTCCTTTGTGTTTTTTAAAAAATATTCTTCCATTGCTAAATTAAAATATGGATTTGTTTTTTCGTTGTAAATTAATAACATTAAATTGTTGTCCCCCTGTGGATTTTAAAAATTTTTTTCAATATAAATACAATATAGATTTACATTTCATTATGTTAATTTCGACAGAAATATAAAATATCCTCTAATTTATCTGAAATTTTTTTCTTATAAAATGAACAATAGGAACGATATATAGATAAAATGCAAATGGGATATAACTATAACTATTTATTCCAAGTACTGAACAAGGGACAAGTGCTGCTATACACCATGGGATTAGTGCAGGCGTTAAAATTGCTGAGTTTGAAAAATCTAGTGCAAGTTCATCATTTGGTTCATCTTCATAGAGATCTTTTACAATATCTAAAGTTAAAATAATAGCGATAGTTTGGCTACAACCAACAGCAGCATTTATTATTCCAAGTATTACTGTAACTAAAAAAATAGAAGACTTTGATAAGTTTTTTTCTTTTAATTTAACTTTTAAATTTTCAAATACATTTAACCCGCTGAAAAATCCAGAAATAGAACATGAAATTACAATTATATAACATGTTTTTAACATCGAAATTATACCGCCACCATGGATTATATTTTTCAAAATATCAGAGTTATTTGTATATCCGAAAACTAAATAATTCAAAAAATCATAAACATTCGTATGTTGGATAAAAATATCTAAAATAAATGCACATAATACACTTATCGGAATAGAATGAGTTATTTGAACTTTTAATATTGAAAGAAGAAACAATATAATAGCAGGTAACAATAATAAAAGTGATACATTGTAATAATTATATAATTCATTGCTCAAGCTATTACTCATAGATGTAAGTGGGTATTTAAGTGAAAGTACAAGATAAAAAGCTATGCATAATGCAAAAGGAATTATATTATCTATTATTATTTTTTTTACATAATCAAATAATTTTAAATCTATTAAATTACAAAGTAAAAGTAAGCTTGATGAAAGTGGAGAAGTTCTATCTCCAAAGTATGCACCTGAAAAAATTGCCCCACCTAATATTCCTAAATTAATTCCAGCGGCTTTTCCTATTATAATAAGAGGAATACCGACAGCGCTGACTGTACCAAAAGAAGTCCCAATAAGCATAGATATTAAACTTGTAATTAAAAATGCACACAATATAAATAAGTTAGGATTTACGTATTTTAAAGAGTAATAAATAATGCTAGAAATTACACCCGAACTTAACCATGAACTTATAAGCATACCTATTAAGACTAGTATTAATATTATATTTAATGACTTTTTAGTCTCAATCCAATAAAGCATACCTATTTTTTTTAGTGAATAGCCTCTTTTTAAACCTATAAAAGTAAAAAATAAAAGCGATATGGTGAGTCCATAGCCCAAGAAAATATTGTTTAATACGCTAAATACGAGTATAAATAGAGTAAATAATATACCTATAAAAATCAACATAAAATATCTCCCTCTTTCTAATTATTTAATTTTATTAAATTGTAACACAATAGAGTTATTTTGAAACGAGACTTAGTAATAAGTCTAATAAAACGTATATTTTTTTATAAAATATGTTTATAACATAATAATTTAAAATATAAATACTTGATAGATAGCAAATATATATAAATAAAATTTAAGTATAAATTTTATTTCAAAATGTAAAAAATATGGTTGAATTTAGAAAATAATTAATATATAATATAAAAGAAATACAAACAAATGAATATATATAGTAAGGTAGAGGTGCAATATACAATAGTACAAATGACGAGGGAAGCTGATGACTTATTTCGAAAGGGTATGTTGCCGAAGTATATAGGCGATACTTTAAACCTATATAACTGGGGGTATATAAAATATATATATCACTGTCACTAAATGTGGAGAGCTATCAAAACTTATCTTTTTAACATATAAAGTAGCAAATCTTGTTGATTATAAAATCAACATCTTTAGTGTACCTTTCTGATATTCATAAATATTAGGAGGATAAAATGAAAAATCAAAAAACAAAAATAGCATTAATATCGATAATGATATTCATGATGTCTACTGTAATGGCATTTGCCGAAGAAGTAGATATTGACCAGGTCAATGCAGATAAATATGGGGCGCTAACATTAATACCACCACTAGTAGCAATAATACTTGCATTTGCAACAAAAAACGTAGTTATATCTTTAGCTATAGGAATTATGTCTGGTGGATTTATTCTTAATTTCGCAGGAATCAATATTTTTTATACAATAATACATGCATTTTTAGATTTAGTAAGTAGAGCAGTAGACTCTCTTGCAGATCCTTGGCATGCAGGAATAATATTACAAGTTTTAGCAATAGGTGGAGTTATAAACCTAGTAAGTAAAATGGGTGGAGCAAAGGCAATAGCTGAAGCATTATCTAAAAAAGCAAAAACTGCAAAGTCAGCACAGCTTATAACTTGGTTTGCAGGTCTTTTAGTATTCTTTGATGACTATGCAAATTCACTAATAATAGGGCCTATGATGAGACCTGTAACTGATAAAATGAAAATCTCAAGAGAGAGATTAGCATTTATAATAGATGCAACTGCTGCTCCAGTGGCAGGACTTGCAATAATTTCAACTTGGATAGGACTAGAAGTTGGACTTATAGGAGACGCTTTTAATTCAATTGGTGTAAATGAAAATGCATTTGGAGTATTTTTAAATACAATACCATTTAGATTTTATAATATATTAATATTAGCATTTATCGTTATAACATCATGCTTATTAAAAGAGTTTGGTCCAATGAGAAAATGTGAATTAGAAGCGAGACGTGGTGGAAAAAGTCTTGCTGATGGAAATGAATTAAACAAAAAAATATCGCAAGAACACGATGATTTAGAACCTTTAGAAGGTGTTGTACCAAATATATGGAGTGCTATAATACCAATAGGAACATTAATAGTAGGAGCATTAATTGCTTTCTATTATAGTGGTTATACTACTATAATGGCTGGAGATAATAATGTATCAATCGAAATAATGAAAAATGCACCATTTTCATTTGAAGCTATAAGAGAAGCATTTAGTAATTCAGATGCATCAGTGGCATTATTCCAATCAGCATTATTTGCGGGAATAGTTGCTATGATTATGGGAGCAAGTAAAAAAATGTTCACAATAAGTCAAGGTATAGAAATATGGGTAGATGGAATGAAAACTTTACTTATAACTTGTGTAATATTAATATGTGCATGGTCATTAAGTTCAGTTATAAAAGAATTAGGAACTGCTAAATTCTTAATAAACTACTTATCAGATTCAATACCAGCATTTACACTACCAAGTATAATATTTGTTTTAGGAGCAATAATATCATTTGCAACAGGAACATCTTATGGAACAATGGGTATACTTATGCCACTTGCTATACCACTAGCATACTCAATAAATCCTGATATGAGCTATGTAATAGTATCTACAAGTGCAGTTTTAACTGGTGCAATATTTGGAGATCACTGTTCACCAATATCAGATACAACAATATTATCATCAATGGGAGCAGGATGTAATCATATAGACCATGTTAGAACACAAATACCATATTCTCTATTTGTAGGTGCTATAACTATATTATTTGGTTATATACCAGCAGGATTTGGATTACCAGTTTATATAGTACTTCCTGTAGCATTAGTTGCAGTATTTGTAGGAGTACAAATATTTGGTAAGAGTGTCGATGTGGATACAAATGAAAATATAGATATAGAAGAAGCATAATGTCATAAATAATCAAAATAAGTCAAATATAAATTAGTAATCAAGATATAATAAATATAAATCAAAAATCAATCAAAAAACTGCTAGCTAAATATAGTTAGCAGTTTTTTGATTTTGCTAAATAAAAGCATTAAAAATAAACTTCTTGGTAATAATATTTAAAAATGAGAAATTTTTAGAATAAAGATTTTTATATATAAAAAAGGAGTATTTTTATGCCTTATGTAAACTTCAAAGAAGAAAATTATAAATTAGATAAACAAATAAAAAACCGAAAAGAAAACAATAAAAAAATAATAAGCCAAATAAAAAAAGATAAAACTCTACTAAGTGGATATAGTCTTAATGGAGAATATAGTTTTAAAAATACAAAAAAACAAATGATAGGTACTCAAGGTGTTTTAAAAGATGAAGATTTTCAAGTGATTAGTGACGAAGATTTTATCTGTGCGAATTTTTTTAATTGCAAATTTCAAAATATAAAATTTATAAATTGTACATTTATAGGATGTAACTTTAAAAAATGTAGTTTTGGAGGCGGTGGAATTATCTTTGAAAATTGTACATTTGTAAAATCAGATTCAATTAAAACTCCATCTTTAAATGTAAAAGATAATTTGGGATGTTATTTTGAAGACTGCTACATATATGCTCAATTTAAAGGAAGTAATATATCGTATTCATTATTTGAAAGATGCACATTTGAAAACACAAATTTTGAATTGTCAGACTTGCAAGCTGTTATTATAATACAAAGCGATCTTTTTAAAATAGTAGTAAGTGATTGTGATTTCCAAAATTTCAAAACACAAAAATGTTATATGAGTGATTTTGAATTTGACGATAAATATATGACTACTTTTGATGACAAGACATTTTTTGATAAATTAGTAGAAAGAAAAAAAGATAGAGATGAGTACGAAGGTTTTTATATGATATATCAAAATATAGCTTTTCAATATGAACAAAATAATTTGAAAAGCAATTTTGGTGAATACTATTTTTTAGGTAAAAAGGCTGAACACAAAACTTTGGATTTTCTTCCAAAAATAAAATCATATCTATACTGGTTTTCATGTGGTTATGGAGAAAGACCTCTCTACAGCATTTATTTTAGCTTTTTTATAATTTTTTTATTTACAGCATTATTTTTATTAGTAGGTATAGATATAGAAGGTGATGTTATTCAGTATAGTAATTTAAAAATGATAGAAGGTCTCTCTTTTGGTGAATTTTTGAAACATCTATTAAGAGCATTCTCACTAAGTACAAGTTTATTTAGTGGTGTTGGGGATGAATTATGTGAACCTACAATACAATCTGTAATACTTGCAGATATAGAGATGATATTTGGCGTAATTGTTATGGGACTTGGAATAGGTACACTTACTAGAAAAATAGTACGATAATATAAAATCTCTAGGTAAAAGATTTGATTTTACTTAGAGATTTTTTAAACTAAAAAATATTTTTTAAAATAGTCTAGTTAAGGTTAATTAAAGGTAATGATAGTAGTATATAAATGAAAATAATACATAATTTAATTGTATATATATTGTTTTATATAAAGAAAAGTGTAAATATACTGGTTTTATGGTACAATTAAAAAAAGAATATCAAATGGAGGAGAACAATGACTTCTAATCAAAGAATAGACGAATTTTTAAAACTTCAAGACAAGGGCATTTCTTTAGATGAAATTGCTTCTACATTGGGCATAAAACCGCAAACACTGAAAAGAGATTTAAATAAAAATGGATATAAAAGTGTGAAAGGAAAATATATAAAGAGGGATGAAAAATCTCAAAATGTATCAATACAGGTATCTTTTGTAGATAACGAATTAAATCAAAAAAATAATGAAAAGAAAGCTAAAAAAACAACTCCTAAAAAAACTAAAATTGCAGAACAAAGTAATAAAAATGAAAAAGTAAAAGTTAAAAATACAAAAACTAGTAAAACTAAAAAAGATAAAAAAATAAATTTGACACAAGAAGATTTAGACAAATTGTGTGAAGTTTATGATTGGTATTTAGAAATTAAAGATTGTAAATCTTTAAAACCTAAAAAAACTAAAAAAGAAATAGTTGTTGATTTTGAAAAAACGGAAGATAAAACTGTAAGTATGAAAGTGGATAAAGGAGTATGGGAAGATTTTTTACGTCTTTGTAGCAATACTTCTCACGATAGAAAGACTTTAGTAACTCAAGCTTTGAGTGATTTTATGAAGGTACATAAAGATCTACTTTAAATTTATTTAGATAGGGGATTTTATTATGAAAAAAAGTAAATTAAAAATTATGCTAATATTATCTGTATTTTTGGCATTAGCAATGATATTGTGTATTTTTATATTTAAAAATCCTAAAGATAAACAAGAATATAATATCGATAAAAAAGAAGCAAAGATCTTAGAGATAGAAAATAAAAAAATATATGATATTTCGAGTTCTATTTCCAAAAAAGGCGTTACAACAAAAATAAAAAATATATCAGCTGATCCAGTTAGAGATATTACTATAG
>SKEA01002323.1_pt1 | contig 11398 bp, 10 predicted proteins | sample 4826601 | NCBI WGS metagenome assembly SKEA01 (sample SAMN11008821, study PRJNA524170) | human gut metagenome | biome: Human fecal sample; material: Feces; isolation source: fecal sample from pouch patient p13, p53 | host: Homo sapiens | place: Israel: Tel-Aviv | collected 2016-07-06 | reverse complement strand
TCCGTATTCGGACCACTACATATGTACCAAGATGTCATCCTTATCGGGATGACATCTTTTTTTCGCTATAAATCTTTTAATGAAATTTTTCGCTCGAACAAACCAGTTGGTGATTGATATATAATTTCAGCGTCACCCGTTAACTTAATGCCACCAGGAACCTGTAACTTACCAAAATCTGTTTTCACACCTAGCACCTTTAAATCACCATACGAGGCATTCGCATGTAAGCCAATAAACATATTGGTCAAAATTCCTTGCTTCCCTAAAACCAGCTTATTCTTAACAAATTGATTTTTCGCTTCCAGCAGCTCAATCTGATCACGAGCAGAATTAAGTATCTTCTTGAACTTGTTCATCTCGTAAAGTGGAAAGTATCGGTTAACCTGGGCAAGCGTTGCGTCAAAAACAGTCAGTAAATTCTGATTTAATTGCACTTCAGACTCATTCTGCTTACCTAAAAATGCGCGCTGTAAAGTTAATGGTAAATACAGCTCTTGAATGTTGTGATAATACGTATCAGTACCAAGTGCGAAGCGGTGCGTTTGACCTTTAATTCTATCTCGAACCACCTGTTCAAACCGTACCTTCGGCAATAACACTTCATACGTCAGCATCTTCTTGTTGTTGGCAGCAATGAGCGGTTCAATTACTTTCGTCACCGCTTGCTTGTTTGTCATTCCTTGTTGTTCCAACTGCTCAATTTGTGTCACCATAGTTGTAGGTACACCTACAACTTGGTACTGGACATCCTTTTTAGTCGATACTTTCACGATAGCCATGTAAGCCAGCGTTTTTCCCGTATAACCACCATAAATAGCTGTATCGAAGGATTGTTTTTTCCGAATTAATCGCTTGCCATTATCACTTGCCTTCAAGAGAGTTTGATCAAACATTGCCCCATAGTTTTCGGATACCTCACGCGTCACCAATAATCGCTTGTAATCATAAAGCGTCTCAAAATATTTAATATCGGTTAACTTATCCCACAAAACTTCACCAGTATCGATATCCGTAATTGGGGTATCAGTCTTAGCTAGTTTTCGGATAACATTGAAACGTGTTAGGTTAACCGGCTGTTTAGCGAACTTACCGTAGACGAAGAATCGTTCCAGCTTCGGATATCGCTTCAACAAATAGGTGCCAATGAAAGCAGTTAAGGCTGCGTCAAATGCATGATGGTAGTCATTGACCTCACGAATCTTCGGAAAATCAAACGTTTGTCGAAATTGATGTGTCAAGTTCGCTTTAACCGACACAATAGCGGTGGATGGATATTCTGCATTAATCAGCTCTTCAACTAGTTTGATAACCTGACGTGTCTCAACCAACTGCCGATTAATAAAACCAGTCGCGTACTTGCTGATTTCATCAGGACGCATCAGTAAGTGGTCAAGCTTCCGTTTGGTCATCAGCCCCATTCGGTGCATCTCTTTCCACTTAGCACCCATCTTTTTCCCAAACTTTTCACTAGCAAACGTATCATTTTTCTCACGATTGATTCGTGCATTTGTCAGTACTCGATTATCTAATGAGTCATCTTTCACCAGAGATTGTGGCAAGATGTGGTCGATATCATATTCTGACAATCGATCGATATTAATCGCATCACCGGTATACAAATCGCGGCCATTTTGTAGGAAATAAAGTACGAGCCGCGTATTGAAATTAGCTTTGTTCTTGATTTTCTCTTTTAATTCACGTTGGACTTGATCACTGACAATGGCCTGAGCTGTTCCCTGATAGGCTGCAACAATTTGTTTTGACCGTGATTGTGTCCGCCGACCAGCAACGCCACCACCACGAGCCGCTTCCACAAATATCCAGTTAGGTGTTTGACCATGCATCGCATCTTTAATGTCAGCTAACACCACCATCACTTCGCGAATAGCCTTCTTATTTTGCGGTGACGTATATAATTCATTGATGGTATCTTGAAGATCCGCCGTTGTTAGGTTGGCCTGGTTTGCCGATTTAATTTGATTCTCAATGGCAGGTTGGCTTCGTAATTGCATGAAATTAGCGTTTGTCTCCCACAAGCCGTCCATGATTGAACGATTATTATCATCTTTGAGACCTGTTAATAATTTTCGTGATAATTGTCCCCAGCCACGATATCGTAATTGACCTAGTTGCTTAAGTTGGGCCGCTGTCAGCCAGGAAATCTCTGTCAGTTTTTGCTTAAAAATCGTACTATCTTCAAAAATAGTTGACCATAAAATGATTTTTTCAATATCAGCTTGCTTACGCACGTCTGACATAGCTTCAGGCAACACCTGTTTCAAATCATGATACGTGGATAACGAACTATTGAATACTTTCGGATCCGCAAGCCCCGTAATTCGTGGCGCAGTGGGAAACTCTCCCGCTGCAACTAAATTGTCTTGAATATTCTTAGCTGTTACTCGTTTGTGTTTCTTAAACACTTGGTTGTATAGTCGTTGTTTTTGCCGGGGTGTTAATTGCCCATCATCAACTCGAATATTATTCAGCTCATTGAGCACCATAAAGCGTTGGTAAATCAAGCTTCGTGCGGGTAGTACTTCCTCACCAATCAAATACGTATCCGTCGTCTGCATCCGCTGAATGAAAGCAGTCGCCGAGGCCACCCGATCGACCTTATCATCAAAATTCCATGGCGTGATTGGCCCATCAGCCTTACGTACCATCCATGCAAAACCTGCATTGGCAGTTGCTGCCTGCATTTCTTTAGTAATCAGCGGTCCAACATAATAAGGCACCCGGAAACCGACAAGCTCATCAAGTTTGTATGGAAACTTACCGCGTCGCTTGATGACCGGATTTTCTTCACCCAACCACGGGTAGTATTCCTTCTGATTACTAATAATTTGATCTAGCTCATTTTGTTGAACCTGATAAGGAATGGCTCCATTCTGCTTTATCCGTAATTTAGGCATGAATTGTTCAGAGTCAATAGCTTGCTTAATTTGAGCTGCCCAACTATTCAAATCTACATCGGCGTCAACAAATTTTCCCAAGGCCTTTTGAAACGCTTCTTGCGTCACCTGTTTACTTTTCACACCATCAATATATTGATCGTAGGTTGCCCGAATGGCCCGCCCGCGCTTGGCGTCTGACTGAGAGCGAATATACGCTTTCAATAACTTCAAATCTTCGCCATGGCGTTTATACTTCTCAACCATACTCTGTGAGAACCGTTTACCTTCTGGAATAAGCTGTGCAAGGTTGACGCTGGCGTATAACCGAATTACCTCATCAATAATTTGTTGGCCCACTTCGCTAAAACGGTCTTCAATGCCAGGAAGTTTGTCTTGATTTTCCTCTAAACTAAAGGCCCAATCCTTTGCTTCAGTAGCGTCGATGTCCGTTAGAGTCAGCACATCAATCTTGGTTTTATTTCCAACGAGGGCTTTCGCAAATTCTGTTACCACTGCCTTTTGGCGCTTCTTTTCCGCAGTAGTCGCGCCAGTTAAAACTGCTAATAGTGGCATAATTAATTTTTGGCGGTCACTACGCGAGATATCAGTTCGTACCAATGTTTGTTTGATGCTGTCAAGCAACGCTACATCGGTTGTCAGGTTCAAGTTCAGCTCCAGATCAGCCTGACTAAACAAATGATTCAAAGTTTCAAAGTGCTGCTGTAAATCAAGTGTCCCACTTCGATACGCTGTCGCTGCATCATTACGCAAAAAATTGCCGCGATATTTGACAATATGGTGAATCGCTAGGTAAATTTCACGCACATCAAACTTGCGGTGCTGAGTCATCAGCGCCTCACGTAAATGATAAATCGTTGGATAATCATGATAGAAATCCTGATCACTCCGATCATTAAACAACGTTTTTTCAAGACCGTTATAATTAGGATCACGAGGTGAAATATCCGAATATTTGCGCCGCGCAAAGAAATTGATATCCACCTTGCTGATTGGTTGGTCAAAGAATTCGCGTAGTAATCGTAACCGCCATTTCACCCGTTTCAACCGACGACGCGTTGTTCGAAATCCCCGCCGGTCTGCTGCGGCTGCCCCTTCTTTAAATAACCGTACACCAATCCCAGTCTGCCCCTTAATTTTTCTGACATGACCACTTGCATCCACAACCGTCCAGCCAACCGAGTTCGTACCAATATCCAAGCCTACACCGTATGGTTCTTTCATTTATACATCCTCCGATAAATTTTAGATTATGCACTCATTATCGCGCAGTTGGATAATCATTTGCAACAAGCAAAAGTTAATCCTAGCAACGATTGTAAGCGCAGTCTTAATTATTTTCTTTAATATTAATGTATTAAATATATAATCTTTGTCGTGTCGCCAAAATTAGCGACCTATTACTATAGACAAAAATACGGTGATGACACAAAGAATGTTATCACCACCGTACTTTGAAATAACTATAATTTTAAAAATAATAATGCATCAAGGAAACTCACTGACCACGACCTAGCACGTCGCCAAAAATTCCAACAACGCCTTATTAAATGCCACCGACTGTTCCGCCATCACGATATGACCAGCTTCCGGAATGACAACACTCTGTCCTCGTAGTGCCATTTGAGCAGTCACTGCCGCAAAGTCGGGATTGAAGAACGGTGACTTGGCGCCCGCAATGATCAAGAACGGTACGGTCAATTGGCGGATCACATCCCGCCAATCCTGAACCGCGTGGTTAACCAACAATGGAAACATTAATTTCGCATCGAACGGTGCCTGCGCTTCTACTGCCTTGACGCGCGCATACGTCGCATCATCGATGTGCTTAAACGTCGAGTGTCCCAGCGGCATTCTAAAATAGTCCGGAATATCCTGCCATTGAACCTGTTTGAACCCATATTGCCAGTGCGGTGTATTGATCATCCGCGGCGTTTGATCCACGTCGATCAGGGCCTTAATTCCTGTATCACCATACAATGACACGTACGCAAACCAAGTCGCGGCTCCCATCGAATTACCGAGTAAAATTGGTTGTTTGAGTTGTAATTTTTCAATCAATTCATGCGCATCCACCGCGCGACGACTCATACGTAAGCCTTTCGCCGTGTGCTCGGATAAACCTTGGCACCGCCCATCTAAATTAATGACCCGGTAGCCCGCCTGAATCAGTACCGGGATTTGAGCGCGCCAAATATCCTTAGCGCCACCAAATCCCGTCAAAATAACGATTGGCTGCCCCTGGCCTTCATCCGTATAATCTAACTGAACGTGATCTGACGTGATAAAACGCATTTCACCATCCCCCTTTTTGACTATTCATTCAACATGGTCGTTAAAATCTTGTGGCGTTAGCTTCTTTAATTTTTCTAGCCATTGGCGCGTTTTGTCATCCAGCCCAGCTTTGGAAAGTGTATTCTGGGCAATTACTGTCAAATCAAGCAACTGAGCAACCTTTTCCCAATCAATCCCCGTCGCTGTTTGAATACTGGTTTGTAGCTGTCGTACTTGCTCAGTCGTTATTTGGCCCAATTGTCGTGAATCACCAGTTAATGCTAATAGGGCATTGATTGCTAATTGCTCTGATAGGCAGGCCTGCCACGTCGCTGGGGACAGTGCCTCAGTTAACGTAATCCGCTCACTTAACGGCACAGCTGGCACTTCCTTGTTCAGAAAAGCCGTCCAGCGCGCCATTTCCTGGTCAACTAAGGCATACCCCTGCCACGGTAACTGCCGATTAAAGGTCTGTAACGTTTGCTTCGTCAATGCCACTACTGACCACGTTGTCTGACCATTGTCGCTCAATTCTGCTTGCCCTGCGGCTAACCACTGTGCCATAAAACGTTGCATCATCTGTCGCATCGCCGGCCGCTGTTTTGCCGCTTGCGTCAGGTGGTAACGCACTTGCAAAAATTCGCTAACCATTTCTGGCATAATCGCCCGCTTCTCCTGGGCCTGACGTCGTTGCTTTAATTGTCGTAACCGTTTCTGTTTACTGACTTTTGCATAATGTCCTTGCTTGACCATCGTGCCACCACTTTTCCTGATATTGATATTGATATTGATATTGATATTGATACCTAATTTTAACGCAATAAAAGCCCAAAATAAAAGCACTTACCATTTACTGGCAAGTGCTCTTAATTACAACGTTTCTTCCTTGTTACCGGCGTATTTACGGAAATAAATCAATGTCATGATGACCAGAAATACAACACCGACTAAAATTGAGTAGCGCGTTTCCGGATTAATAAACATGAAGACCAGTGTTAACGCGAGGAAGGCCAACGTTAAATAATTTGAATAGGGTGATAATGGCATTTTAAAAGGATGGTTCGCCATCTTGGCTGCGTTTTGCTTACGGAACGCAATTTGACTCACTAGAATAACAAACCACGGTACCATACCGGGCAAGACACTCGAACTGTAAACCATCACGAAAATCTCGCTAGCGTCCTTGAAAAACATTGGTAATACAACATTCAAGACGACTCCAATTAGAATCCCGGTCGCAATCGCAATAACGGAATAAAATGGTACTCCATGACGATTTAATAAAGTCATCTTCCTTGGTAACTGGTGACTTTCCGCCAACGTGTAAGTCATTCGACTCGCACTATAAATTCCAGAATTTGTTCCCGATAAGGAAGCCGTAATAACCACGAAGTTGATAATCGAAGCCGCAGCGGTAATCCCAATTTTGGCAAATGTCTGTACAAACGGTGAACCGATCTGGCTTAACTTATCCCAGGGGTAAATGCTGACAATTACGAAGATGGCCCCCACGTAAAAGATTAAAATCCGGGCAACCGTTGAACGAATCGCTTTAACGATCGTGCTTTGTGGATTTTCAGCTTCACCAGCTGTAATTCCGAGCAATTCTGTTCCTTGGAAAGAGAAACCAGCGACTAAGAGTACGCCGAGAATCCCTCCGCCGGTAGTGAAACTACCAAGTCCTCCGACAAAACCATGATTACCAACTGAAAGATTTTTAGCGACGTCAATATGACCGCCCATAATTCCAAAAATAGATAAGAAACCAATAATCAAGAATAAAACAACAACAGTAATTTTAATGGCTGACAACCAATATTCAGTTTCGCCAAAAGTTTTAACTGATAAGGCATTGATTGCAAAGACAATAATTAAGGCAATCAGTGAAAAAATCCAACTTGGAACATCTGGTAACCAGAATTTGATACAAAGGGCAACGGCTGTTAAATCAACCGCTACGGTAATTGCCCAGTTTAACCAGTAATTCCAACCTAGAGCAAAACCAAAAGCTGGGTCAACATAACGTGTTCCATAGTCTGAAAAAGAACCAGAAGTGGGTAAATAAGTGGCCATTTCACCAAGTGATGTCATGAGGAAGTAAACCATTGCTCCTATAAGAACATAGGCAGTCAGTGCACCAAATGGTCCTGCCGTGTGAATGACATCGCCTGAAGTCAGAAACAATCCAGTTCCGATTGTTCCGCCAAGGGCAATCATGGAAACATGACGTGATTTTAAGCCGCGTTTTACTTGCGTCTCAGTAGTTGAGTTTGAAGAATTTTCCAAAATTCTCTCCCTAATAAAATTTATTCTACACCGACTTGTTTGACTCAGACTCAACCTTACTCCTGTTTAGTTTAGAAAAGTCTGAGAAAAACAAAAAAAGCAATCCTACTAGATAGAATAGATTGCTAAAGGTCCGACAAAATTTTAAAAATTTTCTTGAACGAATAGCCCTCCGCATGGTTATTAACCATTTGCGACAGTCTAGTGAGTTTTTCTCACTAGCCCAAGAACTTTGCTGAGCAACAAAATTCTTTCGGCAACCTCTCCTCCTCTAAATACGCGTCTTTGTTGTGCTCCAACTCGGCGTAGATTCATATCAGTTGCGACCTCTATCGATGTGTTATTTGTAATTCTAGCGCAATTTTAAGATGATGTCAAGGAAGAGAATGTAAAATTAATTACAAATAATCACTTTCTTTGTAAGTTTATTCATTTGTCATTTATGTTATACTTATGAGGATAGGACTGCTATGTCAGTCAATAAAAATCAGTCTTTTTACTGAAATTTTCTAGGAGCAAAATATGGATTTTATTCGTGCCATTATTTTAGGTATTATTGAAGGAATCACTGAGTGGTTACCTATTTCCTCAACAGGACATTTGATTATTGCTGATGAATTTATTCGTCTTAATCAATCAGCCGCTTTTAAAGAAATGTTTGATGTTGTGATTCAGCTAGGAGCAATTTTGTCAGTTGTTGTTCTTTATTTTCATAAATTGAATCCATTTAATAAGTTAAATCCAGCTGACAAACAAAAAACCCCACGTGAAATTCAATTAACTTGGCGTTTGTGGTTGAAAGTTTTGATTGCGGCTTTACCAGCAGCGATTATTGGTTTACCACTTAATGACTGGTTGGACAAACATTTTTACCATTTTGTTCCTGTTGCCTTCATGTTAATTATTTATGGGGTAGCATTTATTGTCATTGAGCGTCGGTGGGTACCAAACCATGAATTTTCCGTAATGAATATTGACCGTTTACCTTATCGTGCCGCTCTTTATATTGGATTATTCCAAGTGCTTTCTTTACTTCCAGGGACATCGCGTTCAGGTGCGACAATTGTCGGTGCTTTATTAATTGGTGTAAGTCGTGAAGTTGCCGCAGAATTTACCTTTTTCTTGGGTATTCCAGTTATGTTTGGGGCTAGTTTCATCAAAATACTTCACTTTTTCAAAAATGGGAATTCTTTAAGTTTTGAACAATTTGGGGTCTTGTTAGTAGCTTGTATAGTTGCCTTTGGGGTATCAATGGTTGCCATCAAGTTCTTGACCGATTATGTGAAAAAACACGATTTTACTTTCTTTGGGAAATATCGGATTGTGTTAGGGATTATCCTTCTTATTTATGCAATGTTTAAAGCCTTCTTGGGCTGAGAATGAGATAAATTATGCCAACTCTCTTTAGTTGGTATTTTTTATTTTAAAATAGTTCTCTTTGCTGAGGGAAAGTTTAAATGTATTCTTGCTAAAAATAGAAAAAAGTGATAGAATATAACTCTGTGGGAAAAACTCACAACTTACGCAGGACTCAACCTGCGTCATTAGTCCAAAAGGAGGAAAAATCAATGACTAAATACGAAATTCTTTATATTATTCGCCCAAACATTGATGAAGAAGCAAAAGCTGCCCTCGTTGAACGTTTCGATGGAATCTTGACTGACAACGGTGCTGCAAATCTTGAGTCTAAAGACTGGGAAAAACGTAAACTTGCTTACGAAATCAATGATTTCCGCGAAGGTATCTACCACATCGCAACTTTTGAAGCTGAAACAACTTCAGAAGCTTTGAGCGAATTTGACCGTCTTGCTAAGATCAACCTTGACATTCTTCGTCATATGATCGTTAAAGTTGAAGCTTAAGAGCTTTCATTTCTAAGGAGAAGTTCATCATGATTAACAATGTTGTATTAGTAGGACGCATTACTCGCGATCCTGAACTTCGATACACCCCTCAAAATCAAGCTGTCGCAACATTTTCATTGGCTGTAAACCGTCAATTTAAAAATGCGAATGGCGAACGTGAGGCTGATTTCATTAACTGCGTTATTTGGCGCCAACAAGCTGAGAATTTGGCGAATTGGGCTAAAAAAGGAGCTTTGATTGGGGTAACTGGTCGAATTCAAACACGTAACTATGAAAATCAACAAGGTCAACGCGTTTATGTGACTGAGGTTGTGGCTGACAGTTTCCAAATGTTGGAAAGTAGATCTGCTCGTGAAGGTATGGGAGGCGGAACTTCTGCTGGTTCATATTCTGCACCTAGCCAATCTACAAATAATACTCCACGTCCACAAACGAATAACAATAATGCAACACCGAATTTCGGTCGTGATGCTGATCCGTTTGGTAGCTCACCGATGGAAATTTCGGATGATGACCTTCCATTCTAATAGGGTGAAATAATTGACGCTAAAGCGCCTAATTATTTCACGGAAACCGCTATGGCGGATTTCCTAACCCTCTTACTAGTTATTATGAAAAGCAGAATCGGCTTTTCATAATAACGTCGTAATCCTAAGAAAGCTTTAAACAGACATCTAAAAATAATATAAGGAGAAATAAAATGGCACAACAACGTCGTGGCGGCTTCAAACGCCGTAAAAAAGTTGACTTCATCGCTGCAAACAAAATCGAAGTCGTTGACTACAAAGACACTGAACTTTTGAAACGTTTCATCTCAGAACGTGGTAAAATCTTGCCACGTCGCGTGACTGGTACATCTGCTAAAAACCAACGTAAAGTGGTTAACGCAATCAAACGCGCGCGCGTAATGGCTTTGCTTCCATTCGTAGCTGAAGACCAAAACTAATAAATGAAAGGCTGCTTCGGTAGTCTTTTTTTGTATAAAAATTTGACAAATAGAGTTGATATTTACTGACAGAATGCTCGGTTCCGTCCGAATTTACTGACCAGAAATTTGTCAGAAAAAGAGAATAGATTGATAACTTCATCAAGTATTTTTGATTAATACTATGTTTTTGTCAGTGAATTTATGATAAAATGGACAAATGATTGAATTGATAATAGGAGCAGTGCTCTTAAGTTTGTTAATTTATGGAATTTTTATAGAGCCTCATTTGATGAAAGTGAGACATGTAAAAATCGCTCAAAAACAAAATTTAAAAATTGCTCATTTTACCGATACCCACTTTGCTTGGCACACGACTAGTCGTCGTTTTAAAAAATTTGCTCGAAATATTGCTAATGAACAGCCAGATTTAATTATTTTTTCTGGAGATTTATTTGACAAGGTTGCTTGGGCAAAAAATCGAGATTGGACTGATTTACTGACGATATTGTCAGAACTTAAAGCTCCTCTTGGGAAATTTGCGATACTTGGTAATCATGATTTTGATGATGAAAAATCGTCAAGGTTTGTTGAAGAGTTTCTAGAAAAAGCTGGTTTTGTTCTGTTGAAAAATTCATCAGTTGTCAAAGATAATTTATCTATTTCTGGGGTTGATGACTGGCGTGAGGGACGGCCTGATTTTAAACTTGAGCCCATTGATGCAACATTTTCGCTTTTAGCCCTTCACGAACCGGATACTATTTTAGACATGGAAACAATTAAGGAATTTGATTTAATTCTTTCTGGTCATAGTCACGGAGGGCAAATTCGGATAGGAAATTGGCGTTTACGCAATAAGGGGTCAAGTAGTGCTGATGCTGGTTTGTATCAGCTCAATGACCGAACAAAATTGTATGTTAATCGTGGAATTGGTTTGACTTTCTTACCTATTCGTTTTGGGGTGCCTCCAGAAATTGTGTATTACTACATCTAAAAAAATCTGTCAGTAATTTTGACAGATTTTTTTATTTAAAAATTTACTGACAGCTTTGTTAAAAATTCTGTCATTACATTTCTCTTGCAGTCATGATCGTTTCGCGTCCCATATTATCAACGGCTCGGTAGTGTAG
>SKEA01002319.1_pt1 | contig 11416 bp, 3 predicted proteins | sample 4826601 | NCBI WGS metagenome assembly SKEA01 (sample SAMN11008821, study PRJNA524170) | human gut metagenome | biome: Human fecal sample; material: Feces; isolation source: fecal sample from pouch patient p13, p53 | host: Homo sapiens | place: Israel: Tel-Aviv | collected 2016-07-06 | reverse complement strand
GGCTATAGCTCCTCCTTGCGAATATGAGAGGGACAAAATTATTAGGATTTAAGCGTGAAAAAGCATCTGGGTGTACACTGACAGTTTCTCTAAAACAACTCAAAAACCAGCTAATGCTGGCTTTTTCGTCTATTTAATCATCTAGAGTTATGATAGGAAAATAATAATAATTTAGATAGGAAAAGGAAAAATTCGCTCTAGATTTTAAAGTACATATTAATTAGCGACGCTGTCTCAATTCACCAGTTTTGGCATCGCAGAAAAGGCGTTTACCACCAACATAGACATAACGTCCTTTAACTTGACGACCTGAACCGTCAAAGTAAAGCTGTTTGCCATTGATGACCTGTTTCCCAGTCACTGCTTGACCTGCTGCGTTGAAGTAATACCAGCAACCACGTCCAGCTTCGACAAAGCGATTCACCACTTGTTCACCAGTGTGGGCATCAAAGTAGCATTTCTTACCTTGGACAGTGAGCAATTTACCTTTGACTTGAGCACCGTTGCTACCAAAGTAGTAAACTTTATTGTTAATGTTTTGAAGACCTGTCACTTTGTGACCTTCTTGGTTAAGGTAAGCCCATTGGTTAGCCGCGATTTGAATGAATTGGTTAATGACTGCTTGACCAGTAACGGCATCATAGTAACGTCCTTCAGCCCAGCCACCTTTTAATTGGCTATGGTCTTTGTTGAAGTAATAGAGTTTACCATCAATCACTTTGGCACCTTGAACGAGGCAACCAAAAGCATCCGCATAATACCAGTTGTTGTTTTCAAAGATAAAGCGTGAGACAGCCATTTCACCTGTTTGAGCTGAAATGTAGTATTGCTTGTTGCCTTGTTGCATCATCTGACCTTTGATTTGACGACCTTCTGAGTCAAAGCAGTATTCTTTACCATTGATGATACGTTTTCCTGTCACAGCGTAACCATGTTCATCAAGGTAGTACCAAGCTTGGTTTTCTTTATTTTGAACAAAGGTATTTACAGCCATATTACCAGTATCAGGGATGAAGTAACGGATACGGCCATCTGAGAAGCGAATAAACTTGTCTTTAGCTTGGATACCTGTTTGTGTATCAAAGTAGAAGGTTGTGCTACCCATTTCAAGGAGACCAGTAGCCATGTGACCATAACAGTCAAAATAGCGGACATCCTTACGATAACCTGCAAAATCGTAGAAACCGTTGATAGCTTTCACACCGTTTTTATCGTAGTAATAAGTGTAGCCATCGCTACCTTTAACAAGTGAGTCACGGGCTTGAAGACCATTTTCAAGGAAGTAATAAGCCTTACCATCGATAACCTTTTCACCTTTGACCTTTTGACCATATTGATCGTAATAATACCATTGATTTTCACCTACACGTACAAATGATGACTTGGCATTGTTCGAATCAACACTTGGCTTAGTCTCGCCTGAGATGATTTGGTAACCTGAGTTATTTTGTTGATTTCCTTGCGAAATGATAGTGACATTAGCATTTGAACCATTTGAATGACCTACTGTCACGTTTGGAAACAGTTTATTTGAATTCGAAACGATAGTCACATTCGGCGTTGTTCCTGAAGCCGTGATGGTAATTGTCGTGTTTCGACCACCATTCCAATGAATGCCATTTGAGTCAGACGAACTCGTCGTAATTGTCGCAAAACCGCTAGCTGACGATGATGAAGACCATGATGATGACGACGAGTAAGAATACCAAGCTGAACTTGATGAGCTTGACGAACTTGACGCACTAGCACTTACTGATGATGAACTACTACTTGATTGGTAAGCAGAACCCGTTTGTGATGAATTAGAGTTTTGTGTTCCTACTACTTGAGAAGATTGTGACGAACTGACTTGACCAGCTCCGCCACCTACCACAGTCTGTGATGAGCCTCCTGTTGAGGTAGATGATGAAGACTCGTAGCTTGAGTTTGTTTGACTGCCATAGTTAGATGACACTGCTGACAAATGGCCAGCATCTTCCGTCAAGGTTGGTGAGTAACTTTCATTAATCAATGAAGCACTTGACTCAATGCCTGCATCTGTTTGTTCAAAACCGTCACCATTAGGAAGAGACACTTCATCTGCTTGTGCCGATTGGTCCGCTAAAAGAGCTCCACCCGCAAGTGCAACCATCGACAGCGTACTAACTCCAATAGTCACCCAGTTTTTCTTGACCTTGTGCAACTTAAATCCAACTTTCTTTTCCATAACATACACCTTTCAATATAACTTTATTTCTCTATACTATGTTAAGGGATTTTGGAAGCGAATACAATTACAGATGCATAACCCTAGTCTCATAAGACTAACCTTCTACCCATAATCCATTTGAAGAAACAAGCCTAAGATATATACCTATAACCTTTATATGTTAGAAAACGTTACCAAAAATAACGTTCGGATTTTCTTAAATTCACACAGAAATTCCGATGTTTAGCCGTTTTAGCTCCCCCTTCATTAGAGGACTGAGTATAGTTTAAAACGAAAGTAAGCAGTTTATTGACGATTCTATTAATCAAACTCATTGTTTGCTTACAATCCACTAGACATTTCGAGGGAAAATGATAAAAGAAAATACTTCAAGTACTTAAAAGTTTTGAAATTATGTGAAAAGCTACTGATTTTCAATCTATAAGCTTCTGGGATAGTCCCAAAAATACTTTTTTCTGCCTACTTATCGTTTTCTGACCCAAGCTCCAGTATTGGCGTCATAGTAACGGCGTTGGCCTTTAACCCAGACGTAACGGCCTTTGACCTGACGGCCAGAAGCGTCAAAGTAGAGGTGTTGGCCGTTGATGACTTGTTCACCCGTTACGGCTTGGCCTGAGGCGTTAAAGTAATACCAAACACCGCGAGAAATTTGGATGAAGCGATTGGTTACGGCTTCACCACTATTGGCATCAAAATAGTATTTCTTGCCTTTATAGGTAAGGAGTTTACCCTTGGCTTGGACACCATTGCCTTCAAAGTAGTAAAGTTTACCATTGATATGCTGGAGACCAACTACCTTTTGACCATTTTGGTTGAGGTAAGCCCATTTGTTGGCACCAACTTGGACAAAGCGGTTGGTTACGGCCTGACCTGAGTCACCATCATAGTAACGGCCGTTGGCCCAGGCACCCTTGACTTGGCTATAATCATTGTTGAAATAGTAGTGATTACCATTGATGACTTGAGCACCTTTAACCAACTTACCATTGCCATCGACATAGTACCACTTGTTGTTTTCCGTCACAAAGCGTGAACGGGCAATTTCACCACTATCGCCATCAAGGAAGTAACGTTGGTTATTGATAGTGACAAAGTGTCCCTTAACCTGACGTCCTTCATTGTCAAAGTAATACTGTTTACCGTTAATAGTTTGTAGGCCTGTCACGGCATAACCGTTGCTATCGAGGTAATACCAAGCCTTGTTCTCAGGATTTTGCGCAAAACGGTTGACTGCGAGATTTCCTGTATCTGGAATGAAGTAACGTGTGCGTCCGTCCGCAAAGCGGATGAACTTGTCTTTGGCTTGAATACCAGTCTTTTCATCGAAATAGAAGGTTGTGCCATACATGTCGTGGAGACCACGATACATTTGACCGTTGCCATCAAAATAGCGAACGTCTTGGCGAGGACCTGCAAAGTCGTAGAATCCGTTAAAGGCCTGAACCCCTTTAGGATCGTAGTAATAGACGTGACCATCACTGCCTTGGCGAAGGACATGACGTAGCTGGAGACCATTGTCTAGGAAGAAATATTTCTTACCATCAATGACCTGTTCACCTGTGACCATGTTGCCATTCTTATCAAAGTAATACCACTGGTTGGCACCGATTTGAATGAAGGTATTCTTGGCAAGGTAGCCACTCGTTGAGAGGTATTGGACCTTATCACCGACCCTACGGAAACCAGTTGCTGTGATTTCTGTCATTTGTTTAGGAAGGAAGGTTTGACCTGCTTTCAGGTTGAAGTATTGGTTTGTGGCGTTATCTTGCAAGACATAACGAGCCCCTGTACCTTGGATATTGCTTCCATTGAAATACTTGGCTGACCATTGCGTGATTTTCTCATTGGTTGTCAATTTACGGCCGTTTGAAATCTGCACGCGCTCAAAGATAGCTGGGTATTTTGCCTTCAATTCATCGAGGAAGGCACCACCGTACTTGCCTTGGAAGTCATTGCCAAAGGTACGTGTTTTAGCTGCATAGAGACTATTGTAGATTTCGGCATTTGGACGTGGTGTGCCGTAGCTGTTGGTACGAGAGGCTGTTACCACTTCTTTTCCAGGGAGATTGTAAATTTGATCTGGAACCCAGTCAGCAATGGCTGAAATACCTTCTGAGTGAAGGGCACGAAGGGCATCCATGAGGTCTTTGAGTGAACCATATTTGTTGTTCTTGCTCATAGCAATATCGTAGCGGTCCTCAAAGGCATAACCATTTTCAATGATAGAATCCAAGAAAGTGCCGTCTTGGCTAGACACGTATTGTGGCGCAAATTCAAAGGAAGTGATTCCCCACTCTTTGAAGCGTTTGGCATTTTGAGCAATGACACGGTTGGTGTACTGACTTGGTGTCTTAACGAAATCTTGGAAGTTTGAGAAACCTTCGTAAATGACCTGTGAGTCAAGAGCTGCTGATGATTCAAAGACCTGCTCACCCTTCTTGATTGTCGAAGCCTTGGTGCGAGCATCTTGGTTTTCAGAAGCACCTACTGGCACCCAAACTGCCAAATAACCTGAAACTTCAACGGTTGAATGACCAGCAATATCGTCTGCTGTGAAGGTCAAGTTCCCTAGATTGTCCGTATAGCGAACCAATCCAGCTGGCACATCAGAATCCTTGAGGTAGGTCGCAAGACCTGTCGATTTGCAGAGGAGCAATGGACGATAAGCCTGATTTTTGTGAGCAGCTCCCATATTGACCACCAAACGATCATTTGCTCCCAACTTCATATCTGGACGGTTGGCTGTAAGGACGAGCATTCCTTGGTTGCGTGTTTCAGCAGTACCAAGCTGATTAGCTTCTTCTGCCCCCTTACCATAACGCACAGACGACATGATTTCATAGCCATTAAGCTTAGTGACCTTCATGTCTTGACCACCTGCTACATATTTAATACGAGCACGGAGCAGGGCATCGATGGCATTATAGTATGGTGATTTTTGAGCCATGTATTGGCCATCGTCGGTAAAGAGATCACCGTAGTAAACACGAGTGATACTGTCCTTGTTGGTCAACATTGTGGCATAGGCAGCTGGGATATTGTACTGAGTGTACTTTTTATCAGCCTTGCGCATGTCCGCATTGTAGATTTCGAAGGCCTGTTTGAGCTCATCCATGGTGAAGGTGAAACCATCTGTTTTTGGATTAATCTGCTTACTGATGATATTAGCCAAAACAGCTTGCACTTCACTATCATGGGCACGCACGAAAATATAATTGGCATCACGTGGCGTGTGTTTCTGCTCACTTGAACGATTGTTAAGAGAGTTAGTAATGACACGCTCCAAGCTACCACGGTAATTGCTCTTACGCAAGAAAGTTGTCAAAAGCGTTTCACGTAGCGGATTGTCAATAGACAACTGAGCACCCTTGGTATACTTGTTGTATTGGTGGTCGTTGTAAGACCAGGCTTCAAGGATTGACAAGTGGGCAATGGCATTAGCTTCATTATCAGCCACACGGTATTTTTCCTTGAAGTAATCAGAAGCAATCTGCAAGAGGTCCGCATCCACATTGTCCACCGCATCGATACGGACACCATCAAAGTTGGCACTTGGATCATTGCCAAGGATAGAACCAATATTCATGATGTAGTGGAGCCAGTTTAGTTGCTCGGCCTGAACAGCTGGGTTAGAGTTGTCGATATCGTTAGCCAAGAGCAACTCGTAACCACCATTTGAACGGTCTATATGGTATTTGCGTGTCCCTGTTTGGTTAGTCGGTGTGCGGTTCATAAGACGGAAATCTGAATTGGCATGACTTGTCGTACTATTATTGAGGAAGGTCAGAGCGCCTCCTTGCAAGTGGTCCTTACCAACTAAGAGATTGTCCTCACTCTCAGAGTTCCAGCCAGGCTGTGTTTTGATGAAATCTGACATCAACTGGCGAAGCCAAGTGGTATTGCCCTCACGACCAATACGTTCCTCAATTCCTCGTTGCACCGTTTCGGCAGAAGCTGCCAAGTCATAGCTCATCATGTCGGTCGTATAGGTCTTATCACTAAAGCCTTGTTGACTCATATAGTTGAGGTAGTTGACTTGTGTCACCTTGTCTGGCCACCAAGTCATCAAAAGGGGACGATAATCTTTCTCAGTTGAAGCTGTCCAATTTTTCCCGTCCTTCAAGATCTGTTTTGGACGATACCAGCTATCAGCCGTCAAGAAATTGTCCAAGTGTTCAAAACTCTTGCTTGACGTGTCGTAGGCCTGGTTATAAACCGCATAGATAGAGTTATTTGGAATGGCATCGGCACGATACAAAGGTTTACTTTGATCCACCATAGCCCCAGTCTCATCGAAATAATAAAGACGACCATCAAGTTCAATCGCTGTGTTCTTTTTCACAACGCCATTTTCAACATAATACTGCTTGCCATCAATCGTCTTCAAGTTAGTAGCTACTGGTTTATAGTCAAGACTTGGCTGACTTGGTTGGACTGGATTGTTAGGTTGAGACGGCTGGGACGGTTGACTCGGTTGAACAGGTTTGTTTGGTTGATTTGGCTGCGTTACAATGGTCACATTTGGTCTTGTGCCATTTGGACTTGTCACCGTCACGTTTGGCTTAGGAGTGTTTGGCCCTGTGATAATGGTGACATTTGGTGTCGTACCACTGGCCGTAATCGTAATGTTAGTGTTGCGGTTAGCATTGATACGAATAGTGCTGTCAGCAGCGCGTGTGGCGATTGATGGCGCTGCATTGGTCAAGACTCTAGGTCTTGCTTGTTCTGTCACACTTGGAGTAGACTGAGCACTTGTTTGCCCAGCTACTTGAGTTGATGTCTGACCTTGTGAGGCTTGTTCCGTAGTCTGTGTCTCTTGGCCACTGGATTGAGTTTGCGAAGAAACTGCCACTTCTTGACTGGCAACTGGACTAGTTTGTGCTTGAGCAGTTGCCGCCTGGCTGACTGCACTTGTCGCCGCCTGGAAGCTTGTTTCGTGACTTACGCTGGCTGTTGCTACTGCTGACACACTTGCTTGAGCACTAGCTTGCTCAGTAACAGTTGTTGTAGTCACTAGACTGGCAGTCCCATCCTCACTCAGTTGCTGCAAGCCATCACCATTTGGCGTGCTTGTCTCATCGGCCTCTACCTTACCTTGAGCTAGGAGGCTTCCGCCTGCCAAGGCAACCATTGAGAGGGTAGTTACCCCAATAGTTACCCAGTTTTTCTTAACCTTGTGTAGTTTAAAACGTACCTTATTTTCCATCTATATCAATCATCCTTTTTCTGTTGTTGTCTCTACTCTATGATATATTCAGACAAATTACAAATAGGAAAAAGTCATCTTCTTTTCATAAATCTCTGCCGGACGCTTCCTATTATTAACTTTGATTAGTAAAAATGAGACCTTACACCATATGTAAGGTCCTAAATAGAGTTTTTTTGCTTCTCAAACTCCTTCAAGCGCTTATCTTCAAAGGCTTTTGAAGATTAAAGCAAGCTTCAATTAACCTTAAGAGATAGCAAAACTATGAGAGAAGTAGCCCCTAAAAAGACAATTCTGAAAAGAAAATTTTAGATAGAAAGACTCTATTTTTTCATCTGACTAAGATCGTGGTCTGTCTATGAGGAACAAAAATTAAAAATATAAATGATTTACACAGGTGAATTCTTATTTGACTAACGAAACTAAATATAGAATCTTTTATGTCACTTCTTTAACATTTTTGATAATTCCGTTAGTTTCTGTTGTTTATTCTTAAAAAAGGATTATAATGAAGCTAGGTGAATATGTAAGCGTTTTAATTTTGCTTTAAAGGACACTTGGGGGATTATCTAAAAGATTGACATTAGTTACCTAATGCCTAAATAAGGATTATAGTAGGATAACCATTCCTGAGTCACTTTGAACCATCAAACTAGGGCTCATAAAAAGAATACAGCATCATTTCAAACTAGAGCTCTAGAGGGGACGCCTCATACTAGTAAGCTCTAGTTTTTTGTGTCTTAGAAGCCCAAAATAAACGAGATCTTCCATGCTTAGAAAGGAGGAAAATTCCGAACGGCTCTCGTTTTTCTAGAATCATTTCGTCAGAACTCATGTTTGCCTTGAACAGTCTCGTAATACCGAAATTGAGGAGACTTGGAGAAATAAGGATTGTCATAAAAAGATTAACTTACATCGTTAGGGACTCTACCCAATGCTCACTTTTCATAAACTCTCATGACAGCCCTTATTTTGCAGTATGTAAAAAGTTTAAAATGAAAGGAGAATGACCATGGAAAAGAAAGTACATTTTAAACTTCACAAAGTTAAAAAACATTGGGTAACTATTGCAGTGACAGGACTTGCTTTGGGATTGAGTTTTGCAGGATTCAGCTACGCTTTGGCTGAAGAACAACCTACACCTGTTAATGAAGCAACTGTTGAAGCCATCATCAAAGAAGGCGCTATTGACGTTGAGGCTCCAGCAAGTAATGAAGCCACAACTAAACCTGTAGAAAACACAGCTGCTACCGCTTCGAGCGAGGTTGCAACTGTGTCAGAAACACCAGTAGCTAGCTCTGAAGTGGCTTCAACAGAAACAGTCTCTGAAAAACCAAGCTCTGAAGTCACAAGCACAGCTAGTTCGGAAGCAGCTAGTTCAGAAACTACACATTCTGAGGTAAGTGCAACGACTAGTGAGAGTGTTACAACTGAGAATTCGTCACCAACAACTAGTGATACTGATACCCCTAATTCTCAAGTTCCCTCTGCTGAAAATAATATCACTGGCGGTCACTACTACAGTGATAAACAGGGGAATTGGTACTATGAAGATGCTAATGGGAAAAAACTTACTGGAGATCAAACGATTGATAACGTAAGAGTCTCCTTCTGGGAGGACGGAAAACAAATTAAAGGACCACAAATCGTAAATCACAAACTATACCGTTATTTTGATGATAATACTGGTCAACTACAAACCAAACGTTATCTAGAATATAAGGGAAACTGGTACTATGTTGACAAGGATGGTATTCCTCTCAAGGGGGAACAAACCATTGATAGGCAAGAAGTTTATTTTGATTATGACGGAACTCAAGTCAAAGGAGACTTTAGTGAAAAGTATTCTGGTAATCTTGATAAGATGCACTATTATGACCCTAACACCGGAGCTAGGGTTAGAAAAGAAGGTCTCGTTCAAGATAAAGAAGGAAGAACATTTTTTATCAATAATGACGGTTCTAAATATACAGGAACTCGTATGATTGATGGTAATCTTTATTATTTCGAAATCGACTCTGGTGTCATGCAAAAAGGAATCAGCATAGAGCTAGAAGATGGAAAGACTCTTCCAACTTCTAATAAATATGGAACACCCACAAACATTACACGTCGTTACTATTTTGACTCAGAAACCGGTCAGTTAGTCAAAAAACAAACAATTAAAGAACATGATAAATGGTACTACTACGGTGATGATGGAAATGCTATTCGTCCTAAAGATGGGGAAACCCTTATTAATGGACAAATCGTCTATCTCTACTCAAACGGCCGTCAAGCTAAAGGAGAGCTTGTTCTTGATAATGGGGTCCTCCGTTACTATGATCCTGATTCTGGAGCTCGTGTTGTAAATACAAGCCTAACGATCAATGGGATGACTTATAACTTTGATGAAAATGGGATTGGTAAAGATGCTCCAAACCCTAACGGCTACTATAGCGATGAACAAGGTAACTGGTATTATAAGAATGCAAGCGGAGAAAACCTTATCGGTTCCCAAATCATTAAGGGACAAAGAGTATTCTTCCGGGATAATGGACAACAAGTCAAAGGGGCCTATTTAGATATATATAATGACCTTAAAGGTTACTACGATATCAATACAGGAAATCTCGTAACCAATCGTTACGTTGAAGTTAATGGTAATTGGTACTATGTTAATAAATACGGTAGCCCACTAAAAGGAGCCTACATTATTGATGGACAAGATGTTATGTTCGATCCCCATAATGGTAAACAGATTAAAGGAGGATTTGTAAGAGATCCGAAGTTTATCTCCAAATATTATTACATGCCTAAGTACTACTATGATAAAGACAATGGTTGCAAAGTAACCCATGCAGGCTTTGTTAATGAAAATGATTCAACCTACTACCTTGATGATAAAGGACAAATAGTTCTTGGACTTCAGGAAATTAATGGCGATTTCTATTACTTCCGTCCAGAAAATACGTATAAACAATATGACATTGGAGAAATGTTACGAGATCGTTTTATCTATGAAAATAATAAGGTCTATTATGTTGATCATAGTGGTAAAGTCTTGAAAAATCGCTTTTTCGAACGTAATGGAACTTGGTATTATTTTACAAAAGATGGTACAGCTGCAACAGGAGAAGTTGAAATTAATGGTCAAAAACTATACTTTGATAATCCTTGGGGTTTTCAGACCAAAGGAAGGGTTGCTCAAAACGGTAAATTCTATGACAAAGATTCTGGTGAACTAGTGACCAATACTTTTAAAGAAGTATTGACTTCCGTTGGTAGTACCATAAATGGCGAAATTTTATATGCAAAGGACTGGTATTACCTTGATAGGGAAGGCCGACCACTAAAAGGACCTCAAACACTTGATTATGTCAAAATGTACTTCTTCCCTAATGGAGCACAGGTTAAGGGACGTTTTGCTCCTGATGGACACTACTATGATAAGGATACTGGTGCACTTGTAACAAACCGTTACGTCCATATCTATAACTGGAAATTTCAAGATAAATACGGTAATCCTGTCGATAACTTTTTTATCAAGTACCCACATAATTTTATTTTTGGTCTCAATGATAACACAATACCAGTAGACATTAGTCACTACCCACTTTCAAGCAAAGACTTCGATTGTGAGGACTATTTCTACTACGTTGATGTCAATGGTGATAAAGTTACCGGTGAACAAACCATTGACAATGTCCCAGTCTACTTCCACAGTAACGGTAAACAAGCCAAAGGTGAACTAGTCACCGTTGATGGTAAAATCCACTACTACGATGCCAACTCAGGTGCCCGTTTGTCAAATATTGACATTACTATTAAAGGGCAAACCTATCACTTTGATGCGGATGGAAACGGAACACTCATTAGTTAATGAAGTTATAGAGACTCCTTCTCAATAACGACAGTTTAAAATGAAAGGAGAATTATCATGGAAAAGAAAGTACATTTTAAACTTCACAAAGTTAAAAAACATTGGGTAACTATTGCAGTGACAGGACTCACTTTAGGAT
>SKEA01002313.1_pt1 | contig 11439 bp, 5 predicted proteins | sample 4826601 | NCBI WGS metagenome assembly SKEA01 (sample SAMN11008821, study PRJNA524170) | human gut metagenome | biome: Human fecal sample; material: Feces; isolation source: fecal sample from pouch patient p13, p53 | host: Homo sapiens | place: Israel: Tel-Aviv | collected 2016-07-06 | reverse complement strand
GCTGAATAAGTACATTTTCAAGATAAAAAAAACAAGCTATAATATGCCTAGCAAAATAAAATAAGCGAAATTTGGCGTTTCGTAATAAATAATTATACAAAAAGGAGATATGAAATGAAGGTTTTAGTAATTAACTGCGGTAGCTCTTCCCTGAAATATCAGGTTATTGATTCTGAGACAGAACACGTTCTCGCAAAAGGTTTATGTGAAAGAATCGGTATCGATGGTGTTTTAACTTATCAGCCAGCCGGTCAGGATAAGATTAAGTACGAAGCTGCAATGCCTGCACATCGTCAGGCTGTTGAACTTGTATTAAAACAGTTAACAGACCCTGAAAATGGTGTATTAAAATCCATCGATGAAATTGATGCTGTTGGACATCGTATGGTACATGGTGGTGAGAAATTTGCTTGTTCCACATTACTTACAGAAGAAGTATTAAAGACAGTAGCATCTTGTAACGACTTAGCTCCTCTTCACAACCCTCCTACATTAGTTGGTGTTGCTGCTTGTAAAGAGCTTCTTCCTACAACTCCAATGGTTGGTGTATTTGATACAGCTTTCCATCAGACTATGCCACCAGAAGCTTACATCTATGGTCTTCCATATGAGTACTATGAGAAATACGCTGTTCGTCGTTACGGCTTCCACGGAACATCTCATAAATATGTTTCTTTAAGAGCTGCTGAGATTCTTGGTAAAAAACCTGAAGACTTAAAGATTGTTGTATGTCACCTTGGTAATGGTTCTTCCATCTCCGCTGTTGATGGTGGAAAATGTGTAGATACTTCTATGGGTCTTACTCCATTAGAGGGTCTTGTAATGGGTACACGTTCTGGTGATATCGACCCTACTTGTATCGAATTCATTGCTCATAAAGAGAACCTTTCTCTTGAGCAGGTTATGGATATCGTAAATAAGAAATCCGGTGTTCTTGGTATTTCCGGTGTTTCTTCTGACTTCCGTGATCTTGATGAGGCTGCAAAAGCTGGTAATAAACGTGCTGACTTAGCTTTAAGAGTATTTGCTCATTCCGTAGTTAAATACATTGGAAGTTTCATCGCTGTTATGAACGGTGTTGACGCTATCGTATTTACAGCTGGTATCGGTGAGAACGACGATATCATCCGTTCAAGAATTATCGAACATTTCGATTACCTTGACACAACTTTAGATCAGAAAGCAAACAAGATGCATGGAGAAGAACGTATTATCTCCACTCCAGAATCAAAAGTAAAAGTTATCTGTATCCCAACAAACGAAGAACTTGCAATTTGCCGCGATACAGTTGAAATCGTTACTAAGAAAATGGTAGAAGATACAGTGAAAGATGTTTTAGGTAACAACTAATTCTTTCCTATTTTTTATCATATCTTCATTACTTAATATAAAGAATCCCCCGGAAAGTTCCTCATCCGGGGGATTCGATTTTTATTCGGGAATGACAGAGGATAGACAAAAAATTCAAAAACAGACGAATCCAGGAAGATAAAATATCCCTATTTGTGGCTTTCGTCGCTGCAGGCTGAATGTTCGCTTTAAGCGCCCGCATCCAGCCTTTGCTCCCAGACCACAAATAGGGATAAATGTTACCTGTAATACAACGTATTTCTGCATAAGTTTCCCCTTTATCGTTTGCATTTCCACATGTTTTTTCATTTAATTATACTATTTATACTATTTGCAAGTAAAGTGCCGGCTATATTCTACGTTGACATTCACATTTCGTCAAGCTTTTTCCATAGATTTTTAAAGATTGTCAAAGATTGTTCACAGTATATATCTCTCTGCATTTTTGTAATGTTTCCTAACAGACAAATTCTTCTTTCCGCATCTATCCTTCTCCGCTTATTTTATGCATCATTTTGTTGTTTTTATGCATTAATTTGCATATTTTCCAACTTTTTTCTCGTTTTTTCTTGCATATTTATAAAATTAGGTGTATAGTATTCCTTGCAGCCGCAAACGCACACTGTTAAAAGAAAGACTTGACTTTTCCGGCTGTATACGAGAAGATTATTTTAAAGCGATTGATAAAACTATATTTCATGTAGGAGGATATATAAGATGAAAGAAAAAGTTGTATTAGCATACTCAGGTGGTCTTGATACCACAGCAATTATCCCATGGCTGAAAGAGACATTTAACTATGATGTTATCTGCTGCTGTATCGACTGTGGTCAGGGGGAAGAACTGGATGGACTGGAAGAAAGAGCAAAGCTTTCCGGTGCAGCCAAGTTATATATCGAAGATATCGTAGATGATTTTGCTGATAACTACATTGTACCTTGCGTTCAGGCACATGCCGTATACGAAGATGAATATCTTCTCGGAACTTCCATGGCCCGTCCTGCAATCGCAAAACGTCTCGTGGAGATTGCACGGAAAGAAAATGCTGTTGCCATCTGCCACGGTGCTACCGGTAAAGGAAATGACCAGATCCGTTTTGAACTTGGTATCACAGCACTTGCTCCGGACATCAAGATCATTGCTCCTTGGAGAATGACAGATATCTGGACCATGCAGTCACGTGAAGACGAGATTGATTACTGTAAAGCACACGGAATCGACCTCCCATTCGACGCAAAGCACAGCTATAGCCGCGACCGTAACTTATGGCATATCAGCCATGAAGGTCTGGAACTGGAAGATCCTTCCAATGAACCTAACTACGATGACCTTCTGGTAATGTCTACCACACCGGAAAAAGCTCCTGACAAAGCAGAGTATGTTACTATGACTTTTGAAAAAGGTGTGCCTAAGAGTATCAATGGCGAAGAAATGAAAGTATCTGATATCATCCGCAAGCTGAATGAACTTGGCGGAAAACACGGTATCGGAATCATCGACATTGTTGAGAACCGTGTTGTAGGTATGAAGTCCCGCGGCGTATACGAGACACCTGGCGGAACAATCCTGTATGCCGCTCACCAGCAGTTGGAGGAACTTATTCTTGACCGTGCTACAGCAGAAGTGAAAAAAGAAATGGCTGACAAGCTTGCCCAGATTGTATACGAAGGAAAATGGTTCACACCACTGCGTGAGGCAATCCAGGCTTTCGTTGAAAGCACACAGGAATATGTAACAGGTGAAGTGAAGTTCAAACTGTATAAAGGAACGATCACAAAAGCCGGAACCACTTCTCCGTACTCTCTGTACAGCGAGTCTCTTGCAAGCTTTACAACCGGTGATCTGTATGATCATCATGATGCTAGTGGATTCATCAACCTGTTCGGACTTCCACTGAAAGTTCGTGCAATGAAGCTGCAGAACGTAAATAAGAATCAGAAATAATTTTTACAAAAAAGCAACGAAACCTGGTATGCATGAGTAGATATGTGCTTCTTTTTCACGCCACATTTCGTTGCTTTATTTTTTATTTGTATATTTTTATATATTTTTTGTATATTTATGATATAATTTAATTACTTTAAAGCATTCATCTTAAACAGGTAAAAAGGCTGTCAGGTAGCAGTTTTTTTACACACTTTCATTTTTCTTTAAAAGAATCCGGATCTTCCCGTTCTGATTTTTATTCGTTTATTTCATGCAATGGATATTGACCGTATATTTCCTTGCATAGTAACATACGCTTTTTTGCCCTCTAAACGTTATGAATGCAGAACGATCCGGATTATTTCCGGCATGTTTCCGTGCATATTCAAAAGGCGTTGTCAGATTTTCTTCTGACAGCGCCTTATTTCTCTTTAAGGATTCCGTAATCTTTAACACAATGATCCTGTTTTATGCACTTCTTTGAAACTGCGAATTATACAGTTCAGCATAGAATCCATTCTGTGCAAGAAGTTCTTCATGATTTCCCTGTTCTACGATATCTCCGTCTTTCATAACCAGAATCATATCTGCATCACGTATTGTTGACAGTCTATGTGCGATCACAAAGCTGGTTCTTCCTTTCATCAACTGGTCCATTGCCTTCTGGATCTGAATTTCGGTTCTTGTATCTACCGAACTTGTCGCCTCATCAAGAATCAGTATCTTAGGATCTGCAAGCATTGCTCTTGCAATTGTCAGAAGCTGCTTCTGTCCCTGTGACACATTACTTGCTTCTTCATTTAACTCCATCTGATAACCACCCGGAAGGGTCTGTATAAAACGGTGTGCACGTGCTGCCTTTGCAGCCTCCACTACCTCTTCATGCGTTGCATCCAGCCGTCCATAACGGATATTATCTTCGATACTTCCTTTGAACAGCCAGGTATCCTGTAATACCATTCCGAACATTTTTCTCAGATCATCGCGGTTAAAGTCACGGACATCATGCCCGTCCACCTTGATCGAACCACTTCCAACATCATAAAAACGCATCAGTAATTTGATGATCGTCGTCTTTCCTGCACCGGTAGGTCCTACAATCGCAACCTTCTGTCCCGGCTTTACATCCACACTGAAATCATTGATGATCGTGTGATCCGGATTATATCCGAAATGAACATGTTCGAAGCTTACGCTTCCTTCCATTTCATCAATACATGCCGGATGTTCCACTGTCTGGTCTTCTTCCGCCTCCTCAAGGAATTCGAAGACACGCTCAGATGCTGCAGCTGTGGACTGTAACATGTTTGCCACCTGCGCAACCTGCTGGATCGGCTGCGTAAAGCTTCTTACATACTGGATAAAAGACTGGATATCACCAACCTGGATTCTTCCTTTCATAGCAAGATAACCGCCCAGGATAACTTCTCCGACATAACCAAGATTTCCGACAAACTGCATGATCGGCATCATCATTCCGGAAAGAAACTGCGATTTCCATGCAGAAGTATATAAAATATCATTGTCCCGCTTGAATGTAGCGATTACATCCTCCTCTTTATTGAATGCTTTGATGATATTATGACCGCCATAGATTTCTTCTACCTGTCCGTTTACATGGCCCAGATACTCCTGCTGGCTCATGAAGTACTTCTGCGAACGTTTTACGATCATAGAAATCAATCCCATTGAAACCGGAAGAATCAGAAGTGCTACCAATGTCATCAACGGACTGATACTGAGCATCATGATCAGCACACCTATGATCGTTGTCACCGATGTGATCACCTGCGTTGCACTCTGGTTCAGGCTCTGGCTTAAGGTATCTATATCATTTGTGATACGGGATAACACCTCTCCATGTGTCTGTTTATCAAAATAATTCATCGGCAGGCGATTGATTTTTTCTGAGATTTCTTTTCTCAGACGATAAGTCAGCTTCTGTGATACTCCTGTCATGATATACCCCTGTACGAATGAAAACACTGCACTTGTCAGATACAGGCATAACAGAGTCAGTACAATATGTGCGATCTTGTCAAAATCGATCCCAGCTCCGCCGGATACTTTTCTGACCAGACCTTTAAATATCTCGGTCGTTGCTTTTCCAAGTATCTTCGGTCCTACGATATTAAATATCGTACTTCCGATGGCAAATACAATCACAAAAAATATTCCAATCTTATATACGCTCAAATATGCCATCAGCTTTTTCATCGTGCCTTTAAAATCTTTTGCCTTTTCATTGGACATTCTCGGTCCATGTCCTCTACCTCTTGGCATATAATTCCACCTCCTTAAGATCTTCTTCTAATTCATTCTCTGATAATTGTGAAGATGCGATCTGATAATATGCTTCACAGTTCTTAAGCAGTTCTTTATGTGTACCTTTTCCGACGATCTGACCATCATCTAACACAATAATCTGATCTGCATGGAGAATCGTACTGATTCTCTGTGCGACGATCATAACCGTACTTTCTGATGTTTTCTCTTTCAGCTTTGCACGAAGTGTTGCATCTGTCTTATAATCCAGTGCTGAAAAACTGTCATCAAATATATATACATCCGGATGTTTTGCTATCGCTCTTGCAATCGAAAGTCTCTGTTTCTGACCTCCGGATACATTCGATCCTCCCTGGGAAATGGTACTCTTATACTTTTTCTTCTTTTGCTCAATAAATTCAGTTGCCTGTGCGATCGTTGCTGCCTCTGTCATCTCGGCTTCACTTCCATCCGGATTACCATATAAGATATTTGAAGCAATATCGCCTGAGAATAATACAGCTTTCTGCGGTACATATCCCAGTTTCTCCCGGAGTTCGTGTTGTGATACATTTCGTATATCTTTTCCGTCAATCGTAATCTTACCGTCTGTAACATCATAGAATCTCGGAATCAGATTCACCAGCGTAGACTTACCACACCCGGTACTTCCGATAAATGCCGTCGTCTTTCCAGGCTCTGCGGTAAAGGAAATGTCATGCAGGACATCTTCTTCTGCCCCCGGATAACGGAACGATACATGGTCGAATACAATCTTTCCTTTTCCTTCTTCCGGAATGTGTGACGGGTTCTTTGGATCATGGATCATAGTCTCACTTGTCAGTACTTCGTCTACACGGCCTGCAGATACAGCTGCTCTTGGCAGCATAACCGAGATCATACAGATCATTAAGAACGCCATGATAATCTGCATCGTATACTGGATAAATGCCATCATATCACCAACCTGCATTGCTCCGTCATTGATGCTGTGACCACCCACCCATACGATCAGGACCGCAATACTGTTCATAACGAACATCATAAGCGGCATCATAAATGTCATTGCGCGGTTTACAAATAAGTTCGTCTTTGTCAGTGCTTTATTTGCATCATCAAAACGTTCTTCCTCGTACTTCTGTGTACCAAATGCACGGATAACCGAAAGTCCTGTCAGAATTTCACGGCTGACAAGATTCAGTTTGTCAACCTGATTCTGGATCAGCTTAAACTTCGGCATTACCACCAGGAATAAGAATCCTACGATAACTATAATAACAGCAACCGCAAGTCCGATGATCCACGACATGTCGACATTCGTATGAAAGACTTTCCAGATTCCTCCGATTGCCATAATCGGTGCATACAGAACCATCCGAAGGATCATAACAAGTAATAATTGGATCTGCTGAATGTCATTCGTGCTTCTTGTAATCAGTGATGCCGTAGAGAATTTATCAAATTCCGCATTGGAGAAACCAACCACTTTACGGAATACATTTTCACGAAGTCTGCGTCCGACACCGGCACCGACACGTGATGCCAGCAGTCCGACCAGTATACTTGCTGCCATTCCGAGGAATGCAAGCGCCAGCATCTTGGCTCCTGTATGTAAAATATAGGTAGTTTCGATCTGATCTGTATCAATTCCTATATGGGTGTAAGCGTCTTTAATGTACCCTGCTGCTGCCTGGGCAATCATTGAATCCTGCATGGAATCCATCTGCTGATCCATCTGTCCGATCAGCGCATTCCTGCCTTCAGCTCCCATAAACTCCAACATATCATAGATATCCATCTTATCAACATTCGGAATTCCAGACATCTGTGTCCGCATCTGCTCTTCGATTTTCTGCGTCATCTCACTGCCGGAATCAAATCCTGCTGCCATGAGCATTGGCTTTCCAAGAATCTCTGAAAGCCTGTCCACTTTCTTTTTATCTTCTTTCACAGAAGCTTTTAATTCCATTACAGTACCATTATAGTCATATTTTTCCACCGACTCTGTATACGCGTTTTTTACAATTTTCTGTCTGTCCGACGGAACCAGCAGTAACAGATGGTTCAGATCTTTTTTGGAAATTGTATCAGGTAGAGCTTCATCAATGCCTCCCTGCTGGATACCTACATTCACAATATCCGATGTGTAAGTCGGCAAAGACAGATCACAATAAGCCTGGACAACCAGTATGCAGATAATTGCGGCCACAGCAGCTGCATATGGTTTCAGAAACTTAAATAATTTTCCCATTTTCTTATGTCTTTCCTTTCTGCATTCATATTTATATACAACGGATCTGTCCTGTCAGTTCCGTCTGTATATTCTATTACTAAAAACTCCCACGTGCCGATGGACATGTCTTTTCTATGATCGTATCCATATCCACACCTTTGAAATCCTTTGAGTTCAACAGATTTTTTTTCATTTCTGCCAGAAGCCGCTTCATCAGAAGTATCTCTTCTCTTGATATTCCCTGATAAACTATTTCTTCCATTTCACGAATTACTCTTTGAATTCCTTCTATACATTCTTCTCCTTTTGGCGCAAGATGAATTTTTACCACTCTTTGATCCTTTTCATCCTGCCTTCGTGTCACATATCCTTTTTCTTCCATCTTCCGTAACGCAACAGTCATAGATGGCGGTGTAATGCCGACACGTTCTGCCAGTTGTTTCTGCGACTGTTCCCCCCAATGTTTCAATGAAAACAAGACTCCCGCCTGACTTGGTTTTAAGTCCATTTTTTCCATACGCTTCATTGACTGATATTGCATAAATTTCATTAATTGAAATACGGAAAAAAATGTTGACGTTTCCATATCTTTTTCCAAATCCTCCACCTCCTTTTATTAATTAGAATTCTAACGATCATATTAGTCATTTCTACCAATATTGTCAATGTTTTTATAATTTTTTTATATTTTTATTGTTTGTTTTATATTTTATTTATTTAGAACACTAACTAATATACAATTAAAAAGAATCCCCGGAAATCCACACTTTTGTGCAGATTTCCGGAGAGTTTTCACACTCACACAGCTTAGATCTTCAAAATCTGATTCTGACCTGTTGTTTAATTTTCCCCAAGGTATTCCAAAAATTCATCTTCCGGAAGCGGCTTGGAATAATAATATCCCTGTATACAATCACAATCGTTTTCCCTCAGTAATGAAACCTGTTCTTCCGTCTCTGCTCCTTCTGCTACCAGCTGCATCCCCAGTTCATGAGCCATCGCAATGATAGATTTTAAGATGCTTCTCGACTTTGGATTTGTCTCAATCTGACGTACCAGACTCATATCTATCTTTAAAATATCGAAATTATAGTCCTGAAGTACCCCGTAAGAAGAATATCCGCTTCCAAAATCATCCAAAAGTGTCACCGCACCTTTTTTCTGCAATGATTCCAGGATATTATTGCGGTTCTGCTTCATCGCCTCAAACGATGTCTCTGTAATCTCAAATCTTGATTTGATTCCAAGCTTCTGAGATGACTCTACATTTTCCTCGATCCATTTCATCATCTTTTCATCATAAAAATCCATCCATGACAAATTGATTGATATCGGAATATTTTTCTTACCGTCTTCGCATCGCTTCCGCATGAATTCAAATACTTTTTTTGTCACATAAAAATCCAGTTCTGAGATATGTCCACTCTCTTCTAATGCCGGAATGAATATGGCAGGTGATACGAATCCTCTCTTTGGATGCACCCAGCGGATCAAGGCTTCTGCAGACCGGATCTCTCCGGTCTTCGCATCTACAACCGGCTGATAATATACTTTAAACTGTTCCTGTGCCAGTCCGTTTCTGAGTTCTCCTGCAAGTTCCGCACGATCGATGTAATATGATTTCATCGATGCATCATAGATATTATATGGTTTTACATATTCATCTGTAATATATTTTTTTGCAAGCTTCGCACGGTCGATCATACCATTGATGCTCATTTCTTTATTTTCAACAAAGAAAATTCCGCAACCGCAGAAGATGTGCATCGTCTTTCCCTTCTTTGTGAAATTCCACTCGCAAAGTCCGGAAAGCGCATCAAAATCCAGATTCTTTTTTTCTACCAGACAGGTGAACTGATCAGCCTCCACTCTTGCCACTACGCATGGCTTCAGGCTGGATGATCGCAGATTCTTATAAATTGTGCGCAGCACATTATCACCAGTGTCAATTCCAAAAAGCTCATTAACCGCTTTGAAATTGCGGACGTTAAAGTACAACACTGCATAATCGGTCCTGTCGTCACAGTGCCGGAATATGTTTTCCGAATTATGGATAAATCCCCGTCTGTTGTACCCGCCGGTCAGCATATCTTTACCGGAAAGCTCTGTGATATCTTCTGTCACAGCCAGAATGATTCCCAGTTCCTTGAACAGATACATATAATTAAACTCTTTCAGGCGTATCTCTCCATCCTCACTGATCTGATGGACTGTAAAGGAATAACGGCCATTTTGATTCAATTCCCTGCATATCGTTTCTATGTCTGTATTTTTCTTCAGATGCTCTTTTTCCTGCTCCGGAACCATCGCACCCAGGATCTCCCGGCAATACTTATTATAATCGATCTTCGTATGAAGATATCTGTATGCATTAAAATCCTCTGTCGATTCCATATTGATCAGATTTCTGCGGGCATCGATCAGTGCAACCTTTTCAAAATTCTTCTGGTAAAGAAGCTGTGGAATTTTTTCTGCCAGATAACTTTCGGTTATGTCCTGAAAATAAAGCACCCCTTCAATGTCATCTGTCACAGAGTTCCGGATCATCTCTATCGTAATGCAGAACATACGGATTTTCTCATCCTGGTCTGCCTTAGCAACTGTTTCGAACGAAATAATTGTTCTCCCAGCTGCAAATTCTTTCAGTAGATTTTCCTGTACAAACAACTGGTTTGCTTTTGCTCTGTCTTCACAGCCGATCGCATACTTCGATATTCTTCCGACGTAATCGTCCAGATTTTCCTTTTCTCCCCTGATTCCGATATTCTTATTCTTCACCGCACATGAGATACATATTCCCTTACTTACATTTACGGTCACCGTTCCCAGTGAATCCGTCGTCTTTCTCATGACTTCATCCAGCTGTTTCAGATAGTCATCATTAATATCCCTTACATACAACATCACGATCTGATTATCATCTTCGTATTCCTCACTGCATATCATTGTAAGTGATACCCACTTGAATTCATCCTTCACTTTCCGGCGGTAACGGATCATCTCTTTTCTGTTTCCTCCTGCGAACGCTTTTCTCAGACGTTTTATATTACAAAACTCAAGATATTCTTTTTTATCGTCTTCATAAATGCAATCCACGTCCGCAAAGCCGCGTAGTCTCCCTGAAAAGGATGTAAAACTGTCGAAATATTTTTCCTGATCGTCAAGTCCATCTTTCAATATCAGATAACTGTCTGTTGTCAGGTTGACTTTCAATATTACATAATAGAAAGCTGACAGCATTCCCAATGTATCCTGAATATTTCCCATGGATTTATCATGCAGTGCAATCGTGTTCTGCACTCTTCTCAAAACAACAGCCGCATCAAATGGACGCGAGAAATAATCGCTTACACCAAGCTTATATGCGCGTCCGATATTATCATCAGAGGAATCTGCCGAGATACTGATAACCGGTATACGATCCAGCCATAGTCTTTCTTTCATAACCTGCAGCACTTCATATCCATTCATTACAGGCATATTCATATCCAATAACAGCAGGGATAATTCCATATGGTGTTCTGACATAATATAGACCGCCTGCTGTCCGTCCTCTGCCTGTATCAAATCATATTCGCCCTCAAGCATACTCACCAGGATCTCACGGTTCATTTCTGAATCATCGACGATTAATATCTTTTTCCTCTGCTCTTCCATATCGTTTT
>SKEA01002301.1_pt1 | contig 11501 bp, 9 predicted proteins | sample 4826601 | NCBI WGS metagenome assembly SKEA01 (sample SAMN11008821, study PRJNA524170) | human gut metagenome | biome: Human fecal sample; material: Feces; isolation source: fecal sample from pouch patient p13, p53 | host: Homo sapiens | place: Israel: Tel-Aviv | collected 2016-07-06 | reverse complement strand
AATTTTCAAATTTTAATTGATATTGCAAAGTTATTTTTCTATTATTATCAAAAATTAGCCATAGGCTATTTTTTCATACCAAACTTTACACTATCTTATAGAATCTAAAGTATTATATAAAAAATGAGGATTTATTTGAGCTTGAAGTGCATTTAATTCACTTTTCCTCTTTGCCTCTTGTTCTTCAACTATGTTATCCATTAGTAAATGCATTTGGTTTACCATTGACTTTATTGCTTTTGCCAAATGCCTAACTTCATAAGAACCATCTACTAATATCTCTATATCACTTTCACCATTTTCAAGTTTCTTAACACTTTTTTCAAGTTCAGTTATTGGACTAGTTATTCTGGTAGATACAAAAATATTTGAAAATGCAATTATTGTTATAAATAATAACATAATAAATATAGAAAATATCCCCATATCTCTATAACTATACATAATATCATTCATAGGAGTAACACATACTATTTTCCACCCAGTATATCCAACAGTCTTAACAGTAACCACTCTATTGCTACCTTGAAATTTTTCCTTATGATTACCATCCTCATAATCAGATGCTACAATATTATTTTCATCAATTAAATTTGCATAAATTAATTGTTGTCTTGGATGATATATTATCTCTCCTTCTCCATCTATAAGATAAATATAAGAAGAATTATCCATAGAAACATTTTTAAAAAGCTGTTCTATTCCTGTAAAATTCATATCAACTAATAATACTCCAGAACTTATTTTCCCATTATTAGTTATATCAACAGCTCTACTTAATGATACAACCCACCTATATTTATAATCTGGATCTATAAATAAATTTTGAACATGTGGTGTGGAAAAATGTAAATTTTCACTTTTACTTTTTGCTTTTATAAACCAATCGCTTTGTCTAGGATCAACATAGTTTTTTACTTGTGTTAAAGGCTGTGCTGCTATAACTTGCCCATATTCTGAAAATACACCTATACTAACTAATGAATCTTTATTTGCTTCATATAATAAATTTAGTTCTTCACTTATATCATCAGTAGAAAAGTTAGTCTTTTTTATTACTTGATAATATCCAGCATTTGATATTTTCATCATATTACGTAAGTAATTATCTAAATTTTGATTTACCTGATCTATAAACAGAATATTATTTTTTGAAATTATTTTTTCTGTAGATTCAATATACCTTAAATATAATATTCCTCCTAAGGTAATTATTCCTATAGCTGCTATAGCTGTAAATGATGTTGATATAACTTTTTTTATACTGTTTAGTTTGTACCAATTTTTAAATTGATTTAATTTAAAATTAAACTTCTTAAACATAATAGCTATCTCTTTCTATATCTTGTAGGAGACATGCCAAAATGTTTTTTAAACACATAACTAAAATAATTAGGTTCCATATATCCTACCTTTTGTCCTATTATACTTGTCTTATAATCTGTTGTATTTAATAATCTTATTGATTCCTCCATCCTAATATCAGTTAAATAATTAACAAAACTTACACCTGTTTCTTTTTTAAATATAGTCGAAAAATAAGCTGGACTTAAGTGTAAAACTAAACACATTTTATCTACAGAAAGCTCATAATCACTATAATTTTCAACTATATATTGTTTTGCTTTATCAACCAATATCTTTGCAGAATTTATTCTTTCATTTTTTATTGCTTTATTAGCTTTGATTGTCTTCTCTCTAAACCACTCTTTTATTTCAGTAATTGAATTTAAATTATTTAAATATAAGTATTCATTAAAATTTTCACCAATTATATCTGATATATTTAATTTATATGATTTCATAATTTTAATTAGTGCAGTTAAAACTTCTATTCCATATATTCTATATTGGTTTATAGGCAATACCCCTTTATAATTTATATTAAATATTTCATCTAAAATATTATTTATATCATCATCATTCCCCACTTTTATTGCCTCAACAAACTTTCTCTCTAAACTTTCATCAAAGTTTAAACTTATAGATGTATCTGGTTCAACATCTTCTATATAAATTACTTTTTCATCTCCTAAAATAGCCTTATATTCTAATGCACTTTTTGCATCCTTGTATGATAAATTTATATTACTAAAACAATCACATATTCTTCCTAATCCAATTACCATACTTCCATTAATAATTTTTTTGAAACTTCTACAAACCTCATTTAGTGCATTTATAAAATACTTTATTTCCAACTTATCTTTTAGATTACCAATAACTATGACATTATCTAAATATAAAAAGCTTGTAAATTCACATATATTCTTCATTATTTCCTTTAATATTTTTTCTGCGGATATGGGCAATAGCATATTTTCTTCCTTAAATATAGATTCCTCTTTATTTAATATATCTAAGCTAATAATACCAACTGTAAAATAACTATACTTAAAATCTATTCTTAATCTATCCAACTTTTCAGCTATAATTTCATTTGTTATTTTACCTTCAACCACAGCTGTTAAAAACTCTTGTCTCATTATTGGCATGCTTTCAATATAATATCTTTGTAACAACTGGATATTTCTTTTTTCATCATACTCTTCATCAAGTTTACACTTTAACCTTTTTAATATTTCTATTAAATTTTCTGAATTAATTGGCTTTAAAACATATTCAGATACATTTATTCTTATAGCTTTTTGTGCGTATTCAAAGTCATCACATCCTGAAAAAATTATTATTTTAGTAGATGGCATAATTTCTTGTATTTTCTCTCCCAATTCCAATCCATCCATAAAAGGCATCCTAATATCAGTCATTACTATATCTGGCTTCAAATTATTAGCTTTTTCCCATGCTTCAACTCCATTAACTGCATCTCCTACAACTTTAAATCCATAACTTTCCCAATTAATTTTTTTTATAACTCCAAGCCTAATTTCTTCCTCATCATCAACAATAAGAATTTTATATAACTCCATGTATTAAATCACCCTCTATCAGCTTATTGTAATCATTTACTTATTATATCATTTTATTAATTATTTGTAAAAATAATCAAACTTAATTTCATTCTAATCTTTACAAAAAAAAACAACCATTTTAAAATGGTTGCTTTAAATTAATATAATATTATTTATTTACACTATTTTCTTCTATATTTAGATAAGTCTATTGCAACTGCTACCGCAATGATTACACCTTTGATAACTTGTTGCCACATAGGACTTACAGCTATAAATTGTAAACCATATTGAATAACTGTAAATATTAAAACACCACTTACAATTCCTCCAACTTTACCTACACCACCATTAAGAGAAACTCCTCCAACAACACAGGCTGCAATTGCATCTAGTTCATATCCATTACCATAGTTATTAGTTGCTCCTGCAGTTCTTGCAGCTTCTAATATTCCTCCAACACCATATAATAATGATGCAAAAACAAATATTCCCATTACTGTAGCAAATACATTAACCCCTGAAACTATAGCAGCTTCTCTATTTCCACCAATTGCATAAACATTTTTACCAAATACAGTTTTATTTAAGATAAACCAAACTAATATAACAAAGACTAATGCAATTGGTACTAATATTGATATTCCTGGAAAATCACCAAATTGAAATAACTTAGTTTGTCCTAAAGCTATAAAATCAGATCTAACACCACCAATTGGTTGTGATCTATTTGGTGGCATATCAAAATACAATGAACAAATACCATATACTATTACTTGAACTGCTAATGTTGCAATAAATGGATGCATATCATATTTTGCAACTAAAAATCCATTTATACATCCAAATATCATACAAGCAAGAATTGCTACAATTATTGGAATAATTACTGCTAGTTGTGGTAAATCAGGAAAGAATTTATTTGCATAATCAGATGTTTGTAACATTGAAGTTGATATAACAGCCGCTAAACCTACCATACGACCAGCTGAAAGGTCAGTACCTGCAATTAATAATGTAAAACATATTCCAAGAGCAATTATCATTTTAGTTGATGATTGTGTTAATATATCTAATGCCACTTGATATTGCATAAATCTTGGTTGTATTATCATAATAACTACTACTAATGCTAAAAGTGCTATTATAATAGCATTATTAGTTAAAAAGTTCTTTGCTGTTTTAGCAGATATCTCCACTTCCAAATTATGATTCTTTTTATCAAAGAATTTTCTTGCACCATATATTAATAACGCAATCCCTATGCATATTACGTAAATTGGTAAATCATAAAATACAGCTCTATCTAAAACAAATTTAAGTATTACTCCTAATACCAATACTATAGCACCCATTATTAAAAATATCTCTGAATATTTCTTGTTAGAAATAACCTTTGCGCTTCCCATATATACCTCCACTTTCCTTACTTAATAAATTTAGTTGAATAGTTCATAATTTTTACTTCATCTGCTTCATCTTTATTTAAAATACCTGTAACCCTACCTTCGCACATTACCATTATTCTATCTGATATTCCTAAAAGTTCTGGCATTTCAGATGAAATCATAATTATTGATTTACCCTTTTTGGCAAGTTCAATCATAATAGAATAAATTTCATACTTTGCTCCTACGTCTATTCCTCTAGTAGGTTCATCTAATATTAATATATCTGGATTTGTCAAAAGCCATCTTGCAATTAAAACTTTTTGTTGATTTCCTCCAGAAAGATTTTGTATTTCTTGATTTAATGTTGGTGTTTTTGTCTTTAAACTTTCATTTGATTGTTTTGCAGCTTTATATCTTGCTCCATCTTTTAATACTCCAAAACTAGAATATTGCTTTTGATTTGCAATAACAGTATTATCCAAAACTGAAAGTATTCCAAATATACCTGTTGCTCTTCTTTCTTCTGTTAATAATGCAAATCCTTGTTTTTTTGCATCTTTAACATTATTTATAATAATCTCCTTACCTTCTTTATAAATGGTTCCAGATTCTATTTTTCTCAATCCAAATATAGCTTCTACAAGTTCTGTCCTTTGCGCTCCTACAAGACCACCAATTCCTAATATTTCACCCTTATGTAGCTCAAAACTAACGTTTTTAAATGATCTATGATCGCTTGAACATAAATTATCAACCTTAAGTATTACTTCTTCTTGTACCTCATAGTTCTTATCAGGGAATCTATTGGTCATATCTCGACCAACCATACGATTTATAATAAGATCTGTTGTAAGCTCACTAGAATTCCAAGTTCCAACATATTGACCATCTCTCATAATAGTGACATCATCTGATATCCTTAAAATTTCTTCCATTTTATGTGATATATAAATAATTGCACATCCCTTAGCCCTTAACTGATTTATTATTTTAAATAAATGCTCAGTTTCATTTATTGTTAATGAAGATGTAGGCTCATCCATAATTATTATTTTCGAATTATAACTAACAGCCTTAGCTATCTCAACTAATTGTAATGTTGATGCTGATAAATTTCCTGCCAATACTTCTGGATTAATATCTAATCCTACTTCTTTAAACAGTTCTTCCGTTTTTCTTATCATTTCTTTTTTATCTACAGCAATTCCCTTCATAGGAAATCTTCCAAGCCATATATTTTCCATTACAGGTCTAAATCTAATAGGATGTAATTCTTGATGTATCATTGATATACCTAAATCTAAAGCTTGCTTAGATGAAGTTATTACTTCTTTTTTTCCATCTAATATTATCTCTCCTCCATCTTCTTGATAAACTCCAAAAAGACATTTCATCAAGGTTGATTTTCCTGCACCATTTTCTCCCATCAATGCATGAACTGTTCCTTTTCTTACCTTTAATGTTACATCATCTAAAGCCTTTACCCCTGGAAATACCTTAGTTATGTTATTCATTTCTAATATATATTCTCCCATTTAAACACCCCTTTCAGATATTTAGTAGTTTTTAGTTAGAAGTTAGGAGTATCATCTACAACTCCTAACTCATAACTTCTAATTCCTAACTACTTTAAGTAATCTTGATAGTTATCTTGTGTAATCTTTACATAATCAATCCAAATATACTTACCATCAGTTACTTCATACCCTACTGTATCTTTATTTATTTCTTTTCCTTGTGCTGCAGCAATAGCTACATTTACAGTTGCTTTACCTTGATTTTCTGCATCATTTAATACTGTACCTAAAAGAGATCCATCTTTCATAGCTTGAAGTGCAGGCGCAGTTGCATCAACACCAACTACAGGAATATATTTAGATGCATCACCTTTGTTATAACCTTCAGCTTTTAACGCTTCAATTGCACCTAAAGCCATATCATCATTATTACAAAGAACTGCTTCAATCTTATCTAACCCTTGTCCAGTTATAAAAGCTTTCATAAGATCTGTAGCCTTAGCCTTGTCCCACATAGCTGTATCAGCAGCAAGTTTTTCAGCTTTAAATCCACCATCTTCAATAGCTTTTATAGAATACTCTGTACGTAATGTAGCATCTTGATGACCTGGTTCTCCTTGTAACATTACATATTGAATGACACCATCACCATTTTTATCAGCTTCAGGATTTGCTTTAAAATAATCTACAATAATTTCCCCTGATTGAGTTCCTGATTGTTCAGCTTTTGCTCCAACATACCAAACTTTATCATAATTTTGCATATCAGCTTCTTCAGGTTCACGATTTAAGAATACTATTGGTAAATCTTTAGCCTTTGCCTTTTCTATTATTGGTCCTGCTGCTGTTCTATCAACTGCATTAACAGCTAAGGCATTAACTCCTTTAGTTATAAATGTATCAACTTGTTCATTTTGTGTTGGTTGCTTATTTTGAGAGTCAACTAACTCTATTTTCACGCCTTCAGCATCTGATTGTTTTTCCATTGCAGTACGTACGCCAGTCATAAATGTATCATCAAATTTATATATTGCGGATCCAATTAATATGTTGCTATTACTTTGACTCTTTGACTCATCCGTAGCTTCAGATTTTTTTGTATCAGCATTATTGCTTCCTGAATTACTACATCCTGTCATAACACCTCCAATCATAGTTGCTACAACTATCATTGGTAATAATTTTTTTAGTTTTATCATATCCAATCCCTCCAAAACTCTTCCCTTTTTTATATGTTTAATTTTTACAATCTTATTATAACGTTTTCACAAACTTTAACCCATATAAAATTCTTTTAAAAACTATCGAAATTCTTCTGAATTTTTATAATAACTAAAAAAAAGTTACATAATATATTCATATAAATATACATGTAACTTTTAAATATTAAACTAATATTTTTTTATAATTTTTTTAATATCTTCAATGATACTTCTATGATTTAACGCTGCAACATCTAACTTTAATATTTTACACCACATTTGAATAATATATCCTAATCCAATTGCTGTTATTATAGTACCAAGCCCTACATAACCCCCTAAAATCCAACCACAAATTAAAGCACATATTTCAATAGTTGTTCTTACAATCTTTACTGGCTTTTTAGTAATTCTAGTTAATGCAGTCATTAACCCATCTCTAGGTCCACAACCTAATTCACAACTTAAGTAGATACATGTTCCAATTCCCATGAAAATCATTCCAATTATTAACATCAATATTCCTACAAACAAATTATCTACAACAGGAATAACATTTATCATTGTTATTAAATCAATGAATATACCTATAAAAATAGTGTTTAATATAGTTCCTATTCCAATTTTCACACCTAAAAATACACTCAAAGCAACAACTATTATTCCTACCACTATATTAGCTTGTCCCATTGTTATAGGTACTACATTTGTTATTCCTTGATGCAATACATCCCATGGTGATAATCCTAAATTAGCATTTATCATAAATACTATTCCTAACGCCGCTAAGAAAAATCCTCCCATAAGCTTAAATAAAATAAACAAATATGTATTAAGTTCTTTTTTTATATTCAATTCCATATCATACCTATTTCCTTCAATTTTTAACTTTAATAGAGGATAGTGACAATCACTATCCTTTTATAATTTTCCTTCTAAAAGATTATTATATTTCTTCATAATATTTCTTAAAATTTCATTATTAACATCAAATTTTATATCATCAACTTGAGATATTGGTAATATAGCAACTGAAGTTCCTGAAATAAATAGTGACTCTAACTCCCTTATTTCCGTAGCTTTTATTTCTTTTTCTTCTACTTCTACACCTAATTCTTCTGCTATTTTAAATATTTTATCCCTTGTAATTCCTCTAAGTACTGCTTCACCTTTAGCTGTTATAAGTTTTTTATCCTTTATAGCAAAAAAGTTTGATTTACTGCCTTCTGTAATAAAACCATTTCTATCTACTAAAAGCACTTCATGAGCTTTAGCTTCTTTCATTTTCTCTGCAACTTTAGCTCTAAACCCTGTACTAACTATCTTTAAATTAGGATTTTCTCTTTCACCATAATAAAGAATAACTTTTACTCCTTTTTCATAATATTCTTCATCAGGATAAGAATGCATTATATAATATATTTTTAAATTACCATTGCTTATATTATATGTAATCTTTATATTTCCAATAGCATTATCATTCTTTTTAATAACTTTAATTATTAAACTTTCTATCTCCTCTTCACTATATAGAAATTCTTTATTTATAAGTTTAAATGATTTTTGCATCCTAGCTAAGTGTTCCTTAAAAAACACTGGCTTTCCATTAACAACCCTTAAAACTTCATATATTATCTTTTCCTTATAATCTTCATCAGTAAAATCATTAATAGGATATATTATTCCATTATTTAAATAAAATTTATTTATCGCTTCCATTAATATTACACCTCCTTTGAAGATTATTTATTTCCATCTTAAAATTTCTATTTCATGTTTCTTTTTATAATTAATTAAATATGGATTTCCAACAAGGTCTAATAATGGCTTATCTGATAAAGAATCTGAGAACATATATGAATTTTTAAAATCTACTTTTATATTTTTTTCTTTTAAAACCTCATTTAATCTTCTAACTTTTTCTTCACCCTTACAGTTGTTACCATGCATTTTTCTTATAAATTTTCCACCTTCAAATCTAAACTTAGTTCCAATTATTAAATCCACTTCTTTTATTGCATAAAATTCCTTAACATATAACTCTGGTGAAGCTGATATAAGTATTACCATATATCCTTCTTTTTTTAATTTTTTTATCATATCTAGTGCATCTTTATAAAGTATTTTACTTATTCTTTCATCATAAAATGACTTAGTAAGTTTAGCTAACTCTGCTTCATCTATATTTTCTATAAACTTTAAAAAACACTCTTTAACTCTTCTTTCATCATAAACTTTTACTCCATACATTAATCCTGAATATAATGCTCTTGGTAAAAACTTTATATTTTTTATATCTTTAGATACAAGATATTTAAAAAATTCCATTAATGTTTCTTTTCTTGTTATTGTATAATCTATATCAAATATCGCTAGTTTTTCCACTTATTTTCCTCCAAAATTTTTAGTTAAAAGTTACTAATTTTCAAGTAATAGTTAAATAACAAAACCTTCTTCTCCAATTTTACCCTTAGCTACTAACTATAAACTAGTAACTTCTAACTATATAAAGGCTGAGCATCATATATGCTTCAGCCCATTTTATTTATTTTAATTTATTAACAAATTTATTAATTCTTTCTAAACCTTTTTCAATTAACTCCATTGAAGTTGCATAAGATACTCTCACATAGTTATCTAATCCAAAAGCTTTTCCTGGAATAACTGCTACTTTTTCGTTTTCTAATAAATTAGCAGAAAAATCCATTGAATCATTAATTTTTTCTCCATTAATTTCCTTACCTAAGCATTTATCAATATTTATCATAATATAAAATGCACCTTGTGGCTTAATTATGCTTAAGTTATTCATTTCTTCTAAAGTCTTAGCCATATAGTTTCTTCTCTTCTCAAACTCAGAAATCATTTCTTTAACTTTATCTTGTGGTCCATTTAAAGCTTCAACAGCTGCATATTGAGTTATAGAACAAACATTAGATGTCATATGACTTTGAATATTAGTCATAAGCTTTGCTATTTTTTCCGTTGCTCCACAATATCCTAATCTCCACCCAGTCATAGCATAAGACTTGGATAATCCATTTATAACAATAGTTCTTTCATAAGCATCATGAGAAACACTAGCAATACTTACATGACTTTCTCCATCATATATTAACTTTTCATACATTTCATCAGAAACTATTATAAGATCATATTTTTTTGCAAACTCTGCTATTTCTATTAATTCTTCTTTATTATAAATAGTTCCTGTTGGATTATTAGGTGTATTTAATATAATAGCTTTAGTCTTTTCTGTAACTGCTTTTTCTAAATTTTCTTTAGTAAACTTATAAGAAGATGTTTCATCACTTTCTACAAATACGGCCTTTCCATCTGCTAATCTTATAAGTTCAGGATAACTAACCCAATAAGGATTTGGAACAATTACCTCATCACCAGGGTTTAATATTGCTAAAAATACATTTGCAAGTGATTGTTTAGCTCCTGTAGATACTACTATTTGTGATGGTTTATATATTAGACCATTGTCTTCTTTAAACTTCTTACATATAGCTTCTCTTAATGGAAGTATTCCATTTACATTGGTATACTTTGTATTACCTTCTTGCATTGCTTTTATAGCCGCATTAATTATATTTTCTGGAGTATTAAAATCTGGTTCACCTGCCCCAAAACTAATTACATCAATTCCATTTTCTTTCATCTCTTTAGCCTTTGCTGTTATTGCCAAAGTTACAGACGCTTCGATTCTTTGTGCTTTTCTTGATAATTCCATTGATTTGCCCCCATTATCTCTTATTAAATTTAATAAACTTTTCTAAATACTCTTCATTTAATCCATAACTACCTATAGATAAACTATCATAACCTAAAGTTCTACCGTGATAATCACTTCCTCCACTTATGCATAACTTATACTTTTTAGCTAAATTAAAAAATTTATTTATATCATTCTGAGAATGACTTGGATGATATACCTCTATTCCTTTAAGTCCAAAACACCTTAATTCTTTTAAAATATTCTCGACTTCTATTTTTCTATATATTTGACCTGGATGAGCTAAAATAGCTATTCCACCAGACTTATTAATTACATCTATACACTCTCTATAGTTTAACCTGAATCCTTTAACATATCCTGGTTTTCCTTGAACTAAAAAACTTCTAAATGCACTTTTATAATTATCAAAATACCCCTTTCTAACCATTGCATTTGCTACATGGCTTCTTCCTACAGTTGAATCTATATCTATTGCTAAATCTTCTAAATCTAGTTTAATATCATGTTTTTTTAACTTAAATAATATATCTTCAACTCTTTTCATTCTTTGAGTATTTAATTCATCTACAACTTCTTGCAATTCTTTATTATCAATATCCATAAAATATCCAAGTATATGCAATTCCATTTCTCTAAATTCAGTACTAAGCTCTATTCCTGGAATTATATTTACCTCTTTATAGTTATTTTTAGTAACATACTGTGATGCTATAGAATCATGATCTGTTATAGAT
>SKEA01001996.1_pt1 | contig 11513 bp, 10 predicted proteins | sample 4826601 | NCBI WGS metagenome assembly SKEA01 (sample SAMN11008821, study PRJNA524170) | human gut metagenome | biome: Human fecal sample; material: Feces; isolation source: fecal sample from pouch patient p13, p53 | host: Homo sapiens | place: Israel: Tel-Aviv | collected 2016-07-06 | reverse complement strand
ATTTACCGACGAGCAGACTGACGCCGGGAATGGCACTGGGGCAGGACATTTATGACGGGGCGGGAAGACTTCTTCTGGGAAGGCATATTCTGCTGACAGAAGAACAAATTTCAAATCTGGAATTCCTTGGGTTCCCGGGTGTCTACGTGGACGATGAGTTTTCCAGGGGGATTGAGATACAGCAGATTGTCAGCCCGGAAGTCCGGAGGCAGGCACTGAAAATTGTATATGATCTGTTTCACACGGATATGCGGAAGCAGGAACCGTCGGAAGCGGAGTTTAAGCTGCGCAAAACGGTGGAGTCTGTGGTCGATGATGTGATATGCAATGGAGACATCATGTGCAATATCATGGACATCAAGAGTTATGATGATTATATCTATTACCATTCCATTCATGTGGGCATCCTTTCTGTGGTAGTCGGCGCACGGCTGGGGCTTCCGCATGATGAGCTGTGCCAGCTTGCAGCGGCGGCGCTGCTGCATGACATTGGGAAGCGGTTTATCGATCATGACATCGTGCGGGGAGGTAAGGCGCACCGCAGCGAAAAAGAGCAGGAGGTCTATCGGAGCCATCCGAAGATCGGTGCGGAATATCTGCGCGAGACATGCCGTTTTTCAGCGGATGTGTATGAGGGGATCATGGAGCATCATGAGTGCTACAACGGCGAAGGGTATCCGCTTGGCAAAAAGGGCGCAGAGATACATCTGTTTGCCCGCATTATCCGGATTGCAGACTGTTATGACGCAAAGGTTTCCGCGTTTCCGGCACAGAAATCACTGTCGCCGTCGGAGGCGTTAGAATATGTGATGGCGCTGGGCGACCGCTGGTTTGACCCGGATATTGTGGCTGTGTTCGCAAGGAAAGTGGCGGCGTATCCGATCGGCTGCGAAGTCGAACTGTCCAACGGGCAGCATGCGGTGGTGGCACGGAATTTTGAGAATTTCCCGCTGCGTCCGCTGGTGCGCGTTGTGGAGACGGGAGAGATGTTGAACATGCGTGACGATGAAAAAGCGAGGGCGGTAACTGTTGGGAGACTCATAGTGCGATAGAGCACCTGGGGCGAGAGGGAGTTATGACTGGACAGGGAAAGAGTGCGATTGATACACTTTTGGCAGAGAGCTTTAAGGAACTGGCGTTAAAGCAGCCAATAGAGAAGATTACAATCAAAGAGATTACAGATAAGGCGGGCGTGATCCGCCCGACATTTTACAATCATTTTCAGGACAAATATGATCTGCTGGAGTGGATTATCGACAAGGAACTGCTGGAACCGGTGGAACCGCTGATCCAGAACGGGATGATCAACGAGGCGCTGGTGCTTCTGTTCAGCGGGATCGAGCGTGAGAAGGAGTTCTACACGAAGGCAAGCCGGCTGGAAGGACAGAATTCATTCGGCAGCATTGCACAAAGCTGTGTGGAGCGCGTGCTGCTACAGGTCATCAAAGGACAGGCAGAGGGCAGAAAAAGCCGGTACGTGTGGCTGACACCAGAGCGTATCGCGGAGTATTATGCACAGTCCATGTGCTATGTGGTGATCACCTGGATCAAGTCCGGAATGACGATTTCATCCAAGGAACTTGCAGAAATCTATAATTACATGATCAAGCGGTCGATGACGGATATTCTGACAGAACTGTAATTGCGGACAGAATACAAATGAATATAAATGTATAGATAGTTATACATTTCGGGTCGAGTGTATAATAACCCGATACACGGAGAAAAGATTGAATATTTTCATATTCAGTCTTTTTTTTATACAATGCTTTTATGGAAAGGAGAGAGGGACCATGATTAAATTTGGAAAAGCGGTCGTCAAGCTGCGAATACCGATTTTGATTCTCAGTATTTTCTTATTGATACCGTCGGCAATCGGATATTTTAACACGAGAGTGAATTATGATATCCTGACATATCTGCCGGAAGAGATTGAGACGATGAAGGGGCAGGATCTCCTGCTTGACGAGTTTGGAACGGGAGCATTCTCGTTTTGTGTAGTGGAGGGTATGGACGCGAAGGACATATCTGCAATGCGGGAGCAGATGGAGGAAGTTCCTCACGTAAAATCAGTGATCTGGTACGATTCACTGGCGGACATCAGCATTCCGATGGAGATGCTGCCGGATGAGATCTATGATTTCTTTAATAATGATGAGAAGGACAGCACCTTGCTCGCAGTGTTATACGATACATCGATGTCCGCGGACGAGACGATGGATGCGATTGAGGAACTGCGCGGTGTGGTAAAAGATCAGTGCTATATCAGCGGTATGTCGGCAGTGGTTACAGATATCAAGAATCTGTCGAACAAGGAGACCCCGGTCTATGTGCTGATTGCGGTTGTACTGGCAGTCATTGTCCTGTCACTTACGATGGATTCGGCTCTGGCGCCGATTTTCTTTTTGCTCAGTATCGGAATGGCGATTATATACAATCTGGGTACCAATGTTTTCAAGGGAGAGATTTCCTATGTGACACAGGCGCTCGCGGCGGTCTTACAGCTGGGTGTGACGATGGATTATTCCATTTTCCTCTGGCACAGTTACGAAGAGCAGCAGGAGCGTTTTCAGGGAGATAAAAAACGTGCGATGGCGCATGCGATTTCTAATACGATCACATCGGTGGTCGGAAGCTCCATCACGACGGTGGCTGGTTTCGTGGCACTGTGTTTCATGAGCTTTACACTTGGTATGGATCTTGGAATTGTCATGGCAAAGGGTGTTGTTCTCGGCGTTATCTGCTGCGTTACGGTGCTGCCGTCGCTGCTGCTTGTATTTGACAAGGCGATCGAGAAGACGAAGCACAAGGTTATCATCCCGGATCTGGGACGGATTGCAGACTGGATCGTGCGCCATTACGGCGTATTCCTGATCGTATTTCTGGTGGTGTTGGGCCCGGCAATCTACGGCTACACACACACGGATGTGTATTACGATCTTGCGGGAACACTGCCGAAGAGCTTAAGCAGTATTACTGCGAACGATAAGTTAAACGAAGACTTTGAGATGGGTGCGACGCACATGATCATTGCGGACAGCAGTCTCTCCGCAAAAGATGCCAGCGCAATGTTGGATGAGATCAGCAAGGTGGATGGCGTGAAGATGGCGCTTGGCTTTGACTCGCTGGTAGGACCAGGCATCCCGAGGGAGTTTATCCCGGATGACGTAAAAGACGTCTTGATCAACGGCGATTATCAGATGATGGTGGTCGGCTCGGAATATGCGGTTGCTTCTGATGAAGTGAACGCGCAGTGCGAGGAGATCAACAATATCATCAAAAAATATGATTCCTCTGCCATGTTAATCGGTGAGGCGCCGTGTACGAAGGATCTGATTGAGATCACGGATGAGGACTTTAAGACAGTCAGCATCGTGTCGATCGGTGCAATTTTCGTGATTATCGCACTGGTATTTAAGTCGGTATCACTGCCGGTCATTCTGGTGGCGGTCATTGAGTTCGCCATTTTTATCAACATGGGTATTCCGGCATATACGCACACGACGCTGCCGTTTATCGCTTCTATCGTCATCGGTACGATTCAGCTCGGCGCGACGGTCGATTATGCGATTCTCATGACAACAAAGTACAAGAAGCTTCGCTACAACGGAGCGGACAAGAAGGAAGCGATTGCGACGGCACTTCGCAGTTCCATCCAGTCGATCATTGTCAGTGCGCTCAGCTTCTTTGCAGCGACCTTCGGTGTCGGCATGTATTCCAATATTGATATGATCAGTTCCCTGTGTATTCTGATGGCACGCGGAGCAATCATCAGTATGTTTGTCGTTATTTTCATTCTGCCGTCCATGTTTATGATTTTTGATAAACTGATCTGTGCGACGAGCATGGGATTTCGCAAGAAAAAGGGCACGACGGTGAATGTGTCGGAAAACAATGTATCGGTACAGTAACGGGAAAGGAAGGTAAAAACCATGAAATTACCAGAGTTAAAATCAAAATTCAAAAATAGATATGCAATTCGCATTATTGCCGGAGTCCTGGTCGTTACGCTTGTTGCAACAGGTTCCTCCGTCTACAGTGTGAATGCGGCAAAGGCAGGCAGCGCTGCCACAGAGAACGTGGAGGAGACGGAAGTTTCTGAGGAGGCGGAAGATACGGAAGATGCCGAGAGCAGCTTAAAGGATCTGCTGGATAACGGAAGCAAAGTAAGCGAGAAAGAGATCGGAAAAGAAGAGACAGTATATGTCATCGCCGACAATACCGGCAAGGAGCAGAAAATCATTGTCTCCGATCATCTGATCAACAACGATGACAAGGATACGCTTGAAGATGCATCCACATTAAAAGATATTGAAAATGTAAAAGGCGATGAGACCTTTACACAAAACGGCAATAAGGTGACATGGCAGGCAGACGGCAATGACATTTTCTACCAGGGAACGTCAGAGAGCGAGCTGCCGGTGACACAGAAGCTGACCTACTATCTGGACGGCAAGGAAGTGACGCCGGAGGAGCTTGCCGGAAAATCCGGTGAGGTTACGATACGGTTCGACTACACGAACAACCAGAAAGTGACAGCGAAGATTGACGGAAAAGACGAAGACATCTATGTACCGTTTATGGCAGTCAGCGGCATGATCCTCGGAGATGAATTCTCGGATATCGAGGTGGAAAACGGTAAGGTGATCTCCGACGGAAGCAACAATGTCGTAGTTGGCTATGCACTTCCGGGGCTGAAGGAAAGCCTGAACGTAAAGGACGACGATTTCGACGGGGATGTCACCATTCCGGATTACGTGGAGGTAAAGGCAAAGGTTGAGAACTTCAAGCTTGATACCACGATGACGGTGGTTATGAATGCAACGAACTTCATCAGCGCCGACAGCGACAATGACACCTCGAAGCTGGATGAGGTATTTGACACACTCACAGACGCGATGGATCAGCTGACCGACGGCTCCGCAGAACTGGCAGACGGCGTAGACACCTTGAAGTCCAAGATGGGCGACTTTAAGGACGGTGTTGGCACCCTGCAGTCCGGCGTTCATGCATACACGGACGGAGCGGGAAAAATCGCAAGCGGTATCACGCAGCTTTCCGACAGCATTCCGACATTATCTAACGGTGTCGGCACATTGAACAGCAGTGCGGCAACGATTGCGGACGGCGTAGAACTGTTAGACAATACTTTAAAGACTTCCTTCACCGATCAGGAGAAGGCAGCGATGCAGACACAGGCATCGTCCGCAGTGGATGCACAGGCAGAGGCGATCAAGAACCGGGCATCCGCTGCGGTAGATGCGCAGGCAGAAGCGATTAAGACACAGGCAGAGGCAGTAGTGGACGGTCAGGCGGAAGCGATTAAGAATCAGGCTGCACAGCAGGCAAGCGCAAAGTTTGATAACGGACAGTATGAAGCCATCAAGAATCAGGCAACGCAGGAGATTACCACGAAGATGGACGGTCTGAAGGGATCTCTGACATCTTCTGCGGATGTGCAGAATCTGATTAACGGAGCGGCACTTGCATCGGTTGCAGCGCAGCATCCTACAGAGACCATCGCAGAGATTCAGACCAATCATGCGGATGAAATCGCAGAGGCACAGCAGACGGTTGTAGCACAGCTTGATACCACAATCACAACGCAGCTTGGCGGAGCGGCAGATTCTCTGGCAACGGGTGTGGCAGATACTGCGAAACAGGTCGCTCAGGCAACGGCAGGCGAGGCAGCAGTAACGGGAGCAAAGACAGCAGCCGGAGATGCAGCGGTACTCGGAGCGAAGGCGGCAGCCGGAGATGCAGCGGTACTCGGAGCGAAGGCAGCAGCCGGAGATGCAGCGGTACTCGGAGCAAAGGCAGCGGCCGGAGAGGCAGCAGTAACCGGAGCGAAAGCAGCGGCCGGAACGGCAGCCGTGTCAGCGGCAGAACAGACAAAGTCCACGATGGCGGCAAGTATTGAGCAGCAGAGCTCGGGCGGATACAGTCTGGTAACCGGAGCGAGAGCACTGGCTAATGGTACCCAGAGTCTGGCAGATGCGGTACCGGCACTGACATCCGGTGTGGCGCAGCTTAAGAACGGAAGTGCAGAACTGGTTTCCAACAATCAGAAGCTCAACGATGGCGTCAACGCGTTAAGTGATGGTACCGACGCAGTGATCGACGGTGTGGATCAGTTATCGGACGGCGCACATCAGCTGGCAGACGGAATCGTTACCTTCAACGAGGAGGGAATTGAGAAGATCTTAAATTCCTACCACGGTGATATTGAGCCTCTGATGGATCGTATCCAGGCGGTTCTGGATGCCGGTGAGGACTATCAGACCTACACGGATATTGCGGACGGCGTGAACGGAAGCATTAAGTTCATCTACAAGACAGATGCGGTGAAAGAGGACTAATGAAAATTGTCTCAATAAATCCGTATTTGTTCTGGAAATATTGTAAGAAGAGAGTATAATAATAAGGAGTCATGTGAGGGAGGACGGAAATGAACTGGATAGAGAATGTTCTGATTATAGCGGGAGTGTCGCTTGATATTTTCGCGGCGATGGAGTGCCAGGGCGCATTGGTCGCAAAAGTGGACAAAAAACAGTTGTCCGTCATCTGCGCGTTGATCGCTGTATGGCAGCTTTGCGCGCTGGCGCTCGGGAACTATCTGTCCGGTCTCCTTTACAGAAATGAGCTGGCACACGATGAGAATTTTGTAGGACTTGTGATTGCGGCGGTGATCTTTTTCGGACTCGGCATCCGTCTGATTGCGAAGGCAATCAAGAACGAATGGATCAATGAGCGCCGGGAGGAGAGCCTTGATGTGAAAAAGTTCCTGAGGATGACTGCGGTGACAAGCATCTATACGCTGCTTGCGGGGATCGCATTCGGATTCCTGGGGACGAACGTTGCGCTGATGCTGATCATCATCGTATGTATGACGATTGCATTCGTTGTGCTTGGCGTGTATACGGGTTATCATCTGGGATTTCAGCACAAGACAAAAGCATATGTCGGCGGAGCGCTTCTGCTTTGGATTGCCGGCATCGATGTGATTGTAAGACACATCATGTGCTAAAAAGAGGGAGAGTATTTCAAATAGAACCAGAGACGGTTGGGGAGCTGTCTCTGGTTTTTTCTGATCGGGGTGCGTTTACTCGCCGTTGAAAGAATCGGTGTGATACAGTATAATATTCTAGGAAGAAAGTATTACGTTTCGTAATGAGGGGAAAAGATGGAGAAGATCAGACATGACAGCAGCTATGAATGGCTGAGTGGCGAAAGCTGGAAGGAGTGGAGCGCGAGCTTCTTTTCGATGGGCTGGAAGATCTGGGGCGTGGTGTTAATCACAGAATTGTTTTTGTTTCTGTTTTTTAAGCCCACCGCGGACTGCGGCAGACTGCGCTATGGATGGCTGTTCATTGTGCGACCGAGCGGACTGCAGCTGTTGCTTCTTTTTGTGTAACGCCTGCTGACCGGCAGACAGAAGCGTGTATACAGCAGACGGGCGATGGCGGGATGCGCCATATTCCTGCTGACATCCTACGCGGCTGTGATGGCGTGGGTGCATACGAGCGTGACGCTGATGCCGATGGTTCTGTTGCTGCCGATGCTGCTGACGCCGCTCTACAAAGACCGGGTCATGACGCTTGTGCAGGCGGCGCTGCTCGTTGCAGCCTATGTGCTGGACTGTGTCTATTTTATACCTGCCAGTTCTTATTTCCCGCTGACAACCCCGTTTATTGAGGGCAGCATCTTCGTGGGAACGGTGTGCGGTATGCTGGTGGCGCTGGAACTGGTCAACGATTCGGCGATCGTGAACGATGAGCGTTCCAAGCGGGATTCCCTGACCAAGCTCTACAACCATGAAAGCTTTTATGAGGAGTTAGAGTATTACCAGAGAAGGTACGAGGAGAACCGGGAGCGTTTTTCGCTTGCGGTGATCGATATTGATAATTTTAAGAATGTCAATGATACCTACGGACATGCGTTTGGAGATGTCGTTTTAAAAGAAGTGGCAGACATCTGCGCCAGACACAAAGGCGCGGCGGGATTCTGTGCCCGCTATGGCGGCGAGGAGTTTGCCATCATATTTAAGGGAGCGGGAGTCGGACAGGCGGAAGAGATGGCGGAGCAGATCCGGCAGGAGTTTGAACAGAAAATGTTTACAACGCCGCAGGGGGAGCGGTCGTTTTCCGTGAGCATCGGTGTGGCGGAGTACGACAGGGCTTATCCGGGTGCCAGCGCGTTTTTTGAAGTGGCGGACGCTGCTCTTTACTGCGCAAAAAGAGAGGGCAAGAATCAGGTGAGACGATGAAAGTATTGTTGACGGCGGTGAATGCAAAATACATTCACTCAAATCTGGCAGTGTACGATCTGCGTGCCTATGCGGAGGCTTATGGCACCGGCGGGGCGCAGGTGGAGATCGGGGAATATACGATTAACCATACGATAGACTACATATTGGAAGGAATCTATAAGGCAAAGCCAGATGTGCTTTGCTTTTCCTGTTATATCTGGAATCTGGATTATGTGGAACAGCTGATGGACGAGTACCACAAGATCTGTCCCGAAGTGCCGATCTGGGTCGGAGGCCCGGAAGTGTCTTATGAGACGGAGGCGTTTCTAAAAGCGCATCCGCAGGTGACCGGGGCAATGGTTGGCGAGGGAGAAGAGACTTTTCTGGAACTGTGTGAGAACTACGCAAAAGCGGGTGCCGGAGCGAAGGCGGGGAAGGTGGATTTCCCGGGAATCAAGGGAATCATGTACCGTGCCGGAGAGAGCCTCGTAAAAACCGGAGCGCGCGAGCCGCTGGATTTAAACCGGATTCCGTTCTGCTACGGAGCCGTTGAAGATTTCCGGAACCGCATCATCTATTATGAATCGAGCAGAGGATGTCCGTTCCGGTGCAGCTACTGTCTTTCCTCGGTGGAAAAGACACTGCGGTTCCGGGATGTGGAGCGGGTGAAAAAAGAACTGGCATTTTTTTTGGAGCAGGAAGTCGCGCAGGTGAAGTTTGTGGACCGCACCTTTAACTGCAGGCATGAACATGCCATGGAGATCTGGAAGTTTTTAATCGAACATGATAATGGCGTGACCAACTTCCATTTTGAGATATCTGCCGATCTTCTGACGGATGAGGAGATTGCGCTGATCGGTCAGATGCGGCCGGGACTGATCCAGCTGGAGATCGGCGTGCAGTCCACGAACGACGCCACAATCACCGAGATTCACCGGACGATGCAGCTGGACCGCCTGAAAGCGGTAGTAAGGAGCATCCAGGAAAAAGAGAATATTCACGAGCATCTGGATCTGATCGCAGGTCTGCCCTATGAGGGCTATGAGACATTTGCGCGTTCGTTTGATGAGATTTACGCGTTAAAGCCCAATCAGCTTCAGCTTGGATTTTTAAAAGTGCTAAAAGGTTCTTACATGTATGAGCATGCCACAGAGTATGGTCTGATCTACCGCAGCAGACCGCCGTATGAGGTGCTTAAGACAAACTGGCTTAAGTTCGGGGAGATCCTTCGCATCCGGCAGGTGGAAGAGATGCTCGAGGTGTATTACAACAGCGGACAGTACGCCACAGCAATCCGGCTTCTGGAGACGCAGTATGCGAGTGCGTTTGCCATGTTTGCGGAACTGGGAACTTTTTATGAGGAGCACGGTTATTTTGGAATGGGTCATTCCAGGATGCGCAGGGCGGAGATCCTGCTGGAATTTGCAAAAGAGCGTAAGCCGGGACTGCTTCCGGTGCTTGGTGAGGGTCTGGTATATGACCTGTATGAAAGAGAGAATCTCGGAAGCAGACCTTCGTGGGCAGCAGATGCGAATGAATGGAAACAGATTGCGCGCCGGTATGGTAAAAATGGAAAGCAGTCGCACATTGAGCGGTTTTTCTACCGGTTTTCCGGCCACAGGCAGGATACCGCATCGCTCCCGGAGAGGCTGGAAGAACCGGTCTATGTGAGATTTGACTATACCGGAAGGGATCCGCTCGATCACCAGGCGCGGCATGAATATCTGGAGCCTTCCGGGGAATAACCGGAAAGAGGGGAGAATAGATTGTTAGAGGATTATGTGGTCATTGATCTTGAGATGACGGGATTGAATGCGAAGACGGATGCCATTCTGGAAGTGGGAGCCGTGCGCGTCAGAGACGGCAGACAGACGGAAACGTATGGCGCTATTTTAAAATGTGGGCGGGAATTGTCAGAGCGCGTGGTAGAACTGACGGGCATTACGCCGGAGATGGCGGCAGGCGGCAGGGAGCCGGAAGAGGCGATGCGGGAATTTTTTACATTCCTGGGGGACGATGTGCTGGTCGGCCAGAATGTGATTTTTGATTACAGCTTTCTGAAACAGTGGTCGGTCAACCACGGTCAGGCGTTTGAGCGAAATGCTGTGGATACCTTAAAGCTGGCAAGGCGCTTCCTTCCGGCGGAGCAGAAAAAGGACCTGGAAAGTCTGTGTACCTATGTCGGAATCGGGCGTGAGCGGGCGCACCGTGCGCTCGATGATGCGATGGCGACCGGAATCGTGCTGGAGAGATTAAAACAGGAGTACGGTACGGCACAGCCGGAGGCGTTTCTGCCGTATGCGCTCTGTTACCGCACAAAAAAACAGACGCCCGCAACGGGGCGTCAGATGGATGGCCTCAAGAAATATGCTGCGCATTACGGCATCCCGGAGACGGAGATCCCGGAGCAGATGACGCGGAGTGAGGCGTCGAGACTGCTTGACCGCTGGATCGCCGTGCACGGGCGGATGCCCCGGGATTAAGCATTTACTTTTTCCTCAAGCATGGCGACGATGGCGTTCTGTCTGGGGGATTCCAGTGCTCTCGCGGCGATGAGAAGACGGTCAAGTGCGTCGGAATCCCTGGCGTTTAGATAATAGTCTGCGAGCATCCGGTAGTTCCCACTGTGATCGGACCCGCAGCTGATGCCGTACTCGAGAACCCGGACTGCCTCCGCGTCATGACCGAGCTTTTTCAAACATTCGGCGTACTCATAGATGGTGCGGCAGAGGGTGGTGTAGTTCTCGTCACAGGCGCAGAGCGTTTCCAGATTGGCAACGCCGTACTCCAGCTTGAGATCGGTGTTGGTCTTGCCGCCGAGGTTTAAGATTTTCTGTCCGGCAAGCGATTGGAGAGTCTCCTCATATTTTTTTAATTCGGGATTGTCATAGATACCCATTGGAAAATCGGCAAGAGGTATGGTAATCTAGGGAAGCCCGCTGATGTCCTTGCGGCGTGTGTGGTTTGCTTCGTTCTCGCGGTTCCAGAAGCTCTCGGCAGCGGCTTCTTCGGCAGCGGTGCTTTTATGGCGCAGATAAGCAAACATACATACAAAAAAGATAAAAAGTCCTAAAAAAATCATGAGAATCATCCCTTCTTGTGGTATAGTGTAAAAGGTTCGCGCGGTATCCAGGGCGTGAACGGAAAGGTGGTAGAACGAAATGTACGATTTTGGTAAAAAAAAGAATAAAAAACTGCTTGCAGGAATCATCATTGTGGTTGGGGCAGCCATGCTTTTGACAACGGTGCTTGCAGCGTTATTATA
>SKEA01002286.1_pt1 | contig 11546 bp, 9 predicted proteins | sample 4826601 | NCBI WGS metagenome assembly SKEA01 (sample SAMN11008821, study PRJNA524170) | human gut metagenome | biome: Human fecal sample; material: Feces; isolation source: fecal sample from pouch patient p13, p53 | host: Homo sapiens | place: Israel: Tel-Aviv | collected 2016-07-06 | reverse complement strand
ACGACCCGGCTGATATTCCTCCACACTCCGGTGGGTGCCGGATACATCGAAACCAAATGGGGTGTTGACAACGAAGGAATCATCCACATCCACAGCCACGCCGGAATGCACCTGCGAGACCAGCGACAGGCGTGCATGCACTGCTTCAGACAAGGCAATGCGGTTCGACATCACGGCCTGTGGATTGTCGCCGGATTTGCCACCGAGGTTCAGATTGCCGTAATCACCGGCGCTCAGCCCTCCCAGCCGCGTGGTGTAAACCACCGTGATACCGGGAGCTAGCGCAATCGGAATAGTCACCGGAATCGGGCGACCCTCCTTATCAGTGGAGCTGATCTGGTTGGAGTCGAGAATTTCGTCACTATATTCAGGCATGTTCGTTCCTTTATTCGGCTTTGAGGGTGGGCTTCTTGGTACGCGAACGGATGGCGGCGTTGATGGGCACCTGATGCGGGCAAGGCATCGAAAACACATGCGCCGGATTATTGATGGCGGGCACCGGTGTGCCGTCTGCATCGCGCAGACCGTCTTCCGGCACAATGTATGCCAGCGGACGCTCACCGGGCAGGAGGAATTCGACTTGCTGGCCGGGTTCGATTTTGTTGCGGCTCATCAGTGTGACGCGGCCGCCTTCGTCTGCGCTCCAGCTGAGCACTTCTCCGACTACCAGCCAGGAACGGAAATAGGCGGAGCGGTCAGTGTTCTGCGTGACTTTGTGCTCGGGGTAGTAGAAGCCGGTGGAGTAGTCACGGTGGGCCACTTTGTCGGTTTCTTCGAGCAGCCACTCTGGCAGTTCGACGTGCGGGGCCGGGCGGACGGCGGCATGCTTCCAGTCGGTCTCAATCTGTTCGATTGCGGTGTTGGATTTGCGCCGCGTGGAGCGGGCGTGGGAGCTCATGCCGTCCGGCTCCGGCGCATCGGACGTGTTGTATCCCTCATCGGCCACACCGGCGAATGCGGCGTCGGCATTGCGCATTACCTGATCTTCGGTTCCCTGGCCGTAATCAGGGTCGGACGGGCGGATCACGCGGTCGTGGAACGGCAGCAAGATATTGCCGTCAGCATCTTCAAAACCGCGCTGAATCATGTATTCGTTGACGGCGGTCTTGTAGGCGTTGGTCATCGCGGCGATGTAGTAGGCGCTTTTCGCACGGCCTTCGATTTTGAGGCTGGTGGCGCCGGAATCGATCAGATCGTCGAGGTGGCCCAACATGTTCATGTCCTGTGAGTTGAACAGGTAGGCGCCGTTTTCTGTCTGCTCGATCGGGAAGTACTGTCCGGGGCGTTTCTCCTCCACAATCGAGTACTTCCAGCGGCAGGGCTGGGCGCATTCGCCGTGGTTGCCGTCACGGCCGGTCAGGTAGTTGGAGAACAGGCACCGACCGGAGAACGCCATGCACATGGCGCCGTGCACGAAGCATTCGATGTCAAGGTCATCGGGAATGTTGGCGCGGATATCGCGCACAGCCTGCAAGTCCATCTCGCGGGCCAGCACCACACGGCGAGCGCCGAGCTCATAGAACGCGTTGGCGGCCTGGTAGTTGGTCACACCCGCTTGGGTGGAAACATGCAGTTCGAGGTTCGGGGCCGCTTGGCGGGCCATCATCATTACGCCGATATCGGAGACGATGAGCGCATCCACGCCGGTGTCTTTGAGCTGGCCGATGTATTCGCGCATGGCTTCGATCTCGTTGTTACGTGGCAGCACATTGCACGTCACATACACGCGGGCGCCGCGCTCATGGGCGTAGCGCGAGCCCTCCTCGAAGTCCTCAAGACTCAGGTTTTTGGGGGCCGAGCGCATGCCGAACGCTTTGCCGCCGCAGTAGACGGCGTCGGCACCATAATCGACCGCAGTTTTCAGGCCGCGCAAGTTGCCGGCCGGAGACAGCACTTCGGGCTTTTTGCGTGTGGGGATTCTCATCGTCGTATTCATCACCGCAATAGTGTAGTGGTGGCCGTGTAATGCGGGCGGGGCTACCGTTAGGCTGGGAAGCATGAAGATCGATATCGTGAGCGTGTTTCCCGAGTATTTTGAGGTGATGAACCTGAGCCTGATGGGCAAGGCCCAGGCCAAGGGGCTGTTGGAGATCAAGGCGCACAATCTGCGCGACTGGACCCACGACGTGCATCATTCGGTGGACGATACGCCGGTGGGCGGCGGCGCCGGCATGGTGATGAAGCCCGAAGTGTGGGGCGAATGTCTGGATGAGCTGCTGGGACTTTCGCAGCAGTCTGACTCGGTCCCAGCTCCAGGTATTGCAGCTGACTCTGACGCCGATACGAACCAATCCGACGATCCGGTCTCCGCTGCCAACACGCAATCGGCATCCGTCAACGTTCCCGTTTCTTCTGACGGCTCTCCTGCCGAAAGTGACGTGTCCGCCCAGCTAAGCGCACCAGTGCTCATCTTCCCGAACCCGTCGGCCCCGCTGTTCACTCAGCGCGACGCCACGGAACTCAGTCATGCCAAGCATCTGCTGTTCGGCTGCGGCCGGTACGAGGGGTACGACGCGCGCATTCCCGACTACTACCGTTCGCAGGGCGTCGATGTGCGCGAGTATTCCATTGGCGATTATGTGCTCAACGGCGGCGAAGTAGCGGTTTCGGTGATGCTGGAGGCCATTACCCGTCTTATGCCGGGCTTCATGGGCAACCCGGATTCCATTGTCGAAGAGTCCTACACCGGCGAGGGCGCGCTGTTGGAACACCATCAGTACACCAAGCCAGCCGTATGGCGCGATATCGCCGTACCGGATGTGCTGCTTTCCGGAGATCATGGCAAGGTGGATCGCTACCGCCGCGATGAGGCGCTGGCCCGCACCGCCGAGATTCGCCCGGATTTGATTGCGGCGCTGGATTGCAAGGCGTTGGATAAGGCCGACCGCAAGACCCTGATGGCTTTAGGTTGGGAGGTCTCCGCCGCCCACCCGCGCAAGTTGGAGTAGGCTACGCCTCCGGCTCAATCGCCTCAATATAGAACACAGCGGTTTCGCCGTAGTTGCGACTTTCGGTGATTTTCCAGCCCTCAGGGGCCTGCGGATCCTCCGATCGCACCGAACGTTCGAGCATAATCACCGTGTTGGTGTTAGTGGCGCTGCCCGCCGCCAAGTCGGCCAGAAGCTGGTTGCATTCGTCGGTTCCGTAAGCGTAGGGCGGGTCGATAAAAATCACATCGAACGGCTCGCCAAAACCGCCAGTCACCTGCTCGGCCTTTTTAGTGAGCACACGGGCTTTCAGCGAGGCGTCCCAAGAACGGTTTTTCTGCAGTTGCGCGAACGTCTTGGCGATAAGCGCCGCCGCAGGTCGGGAACTTTCCACGGCCACCAGTTCACGTGCGCCGCGGCTCAATGCCTCGATGCCCAGTGCGCCCGTACCGGCGAACAAATCCAGCACACGGGCGTCGTCCAGCACACCCCATGAATCAAGATGGGAGAAAATCGCCTCTTTGGTGCGATCCGTGGTGGGCCGAGTGCCGGTTTTCGGGGTGGCGAGTGCCGCACCCTTGAATCGTCCAGAAATAACGCGCATGTCTACCAGCCTAGCGGCTGCTCGGAACCATCGAACTCGTTAATACGGCCTTTGCAATATCCTGACTGACGGCCGGCTTCCCCGCGGATCTCTCATAATTGAGGCAATCAAGGCACAACAATCGTCAATCTGGCCTTCGAGGGGCTGATTGGGGCATTTCAGGAGGTCTATCTCCGTTTCAAGGGGCTCCTCAAGCACGAAACATCGAGTATAAACGGTCTAACGATAACGTCATTCCGCCGTTTTGTGTCCATGTTTACTCAGCCACCAGCCCCTTGAAACGGAGATAGACTTCCGGGCAACCGGTGTATCTGCCCCTCGAAACCGAGAAGGCCTCAGCTGGAAGTCAAAAACGTCTCGTTGCCTCGGGTGAAGTCGAGGACCGCTCCGGCAAGCTGGACTTCGCCGGCCAGTTCGGGGTCGGCTTCGAGCAGCTGCTCGGCACGGGTACGAGCGTCGGCGATCATGTCGGCGTCCTTGACCACGCGCAACAGCTTCAGACTGGACTTGCCACCGGATTGGGCATCTCCCAGCACGTCGCCGGCACCGCGGAATTCCAAATCGGCCTGTGCGATTTCGGCCCCATCAAGCGAATTGTGGATGACATCGAGTCGTTGTTCGGCTGGTGATCCCGGCTCCGCGCGGGAGATAAGGAACGCCCACGAATTGGTACCGCCGCGGCCCACACGACCACGCAACTGGTGCAACTGGGACAAGCCGTACCGGTCGGCATCGAAAATAACTATGCAGCTGGCCTGCTTGACGTCCACGCCTACCTCGATCACCGTGGTCGAAACCAGAATCGGGGTCTCGCCGCTGGCGAAGTCGGCCATGACTTGGGTTTTGACATCATCCTTGTCTCGACCGGTCAATGTGACGAAACGGATGCCGGCAAACTGCGGGAGCTTCTGCAATCGATCTGCGATTTCGGCTACCGAGTGCAACGGCGGGCGGACTACCGTCTCACCATTGTCGTCGAAAGTCTCATACGGATCATCAATGCCAATGTCATCGGCCGATGCGCGGGATGTCCGCGAAGAAGCCGCCCGACTGGATCGCCCGCTTGAACCCGTTGAAAGCCCTCGCGAACGCCGCGCGGAATCCGCTGCCGACACGCCGCCGTCATCTTCATCATCCGTATCGATGCGCGGGCAGACGATATAGGCCCGCTCCCCTGCATCTACACGCGCACGGATATGCGCGAACATACGCCCCATCGTGCCCGCGTCAGCTTCGTTAACCACCACCGTACGAATCGGTTTGCGGCCACCAGGCAGCTCAGTGAGCCAGGAAATATCAAGATCGCCGAACCAAGTCATGGCGGCGGTGCGCGGAATAGGCGTTGCGGTCATCACCAGCAGATGCGGCGTGGTGCCGTCATCGGTTTTGGCATTGAGACTTTCGCGCTGTTCCACACCGAATCGGTGCTGCTCATCAATGACCACCAAAGCCAGATGTGGTGCTTGGAACGTCTTGGAGAACGCCGCATGCGTAGCCACGATAATGCCCGACTCGCCACTGGCCGCAGCAGCAAGAGCCTTACGCCGGGCTGCGAGTTTCATGCCGCCCGTTAGCAACGTGACAGGAACATTGAGGTCGGCGACCATCTTGCCAATAGTCTCAAAATGCTGTACGGCGAGCACCTGAGTAGGAGCCACAAGCACCGCCTGATACCCCGCGCCGACCACTTGCAGCATGGTGGCGAGCGCCACCACGGTTTTGCCGGATCCGACTTCACCCTGCAACAGGCGTTGCATAGGCCAGTCACGAGCCAAGTCAGCGGCAATATCTTCAACTACCTGATGCTGACCAGCAGTCAGTTCAAATGGCAAGGATGTGATGAACCGATCACGCAAATTAGTTACGGTCGTCGTGCTGGCTGCGCCGGTTTCATTATCGCCGTCCAACAGGCACGGATGAGCAGACGACTTATGAGCATGTTGGCGGGCCTTCAGTAGCGAGGCCTGAGAGACGAACGCCTCCTCGTAGCGCAACGTCTCAATGGCCGCTTTGAATCGCACGGTGGAGTCCGGGTCATGAATGGCCAAGAACGCCTCCGCCCTGTGAAGCAGGCCCTTGGCCGCGCGTATGGATTTAGGCAGAATATCCGGGATGGACTGGGCGAGTGCGGCAGCCTTGGACTCGGATTCCTCGCCGTCCTGCACCGCGATGTTGTCGATGGAGGGCGCGACGAGCTCGGCGGGCATGCTTTGGCTTTCAGGCACAGATGATGTGCGCGCACCCATCATCCACAGCAGTCCCAGAATCGTCTCGTGAATATGTTCGGACGAGATGCGTGAGCTGGCGTGGTAGATCGGCCGGGGACGGCAGACGCGAGTCAGGGCATCGGGCACGGTATCGGCATCGTATTTGAGCGTCGGAGCGGACTGAGATGAAGCGCCAGCGTATGGGGCGCCACCACCTGCCCGTGCAGTCGATGCGGTTGGGGGATCTCCTCTCCCGGTCACTGCCACTGTGCCGGATGCAGCAGGTGCAACGGTGAGCAAGTCCGGATGGGTGAACTGCAGCTGCCCCATATATTCGCTGGGCATACCGGAGACCACCACGGTCGTGCCAGCACGCAATCGCGTGCTCACCCAATCGACGTACGATTTGCGATAGGAGAAGAATGTGAGCCGGGCAAGACCGCCAGCCATATTGCGCGACCGGGCGAAGGCAGCATCATCGACCGTGGCCTCAAGACGATAACCCCGGCGAGCGTTCATTGGTATTACGCGCATATCCCGTATGGTGGCAGCGAATGCCATAGTCTGGCCGGGAACAGCCTCGCGAATCGTGCGCAGCGGCACAGGCTCAGTGACGCGGAAAGGATAATAGGTGAGCGCTTCACCCACAGTGGTGACGCCCAGCGATTTGAGCGCGGACACGCGGCGCTTGTTAGGAACCAACGAAGCGAGTGCGGCGTCCATGGTGATACTCATAGCGCTCCATTCTATCCGTAAGCCCTCGAACGGCATCACCTACAACAAAACCCGCCGAGCCGAAGCTCAAGCGGGTTTTGCAGACGTTAGTACGTTAGTACGCGATTCACGCGGCCACGCGCTGAACCTTGCCGGCCTTGAGGCATTTGCCGCACACGCGCAGGCGAGTGTTCTCGCCGTCGATCGTGGTGCGCACGGACTGCAGGTTCGGGCGGAAGCTACGCTTGGTACGACGGTGCGAATGGGAAACGGTGAAACCGGTCTGCGGTCCCTTGCCGCACACTGCGCAACGAGCTGCCATGATGGACTCCCTTAAACCTTGATGTGTCAAGTCTTTCACGTATCCGGTCGCTGGTTTTACCCGGCAGGCCGAACACACAACTTCACAAATATATAGCTCAATACCGACAACCGCAACTCTTGCGTGTATCATAGCCCGACTCATCATCGCGGCAAGCTCTGTATCAGAGCTCGTATGAAGCCTCTGTTCGCCGCCATCCCGCGCGCTACGCCGTCCGCGAATCGCCGGCAGAACAGTCATATTATCCAATACAACACGCCACCTTGTCTATTCCCCATCCAGCAAACTCCCATATAATTTCGGTATAAGAGATGGCACGGGAACGAAGGGGGCTCCCCGTATTCGCGGCATACGCATTGCCATTGCTACGACTACGACCGCAACTCACAACGAAGGAGGTTGTCATGTTGAATCTCAGGCGAGGCATCGGCACTCATGAGCCAAGCGTGATCTCGTTGGGCCAAGTGTGGGTAGACATCATGCTGGATGTGGACGAGATACCGGAACAGGGCGGATTCGCTGTGGCCGACCATCCGAAGCCCACCATCGGAGGCAGCTACCGAGTGCTGCAAGCGGCCAGCCGCATGGGTGTGCCGACCGAGCATGCCGGCATTTTGGGCAACGGCCTGTGGGCGCACTTCATTCGTCAGTCGTTCCAAGACAACGGCATTACACATATCGGCCAGGATCGCCTCGATGAGGATTCCGGCTTCCGTGTGGTGCTGACCTCCGGTTCTCCGAAGAAGACCTTCATTGCCTCCTATGGCGCCGAAGCGCACGGTGACGCCGATACGTTCAGCACGCTCGAGCCACAAGCCAAGGACGTGGTGCATATCAGCGGCAACACGCTGATGGACCACACAGCCACCGGCGTGGACGGATTCCTGCTGAAAGCCGGCACCGATCCCGCCAAGCGCGATTACACGCTGGTCATCAACCCCACCAATACGCTGCGCCTGGTCAATGACCACATGCTCGAAGATCTGGTGCTTGCGCGCCCAGTCTGGTCCTGCAACCGTCAGGAAGCCATGACGTTGGCCGAGCGCTTGGGCGCTCCGATTGACGACAGCAAGGTGACCATCGGCGGCGGTCTTGACGATTTCATGCATCAGTTGTGCGATGGTTTGGGCGCCACGTTGCGCGCGCCATTGGTGGTGCGCGTCGGCGCTCGCGGCGCCTGGATACGCGAGCCGGGCGGCGAAACGACTCATATCGAGGGCTACCCCACCAAGGCCGTACACACCCGTTCGGCCGGCGGCTGCCATACCGGTGTGATGTGTGCGATGTTGGCGGAGGGCCATAGCTTGGCCGAATCGGTCAAAATCGCGAACGCAGCGGCTTCAATTGCCATTCAGCACAGCGTCAACGGTGTGCCGCAGTGCCCTGATTATGATGAGGCCATTGCACTGATTGGAGAATAGTGTTTCTCTGGCTCCCCTCAGTCACCTGCGGCTGAGGGGAGTTTTTCGTACGGGCCTTGCCCAGCATTATTCACGTACCGTTCAGCTGAATGGGCCCTCTACCGCTTTGAGCACTCCTACGATAGATTGAGTTGAATACTGCCGAGGAGTGACATGACCAATTCCACGAATATCCACGAGCCCACCGGGGCCGAGAGCCAATCCACCGTGCCGCCAAACGGCAAGTTGACCGCCCGCGAGAAGAAGTGGATCGTCTACGATGTCGGCAATTCGGCATTCGTGCTGCTCTCCACTGCAGTCATCCCCATCTACGCCAAATCACTCATGCCGGCGGACGGCAACATCGTGTCCGCCTGGGGTTATGCGCAAACCATCGCATCGCTGGTCATCGCACTGCTTATGCCGCTGCTCGGTTCCATCGCCGACGTGCAAGGCATGAAAATCAAGTTCTTCCTCGGTTTCTTCGGCACCGGAGTGGTTACCTGCTGCGCGATGGCCCTACCGCTGACCTGGCTGCCGTTCCTCATCGTCTACATTCTGGCGACCATCGGCCTGAACGGCTCGCTCACGTTCTACGATTCGATGCTTATCGACACCACGTCAAACGAGCGTATGGACAAGGTCTCCTCGCACGGCTACGGCTGGGGCTACATCGGTTCCACCGTGCCGTTCATCGTGTGCATCGCGCTGATCTTCGGCGGCCCGGCGCTCTTCGGCTGGTCCACGGTAGCCTGCACGCGCGCCTCGTTCATCATCACCGCCATCTGGTGGGCGGCATTCACCATCCCGCTGATCACCAGCTACCGCCAAGTGCATTACCGTGCCACCCGCGACCAGCTGGGCTCGGCCGTGCGCGGCACGTTCAGCGAACTGGCGGGTACTTTCGGCAAAATCGTGAAGAACAAGCCGTTATGGATGTTCATGATCGCGTTCTTCTTCTACATCGACGCCGTGAACACGGTAATCTCGATGAGCACGTCCTACGGCGCCGAGCTCGGCATCGACTCCACCCAGCTGGTGGTGGCGCTGCTGGTCACGCAGTTCGTGGCCTTCCCCTGCGCGATTCTGTACGGCCGACTGTCCGGCCGGTTCGGCAGCAAGACGATGATCACGGCCGCAGTCGTGGCATACATGTGCATCGTGTTCTTTGCCGCGTTCTTTCTGAAGTCGGCCGCGGAGTTCTGGATTCTGGCGATTCTGGTCGGCATGTTCCAGGGCGGCATCCAAGCGCTCTCCCGCTCGTACTACGGCAAGATCATTCCCAAGGATCACGCCAACGAGTACTACGGCTTCTACGATATCTTCGGCAAAACCGCGAGCATCCTGGGCACGTTCCTCGTGGCCACCACCACGTCGATCACCGGCAACGCCTCCCTCGGCGTGCTTTCCATCGCCATCCTGCTGGTGTTGGCGTTCGTGTTCCTCTGCCTGCAGAAGGACCCAACGCAAGCGTAATGTCACCCATCAATCAGCAACAGGAACGCCGAAGCAGCAATAAAACAGCAGACCCTACCGCCCGAGCCGCGACCTGAAACAATTTAGCCCTGCACAACGCACATATTTTGACAGGGTGGTAGTTGTTGCAAATTCTGCGACAACTACCGTTGGTAAATCGAACGCTATAATCAGAAACTTTCAGATGCTGAGTTCCATGCAGTGCCCCCTGTGACCGCAATGCGGGCAGGTAAGCTTGCGTGTCTTGGGCGTGTGTGCGGCGAATACGAACTCTCGCATACCCGGCTGGAAGGTCTCATGGCAAGCCGGACATAGGTACTGCACGCGGGAGCGATAGTACTTCGTCGCCGCAACAGCGAGCGCAATCGCCAGCAGAACGGCGACCGGCAGCGGCCACCATACGTCTGTCATCACACCGATGACGAGGCATGCAATTTGCAACAAAGTCGCGGGCAATGCGATTGCCAGCATGACCAAATATGTGGTGCGCAGGGAATGAGTGGTTGTGGTGTTCATAACGGTTGCCATGTCGGTTAATGTTGACGATACGAAGTCAGACGCCGAGACCGTCAGTGCTTTGCGCAGCTGCAAGCAGTCATCAAGACGTTGCTTCTGCTCGGCGATACCCGACTGCAAGGATGCCGCATTACGCAACGTCACAAGCAACATATGACGCAACGTCGACCACAAAACCTTCACATATAAGCAGACTGTAGAAAGACATCCGACCATCGCAATTGCGCACTGGTTCACAGTGAGCACCCCGAACCAGTTAGACGGCAGAACAGCATTACAGCCACACCTGTTCTTCAGGCTTTACCTCGCCGACCGCATTGGCCACACGTATGGCATCATTCCGACTCAATCTACCGGTGAATCCCTGTAGATCCGACCGGAGGAACCGCACCAGCTGCGCGCAGCGAGCGGTCGTCAGATGGATAAGCCCGGCATGCTCATACTCGGGCAGTTGCACATCGCCCGCCCCATGCCAAATTGGATTGCTGGTCAGTTTCACAGCCACTCCACCGTCGTCGTCGGCTTGTATGACGATGGCGGCCACGTAATGGTTGCGTGATTTCGTCGGATCATCCTCGAACCGCACCTGCATGCGATACACGTCGAAGACATGCAATTGCTCCGGAACCGGCATCAATTCCGGAATATCATGATTATTCGCCATCGCGCCACGCCTTGGGCAGTACGGCAACACCATCGGCGCCCCGGCTTGGATTCAACACCATGGCGTTCGGCACTTCGACCACCGGATATCCCTGTTCGTCGACCCCACGGTACGTAACTCCATTGGCGGCAACATGTCCCGCGCGAGGCAGCACGGGTTCAGGCGCCTTCACCTCGAACGGAATACGACGCTGCGACACCAACTGCACGCTGGCCATATTCACGAACGTATTGAAATTCAATCCCATGGAATCAAGGATGGCGTTCACTTCAGCTTTGAGATCATCATCCATGCGAACAGTGGTAGTGCTCATAATGAATCCTTTCCAAGCCAATTGTATTACTAATGACTTCTTTTCTCAATATAATCCGTAGGATGCTTAATGCTTTTGCATCATGACCTTGACATCGGGACAATCCCGCGTGAAACCAATCTCTGCCTTTGCGCTCATCAGCTGGGGAGCTCACGGTCACACTCATGCGTCGCAGACCACGAGCCTCACGCGCCTCCTCATTCCACATCTGTGTTAACAACATGTGTTAATCGCATGCATCGCCACCATGATTCCCCAATGATTTCAAGGGTTCCCCGGTCTCACTATTGTTTCTTCCCTAAAACGGCCTCAATCATCGGCACCTTCCTGGTAGCCACCACCACGTCCCTGACCGGCAACGCCTCGCTCGGCGTGCTGTCCATCGCCGGCCTGCTCGTCGCGG
>SKEA01002277.1_pt1 | contig 11603 bp, 8 predicted proteins | sample 4826601 | NCBI WGS metagenome assembly SKEA01 (sample SAMN11008821, study PRJNA524170) | human gut metagenome | biome: Human fecal sample; material: Feces; isolation source: fecal sample from pouch patient p13, p53 | host: Homo sapiens | place: Israel: Tel-Aviv | collected 2016-07-06 | reverse complement strand
ACCCGGTGAGGCCATTCGGGGCGTCCCTGAAGAAAGGAAATACCTGCGCCTTTGGTGGTATTGGCAATCACGACGTGTGGTTTCCCGTTCGGCTGCAAGTGCTCAAGCGTGGCGACCACCTCCGCCATATCGTTGCCGTTGCACTGTGTGACCTCCATGCCGAAAGCGCGCCATTTTTCATCCAGCGGATCGGTATTCATGATCTCTTTTGTCGCACCGGCCAGCTGCAGATTATTTTTGTCGTTGATAATAATAAGGTTATCCAGCTGGTAGTGGGCGGCGACCAGCGCGGCCTCCCAGTTGCTGCCCTCCGCCAGTTCGCCATCGCCGGTGACGACAAATACGCGACGCGGGTTGTTATCGCGTTTCGCTGCCAGCGCAATGCCTACCGCCACGGGCAGACCATGGCCCAGCGCACCGGTATTGAGCTCAATACCTGGCGTTTTGTGCTTTACCGGGTGTCCTGGCAGAGCCGAGTCGGCGTGTTGATAGGTTGCCAGCCAGTCAACGGGAATAAAGCCTGCTTCGGCCAGCACGCAGTAGTAACCACCGACAGCGTGCCCCTTCGACTGAATATAGATATCGCGGTCGTCACTCTCTTTTCGCGCAGGGGAGCAGTTAAGGATACGAAAATAGAGGGCGGTCAGAAGTTCGACTTGTGACAGATCGGCACCGGTGTGGCCGCCTGCCGGGGTTTCCGCATTCAAGACGCTGATGCGGCGGCGGATGGCGCGTGCTTTTTGTTCTAACTCCTTAACTGAGAGTGAAAACGGATTCATAAAACACCTCTTGAAAGTAAATTCTTGTATGAATAAATATTCCAGCAGGGTAAAAAAACACTTCCCATCCTGACTACCTTTAATCGTCGACAAAACAAGGTATTAATAAGTGATTGAATATATATTCACTACTGATTTATTATTCACATAAGTAAGATATGCCCTGTGACGGGGTTTGTCCACGATTTGTACGGCCTATTTTCTAAAAAAGGAGAAAATGATCACATTTGGATCGTCGGGAAAAGGGCGCTGCGCTTGTTATCTATTCAATGATGCATAAAAATAACGAGCAGAAAACAGAGGGGAATGCCATGTCGAAGCAGGATGAACAGCGGTTGCTGGTGAAGATCGCCACGCTTTACTACAGCGAGAATAAAAAGCAGTCCGAGATCGCCTCGCTGCTGCATCTGTCCCAGTCTTTTGTTTCACGGGCGCTAACCCGCTGTCAGAAAGAGGGGCTGGTGAAAATTACCGTGGTCCAGCCGACAAATATTTTTGTCGATCTGGAAAAGGCGATTGAGGAGCGTTTTGGCATTCGACAGGCGATAGTCGTGGATGTGGGCGAGAACGCCAGTTACAGCCAGGTAAAGCATGCCATCGGCAGCGCGGCGGCGCGAATGTTCTGCGGATGCATCTCATCCACCATGCAGCGGATCGTACTGCTCCAGGACGAGATCCCCACGAGGTCTTCCGGCCGCAGCCGCGTTTCGACATAGTGCGCCGCCGGGGTGATTCAGCTGTTGGGCGGCGTCGGTCCCAACGGCAACGTGCAGGCCACCATCTTAACCCAGCAGCTGGCGGCGCATTTAGGCTGCCCGGCGTGGCTGTTGCCGTCGCAGAGTATTGAGCACTCCGTGGAGGAGCGCAGCCGTCTGGTAAACAGCCCGGACGTCGCGGCGGTGGTGGCGAAATTTGCCGAAGTGGATGTGGCCATCGTCGGTATTGGTGAACTGGAGCCTTCGCAGCTGCTGAAAAACTCCGGTAACTATTATAATGAAACCATGCTCCAGCTGCTGGCGGCGCGCGGCGCGGTGGGGGATATCTGCCTGCATTACTATGATGCGGCGGGCAAACCGGTACTGAGCCAGGATGAGGATCCGGTGATCGGTATGGAACTTGAGCAAATTCGTCGCTGTCCGCAGGTGATTGCGCTGGCCGGCGGCGTGGACAAAGAGAACGCCATCCGCGGCGCGTTGCAGGGCGACTATATTGATGTCCTGATCACCGACTTCCCGACCGCGCGCGCGTTAATTAAGGGCTAAGCGGGGGGAGACTGGCGTGCCTGGCGCGCCAGCGTCGCCAGTTCGTCCGCGCTGAGGCGAGTCATCCGCAATACGGTTTCAGTGTCCATGCCGTTCTCTAACATCATCAGTGCGATGCGGCAGGCTTCGCGATGCTCACCCGCCTGTAAACCTTCGTTCAAGCCTTCCTGTAACCAGCGTTGTTTTCCCTCTTCGCGCCCTTTCTGCTTCAGGTACTCGGCAATCGTCATCAGGGTATCCTCATATTGCGGCAGACTGGTCGATAAAGTTGTCCGGGTCGGCGCTATTGTCATGCAGCGACATATAGGTAAATAACGTTTTGAACTGCTGGTGGTCAGTGTATCCCATCAGCACCACCTCCACCAACTGCTGGAGGATATGGCTAAGATCGCGTTGACGGATGTGTTTCTGGACCAGTTCCAGAAGCGCGATCCGCCGATGCTGTAATATGGCGTCGTCGGGAATATCGGTCACATCGACGAGCGGAAAGGCCCCGAGATAAAGCTGTTTTGCCGGTGAGTCAGGTGGGAACTCGTCCAGCCAGCACAGTGAAAAGGGATAGGGAGAAATGGTGCCATGATAAAACAGCATGGGGATCACCAGCGGCAGCGCTTTATGGCCGCGATTAAGATGCTGTTGCATGGCCGCGAGGGCATAGCGCAGGAGTCTGAACGCCATATGGCTGTCCGGGGTGCTCTGATGCTCAATGACCACATAGATATAGCCCTCTCCCTTGCTGGTCTGCAGAGAGTAGAGAATATCGGAATAGCTGGCGCGCAGGTTGTCCTCAACAAAGCTCCCGGATTCCAGGTGCAGAGTGCTTAAGTCGCACAGTTGCCGCAGCGCGGGCGGCAGATGAATATCCAGAAAATCGCGTGCGGTTTCGCTGTCGCGCAGAAAGCGCTTAAACAGACTGTCGTGCGGGGTCGAGTGAGGACGTTTTTTCATGGCTTCCTTGCCTGGCAGAGCAGAGTGGCGGGATGCTACCACCGCTTGCCGTCGGGCAGGATTTTTCGATGAGATTTTGCGAAGCGCCTCGGAGAAAGGCGCATCGTGAGTCAGGCCCGCTCCCCCTGTGGCCTGAGCCACAGGAGGTCTTGCGGTTACTTATTCTCCATGACCGCTTTCTGGGCGACCACCGCCGCCTTCTGCTGCATCCGGTTTTGCATCTGATCGATAATGACCGCCACAATAATCACGATCCCTTTGATGACCATCTGCCAGAACTCGCTCACCCCCATCATCACCAGCCCGTCGGCGAGAAAACCGATGACAAACGCACCAATCAGCGTACCCAGAATGGTTCCCCGGCCGCCGGCCAGCGATGTTCCGCCCAGTACGACGGCGGCGATAGCATTCATCTCAAAAGCGGTACCGTTAGCCGGATGGCTGGCCAGCAGCTGCGCGGAGACCACGATCCCGGCAATGGCGGCGCAAAAACCGGACAGCGTGTAGACCAGCACTTTAATTTGCTTCACTTTCACGCCGGATAGCTCGGCGGCACGCTCATTGTCACCGATCGCATAAACATGGCGGCCAAAAGGCAAACGCCGGGCGATATAGGCGATGATCAGCGCCAGGAGGATCATCAGCCAGATGGCCCACGGGATGCCAAAGAGCGCACCTGCGCCAATTTCATCGAAACCCGTGTTGCCCAGCTGCGGATTGCCCGCGAGCCCGGGGAAGGTTTGGCCATCAGAGGTCAGCATCGCGGCTCCGCGGAGCACATACATGGTACCGAGGGTGCAGATAAACGGCGCCACATTGTAGCGGGTAATGATCCAGCCATTAACGGCGCCAATCAGGGCGCCTATCAGCAGCACCAGGGGCACAATGACCCACACGCTTGGAAAAATGGCGATGCCGAACATCGGCAGGACGATCCCTTTGGTGATAAGCCAGCCGGCTATCATTCCGCAGAGACCGAGCGTGGCGCCAATCGAGAGGTCGATACCGGCGGTGATAATGACAAAGGTGATCCCCAACGCCAGAAAGGCGTTAATCGCAATGTGTTTAATCATAATCACCATGCTGCCAGCGGATAAAAATCCGGGCACGGTCATCGTGAAGAAGCCGACAATCAGAAACAGCGCGATAAAGGTGCGCAGTTTTAATAACAACAGCAGGATATTTTCACGGGAGAGAGAGGCTCCGCCGCGCGGCGCCAGTGCGACCGATTGTGTCATTTTCATCTTAGAACCCCTGAGCGCTTGCTGAAACCAGCGCCGACTCTTCGGCCTGGTCACGAACGATATCGGCGGTCAGTTTGCCGCCTGACATCACCAGGATACGGTCAGAGACCGCCATGATTTCTTTTAAATCGGAGGTGGAGAACACCACCGCCATTCCCTGCTGCGACAATTGCACCATCATGCGAAACACATCCCCCTTGGCGCCGATGTCGATTCCGCGCGTAGGCTCGTCAAGAAACAGCACCTTCGGATTAGTTAACAGCGAACGGCCAATCACCACCTTTTGCTGATTGCCGCCGCTGAGCGCCTGGATCTCGACCTCTGGTGATGAGACCTTAATGGAGAGATTGCCAATCGTGCTGGCGACGACGGCCTCTTCCTCTTTATTGGCAATGGTTAACCCGCGCTGAAGACGACGCCACAGGCTGGCAATGGTCAGATTGCTGGCGACTGACGAGATGGGAAAAATCCCGGTCCGCTTACGATCTTCCGGCACCAGACTCATGCCCATGCGGATGCGTTCGGCCGTGGTTAACCGCTGGGGAACCGGTTTGCTGTCCAGCCAGATCTTGCCAAAGTAGTGGCGCGCTGTCCCCAGCAGACATTCAAACAGCTCGGTTCGTCCGGCGCCCATCAGGCCGTAGATCCCAATAATTTCACCGGCATGTGCTTTAAAACTGACGTTATCCACCACCGTATTGCCCGCGGCATTCACGCAGGTCAGGTTCTCCACTTCCAGCAGTGGGGCGCCGAAGCGGCGATCCGGGGGAAGAAAATGGCTTACCGGATCGCTTCCCAGCATTTCACGGACGATCCATGGCACATCAATTTCACTCACCCTGGCCTCCGCCTGGAATTTGCCGTCACGCAGAATGGTAATGACGTCGCCGATGGCCATCAGCTCCTCCAGACGGTGTGAGATGTAGATGATGGACACCCCCTGACGCGTCAGTTCGCGGATGACCCGAAACAGGATATCCACCTCGGTTTTGCTTAAGGCGGAGGTGGGCTCATCAAGGATCAGAATGTCCGCATTTTCCGCCAGCGCTTTGGCTATCTCAACCAACTGCTGCTGACCGACCTTCAGGTTACCCACCAGCTCCCGCGGCGAGATCGGCTGATCGAGTCGCTGCAACAGCTCCGCGGCTTGTCGTTCCTGCTCTGCTTCGTTAATTGGCGTAAGCCCGCGCTGTAGCTCGCGGCCAAGAAAGATATTTTCCGCGACGCTAAGATTTTCAAACAGGTTCAGCTCCTGGTGAACCATACCAATACCGTGGGCGGCGGCCTCGCGGGTGCTGGAGAAACGGACAAGCTTACCGTTGAGCTCCATTTCGCCCAGGCTCGGCTGTTGCACACCGGCGAGAATTTTCATGAGCGTTGATTTACCCGCGCCATTTTCGCCGATGATCACGTTAACTTTGCCACGCCAGACGTTGTAGTCGACGTTATCCAGCGCCACCGTGCCGGGGAACAGCATGGAAATACCACGGGTGCGTAAAATGATCTCCTCTGTGGGTGAACTGGCCATCAGCGCGCCTCCTGTTTTAGCGCAAGAGCGGCCGCATCCTGCACGCTGCCGATAACCACAGTGGCCGCAAAGAGAATATCGACAGGTTTGCCTGCCCAGCTCGCGTCCACTGTCGGCAACGATTTTATCGCCTCCCGGTTGTAGGCGCGTGAAAGCTGCGCAAACTGCACCTGGTTGGTAAAGTCTTCAAATTTGAACCCGCTGGCATCGCGAATGGCGTTGCCCCGCATGACAGGACCCAGCTGCACGACCAACGGCTGGCCGTGTAGCGTAAGAGTGAGCTTTTGCTCGCGTGGGTTGCTGACGTCAATCCCGGTCACTTCGCTGCTCAGGCGAACAAAGACGCTCTGTGGCGTAGCGCCAGACGCCTGACGCACTTTTTCCAGCGCAGTCGCGTCCAGCGCATGTTGGTTCGCTGCGTCAATCACTCGAGATTGCCAGGTTTGTTGCGCGATCTGCTGCGGGGTGAGATGGTCGAAGCTGGGTTTCGCGTTCGGGTCGGCAGGCAGCACTGGCTTGCCATTCTCATCTAAGTCCACCACCGTGCAGGCCGTCAGCAACAGGGCGGCGCAGCCCATCAGCACGGCGCCCCATTGTTTTAACCGCATCATTTCCGCCTTACTCGCTGAGGTTGAACATGTTGAGTTTTTTCGCATTGCCACTATCGATGAGGATGCAGTCCATCAACTGCTTCTCTTCTTTTTGGGCTTTCCCGTTCTTCAGGAAAAAGTCCGCCTGTTCCACGGCCATTTGCGCCTGCTTCCAGCCAGGCTGGAGAACCGTGGCTTTAATGTTGCCCTGCTTGAGTATCGAGTCGCGGGTGTAGTCGCTACCGTCGAAGCCGACGACAATCACGTCGTTTTTACCCGCGGCTTTCAGCGCCGCTTCCGCCCCCAGCGCCATGGTATCGTTGCCGGAAATCACACCGACGATATCCGGATTGGTCTGCAGAATAGCTTCCATACGGGTAAAGGCTTCCGTCTGGCTCCAGTTCGCCGTCTGCTGGGCGACCATTTTCATTTCCGGATAGTCGTCCAGCACATCGTGATAACCCTGCGAGCGGACGCTGGCGTTGGTGTCGGACTGACGACCTAACAGTTCGACATACTTGCCTTTACCGTTGAGGAGGCTGGCGAATTTTTCCGCGCCAAGCTGGGCGCCCTGATAGTTGTTAGAGACGATCTGCGCCACGGCGACGCCGGTTTTATTGATCTCCCTGTCGATTAAAAATGCCGGCACACCTGCCGCTTTTGCTTTTTCCAGCGGGCCGACGGTAGCATCCGCGCCAGCATTATCAAGGATGATGGCTTTGGCTTTCCGCGCAATAGCCGTTTCAATCAGTTGGTTTTGTTTGTTGACGTCGTCGTCGTGGGAGGCGACCAGGGTGCTGTAACCCAGCTCTTTCGCTTTCGCCGCTGCGCCGTCAGCCTCCGCTTTAAAGAATGGATTATCATGTGAAGGGGTAATGATCGCGATCAGGCCATTATCGGCGGCGAAAAGTGAGCCAGATGCGGCCATCATGGAGGCAAACAGAACAGACTTTATCAGGGTAGTTTTCATTATTATCTCCGCATTGAATATATATTCAATAATGATTTATTATTCAATGTAACCATAAAGCGGCCAGCCAGAACTGTCTACGGTTTGCACAGGTAATTTCTTAAAAAGCGAAAAGGATCACGCTTCGCGAGGCGGGCAGGTACAGGTAATAACGAAATCGTCTTTTATCAGATGATTGATTTGCAAGGTGAAATCAGCAAGCTGTACGGAGAAGCTGGCGGTAAAACGTAAATGAACCTGCTGCGCAGTGAGCGCCACAATTCGGGCGCTGTGGAAGCCGGGCAGGGCTAAAGCGTGTGAAGACCAGGCCTTAAACCCACTCTCTTTTGCCGAAAACGCCAGCGTCAGCGCCAGCGGGAAGGGCAGGCCGCTGCGCAGCAGCGCTGTTTTTTCCGCCGGGCTGATAATGCTGCTCTCCAGCTCCGCGGCCAGCTGTGGGGTAAACCGGCGCTCGATATCGACGCCCACCGGCCGATCGGCGATCACCGCCAGCGCGCGCTGGCCGCAATGACTTATGCTGCCGAACCAGGGCGTGGGCCACAGCGGCTGGCGCCGATCGCCGATGGCGGGAAGCCGTTTCTCCCCCACCTCGCGCAGGGCGTATGCCGCGGCGATGCGTCCGGCCAGGTGCTCCGCCTGCCGCTTGCGGCCCCACCCGGTCAGGCTGGCGTGATAGGGCAGCCAGAACAGATCTTCAGGCTGGAAAGTCGCCGGGTCGAAGTCGATCTGCTGGATGGTATAGCCGGCCAGAGGCAAAACGGTGCGATGGTGGCGCATAGGGTAAGGTTACCGCGGTTGCCCCCGCCCTTTGTCCAGCAAGGGCGGGGGAGGGAGAACCCGCTATCAGAAGTGGGTGTTGACGCTCAGGTACCAGGTGCGGCCCGATTCGTTATAGGTCTCGGCGCCGGCGCCATACATATAGCCGGTGGCGCCCCCGGTGGTCTGGGCGTTGCCCGCGCGCCAGTGGCGCTTGTCGAAGACGTTATCCACGCCGCCGGTCAGACTGACGTATTTGGTGACGTCCCAGGTCGCGCTCAGGCCGAGGATGCTGTAGGGGCTAACCTCGTTCTTCTCGCTGCCGGTGACCGGTTGACCCTTGTAGTTGTACTTCTTCGGCTCCTGCTTGCCGTACCAGGTGAAGGTCGACTGCAGCGAAACGTCATCGCGAACCTGCCAGCTCAGGGTGGAGTTCAGCGTGTATTCCGGGATAATCGACAGACGATCGCCGGTCTCTTTGTTCTTACTCTGCAGCATATAGGTGATGTTGTTGGTCCAGTTGACGGTCTCGCTCACCGGAACGTTCAACGTCCCCTCCAGACCTTCCACCACCGCTTTCGGCACGTTTTCCCACTGGTAGAGATCGGTACCTTTATTGTTTTGATAGACCGGGGCATAGCCCGCTTCAATCTTGTTGCGGTAGTCGTTGCGGAACCAGGTGACGCCCGCCAGCCAGCCGTCGCGTTTAAACTCGAGGCCAATCTCTTTGTTGATACTGGTCTCGGCTTTTAAGTCGTCATTACCCTGCAGATAGCAGCCGTCTTTACTGGCGTAGCAGCCCTGGCCTTTACTGTAGAGAATGTAGTTCGGGTTGGTCTGATACAGGCTCGGCGCTTTATAGGCGCGGGCGATGCCCATCTTCAGCGTGAAGTCATCCCACAGGCCCTGCGACAGGTTGAGGGACGGGCTCCAGTTATTGCCGACAATGCTGTGATGATCGAAACGCAGCGCCGGAGTCAGCATGGTGGTGTCGGTCAGCTCCATGTTGTTCTCAGCGAACAGCGAGAAGATTTCCGCCTGCGAGTACGGGCTGCGGCCGGTGCTGTCGTAGCCCGGGATGGTGCCGCCCGACAGCGCCTGGGTGTTGGAGGCGTTATCCTTCATCCGCTGCTGGTTCCACTCGCTGCCCAGCGTCAGGTTCTGATTAACCAGATAGTCGAAGGGAATGCTGACTTCGCTGTGCAGCATCACATCCGCCAGATCGATATCCGTGAACTGGTTGCTGTTAAAGATCCCCTCGGTGCCGCCGGCCAGGCCTTCGCCTTTGCGCGAGTTGCGGGTGCGTTCGTACTGCGCCCAGTTGCTGGTGGTCACCCCGTTGTCCCAGGCGCCGTTCCAGGTAACCGAGTAGGTGTTGCGATACAGACGGTTGGTCTCTTTGCCGTAGTTCTCTTTTACCAGGTCGTTGGAGTTGGTGTTCTGGGTATCGCCGGCGTAGAGGTTGCCCTGGCGGCTGTAGCCGGCCTCAAACTCCAGCGACTGCATCGGAGCGAATTCCCAGCGCACCAGACCATCGATGTTTTTGTTTTTCACCCCTTCGCGCCCGGCCGGCAGAGTATCGGCATAGATCCCGGTACGCTCGGACTGATGGCCCTGGTTGATATCCCAGGCGTCAGCCTGCGTTTTGTCGAGGTTACCGAACAGGCGGAAGCTAAAATCGCCGCCCAGCGGGCCGCTGAGGCTGAAGTTAGTGCGTTTGGTGGAGCCTTCATCCTTGTGCTCCGGGGCGTTCATATAGGTGTTCCATGAGCCGTGCCACTCATCGCCGGTTTTTTTGGTGATGATATTCACCACGCCGCCGGCGGCGCCGTTGCCGTAGCGGGCGGCGGCCGGGCCGCGAATTACTTCGATACGTTCGATCATCTCCGGCGGCACCCAGCTGGTATCGCCGCGGGTGTCGCGCTCGCCGCGCCAGCCAAGGCGCACGGAGTTGCGGCTGGTGCCCGGCTTGCCGTCGATCAGGATCAGGGTATTTTCCGGGCCCATGCCGCGGATATCAATCTGGCGGTTGTTGCCGCGCTGGCCGCTGGTGGAGTTGCCGGTCAGGTTGACTCCCGGCATGGTGCGAATGATCTCCGAGACGTCGCGCGCCGGGGGGCGTTTGCGGATCTCATCGGCGGTGATGGTGGAGACGCCCGGCGCCTGCAGGTTCTGCTCGGCGGCGGTGACCACCATGGTCTCTTCAGCGGCGCTGTTTTTATCGTCGGTGGCGGTTTCCGCTGCGCTTAACGGAAAAGCAACCCCGTAAATTCCCAGATTGACCAGCAAGGCCAGGGATTTGATCCTGTTATTCATTGTTATTCCTGCTTTTTGTCGCCACGTTCCCCAAACGCCCCTTCCCACCGGGAGGGGAGGCGGCATAAATGTTGCCAAAAGCGGGCAAAGGCACTCCGTCGCTGGCTGAATAAGCCCGATTTGACATGTTCTGATGAAAGACGCGCTTCCCACGGCGCGCTAATACGCTATTGCAAATGCAAATAGTTATCAATAATATTATCAATAAATAATGACAATTAATTAAAAAAGTCACGCTATACATAGGGTTAATGACAGAATGTTAAGGACAGGAAGCGAGGAGTGGTGGCAAACCCTGCGGGGGCCGCAGTGCCGCGCAGTGGATGACGCCATCGAGGTAACGTTCTGGTGGCGGGACCCGGCGGGGGATGAAACCCGCTCTCCCCATCGTCGGGTATGGCTCTATATCACCGGCGTGACCGACCACCATCAGAATGCGCGTCCGCAATCGCTGCAACGTCTCCCCGGGACCGACGCCTGGTTCTGGCGCACTACGCTGTCGCCGACCTGGCGCGGCAGCTACTGTTTTATTCCCTCCGACCGTGACGATGATTTTTCCCCTGAGGTGTTCAGCGCTGACGCGCCCGACCGCGCGCTGCTGCGCGAAGGCTGGCGCAAACTGCTGCCGCGGGCGATAGCCGATCCGCTGAACCCGCACAGCTGGCAGGGCGGACGCGGCCATGGCGTGTCGGCCCTGGAGATGCCGCAGGCGCCCGCGCAGCCCGGCTGGGACCAGTTTAATGAGGCGCATCCTCCCGCCCGATGCCTTGAGTGGCGCAGCGCGCGTCTGGGCAACCATCGCCGGGTCTGGATCTACACCACCGGCGAGGCTGTCGACCCGCAAACGCGGCCGCTGGCGATCCTGCTCGACGGCCAGTTCTGGGCCGAGAGCATGCCGGTGTGGTCGCCGCTGGCCGCACTGACCCGCGAAGAGAGACTGCCGCCGGCGGTCTACCTGCTGATCGACGCGATCGACAACCAGCGCCGCGGGGTTGAGCTGCCCTGTCACCGCGATTTCTGGCTGGCGGTGCAGGAGGAGCTCCTGCCGCTGGTCCACGGCTATGCCCCGTTCAGCGACCGCCCGGAGCGGACAGTGGTGGCCGGGCAAAGCTTCGGCGGCCTGGCGGCGATGTTCGCCGCCCTCAACTGGCCGCAGCGCTTTGGCTGCGTACTCAGCCAGTCAGGCTCCTACTGGTGGCCGCACCGTGAT
>SKEA01002272.1_pt1 | contig 11621 bp, 10 predicted proteins | sample 4826601 | NCBI WGS metagenome assembly SKEA01 (sample SAMN11008821, study PRJNA524170) | human gut metagenome | biome: Human fecal sample; material: Feces; isolation source: fecal sample from pouch patient p13, p53 | host: Homo sapiens | place: Israel: Tel-Aviv | collected 2016-07-06 | reverse complement strand
AAATAAACTGGTTACTCTTTACGGAAAAACAGAGGAGTAATTCCATTAACAAAATAATGTTATAAATGTGTCCGGACGAGAAAAAAATCCCTGTTTTGCAGAATTTCCGCAAAACAGGGATTTTTATATTAACATTTCTAATATCATAGAGAGTGCTTGAATTAGAGCCTTCGCCAATTAGTAGGTCCTGTTTCATTTTTTATACCATCAAAATATCAAAACTTTATTGTAAAATTTAAAAAATAAGTATTTTCATAAAATACAATTTAATAGTAAAATATACTTATGCAATTTTTAACTAACGGAGGAAAACATATGCTAAAAAAAGTAGCTGCAATAAATGATATGTCTGGGATTGGAAAGTGTTCTCTTACTGTTGCTATTCCAATATTATCAGCATTAAAAACACAATGCTGTCCTTATCCAACAGCAATACTATCTAGTCAAACTGGATATCCTAAATTTACATATTTAGATTTTACATCTTATATGCAAGAATACAACAGAGCTTGGAAAGAATTAGATGTAAGTTTTGATACTATATACAGTGGTTTTTTAGGTTCTATAGATCAAATAGACATCGTTCGTGATTTTATAAAGAGCAATAATAATGCCTATGTAATTGTCGACCCTGTTATGGGCGATGGTGGGGATTATTATCAAACTTTTAATGATGAAATTTGCAATAAAATAAAAGATTTAGTTAAAATTTCTGATTTAGTAACTCCTAACTTAACAGAAGCTTGTCTTTTGACAAATAATAAATACCATACTAATTACACATTAGAAGAGACTTTAGATTTAGCAAAGGAAATCTCTGCTTTAGGACCTAAAAAGGTTATAATAACTGGAATTTTAATAGATGGTAATATAATAAATTTAGGTTATGATAAAGAAAACGATGAGTATTTATCTTATTCCTTAAAGTACAACAATAAATCATATAGCGGTACAGGCGATATTTTTACGTCTATAATTTCAGGTCTTATAACTAATGGGCACGATTTTAAAGATTCAATAAAAATAGCTTCTGATTTTATATTTAAATGTATAGAATACACTAGCAAGTATGATATCGATCCTAATGATGGTGTATTTTTCGAAGTCTTTTTAAATGATTTAACTTCTCTAAACAATTAAATATTAAGTTCTACATCCTCTTTTGTTTTTATATAAATATATTATAGATTTTTAGTTTGATAAAGATATAAGTCTATAATATATTATTACAATTTGCCTTTTTTTAATCATAATATATATACAAGGGAGGATTTTTTTATGAATATAAATCAAAAAGCCCAAGAATTGGCTAAACTTATAAAAACAACTGATGAATTCCAAACTATGAATAAATATAAAAGAGAAATCGAAAAAAATAAAAATATAAAAAGACAGCTAGATAATTACTTAAGTAAAAAAGACAAAATATACACTAGATATAAAATAGATGAAGCAAATAAAAGAGTGTCTCAATTAGACAAAGAATATTCAAAAGTATTTCAAAATCCATTAGTTGAAAATTACTTTAAAAGTACACAAAACTTCAACTTGCTTATGCAAAGTGTATATAAATCAATCGAACAAGAACTATTGAGATAACACTTATTATACATTTCAAATGATTATTTTTTTCTAATATAGCGCATATTTGTTTTAATATAGCAAAATTTTTTGTTAAAAAAAGTAAATATTTTTGTCTATTTACATTGATTTTCTTTAATTTAAGTCTTATTATTAATAATATATATAAATTTTCTGAAAAAACTTTTTAAATTAGTTTTTTCAGAAAATTTCAAAATAAAAAAATCTTTGCATTATATAAAATTTTATAATGTAAATAAATTATATATTGAAATTATATATCATTTTTAAATCAGGGGGGATTAACATGAGTTCATTATCAACAAATAAAGAAAGATTATCTACAAGTAAAGAAATATGTGCTAGAGAGTCAGAAGTTTTAGCAAAAACTCAAAAACTGCCATACTGCCCAATAGCATTTAAATCTGGTAAAGGAGCTCTTCTTTACGATTATGAAGGAAAGGAATATATAGACTTATTAGCAAGTGCATCTTCAGCTAATATAGGACATGGTAATGAAGAAGTTGCAGATGCTGTTAGAGAACAAATGGCTAAATTAGCTCAATTTTCAATAGTTTACTTCTCTTGTAAAGAACCTGTTGAATATGCTGAGAAATTAATAGAACTATATCCAGGGGACAACAATAAAAAAGTTCTATTCTCAACTACTGGTTCTGAATCTATAGATGCTGCTATCAAATTGGTTAAAGGTTATACTGGAAGAAATAAAATAATATCTTTCAATGGAGCTTATCATGGTAGTACTTTCGGTGCTATATCTATATCTGCAATAAGCTTAAATATGAGAAGAAAAATGGGGGCTATGATCCCAGATGTTCATCACTTTAATTATCCAGTTTGTATTAAATGTCCGTATGGAAAATGTGAAGAATCATGTAACTTAGAATGTTTAAAAGAAATAGAAACTGCATTTAGTTTATATTTACCACCAGAAGAAGTTGCTGCTATATTCTTTGAACCTATAGCAGGCGATGCTGGTATAATAGTGCCTCCAAAAAAATATGTACAAGCTTTGCATGAACTATGTAAGAAGCATGGTATATTATTCGTAGTTGATGAAATACAACAAGCTTGGGGCAGAAGTGGTAAATTCTTTGCTATAGAAAACTTCGATGTTGAACCTGATTTAATAGTAATGGGTAAATCTTCAGGTGGAGGACTTCCAATGGGTATTGTAATGGGTAAATCTGAAATAATGGACAGCTTAGATGCTCCAGCCCACTTATTTACAATGTCTGGTAACTCAACAGTTTGTGCTGCAGCTTTAAAAATGTTAGAAATATTTGAAAGAGAAGATTTAGTAGAACAATCAAGAGTAAAAGGTGAATACTTTAAAAATAAATTCTTAGAACTTCAAAAGAAATATCCTGAAATAATAAAAGACGTTCGTGGACTTGGGTTATCAATAGGTGTAGATTTATGTGATAAAAATACTACTACTAAAATAATCTATGAATGTCAACTAAATGGTTTAGTTTTAATATCTCTTGGAGAATCTACTTTAAGAGTACAACCACCACTTGTTATAACTTATGAACAAATGGATAAATCAATAGAAATAATAGAACAATCTATAAAAGATTTAATAGATGGTAAAATATCAGATGAAGCTTTATCTGTAATAAATGGATGGTAAAAATTCTAGCAAACAATTTAATAAGTAATATAGCTTAGGCCTAATAATTTTATTAGGCCTAATTTAAAATAAGGGGTGAAATTTATGGAATATAAAATAAAAAAGTCAATTGCATCAAATATAAAAGAATCTTATTCAATTGAAGGTGAAGATGCTTTTCAAAATATAGATATCGACTGTGCTGAAGGTATAAATACAGTTTCTTTTTCTGATTATGCAATAGAAGCATTTAATTCAATCGATTATACTATAATGAAAGACTACCCTCATTCACTTACTGTAAAGAAATCTATAATTGATTTTTGGAAGAAATACACAGATACTGAAATAAACTATGATAATATCGTTTTATGTGATGGCTCTATAGGTGCATTATTTTTAATAAACAAATTATTTATCGAAAATAATGATAAAGTTTTAGGTTTAGCGCCTCAATTTCCAGAGTACAAAATGGATGTCACTATGTCTGGTGGTATTTTCGAATCTTATAAATTAAAACCTAAAAATAATTATAAATTTATAGCTTCTGAATTTATAGATTTAATAAATGATGATTTAAAACTTATATATTTAGATAATCCCAATAATCCTACTGGACAAATAATCCCTCTAGAAGCAATTGAAAAAGTCTTAAAAGTAGCCTTAGATAAAAACATTGTTGTCATAGTGGATGAGGCTTATGGTGACTATATGAATGAAAATAACTCTGCTGTAAATTTAATTCCAAAATATGAAAATTTAATAGTTACAAAAACATTCTCTAAAGCTTATGGTCTTGCTGGTCTTCGTGGCGGATATATAATCCAAAACGAAGATTTAACTAAAGCAATGAAAAATATAAATACACCTTATGAAATGTCTTCTATAACGAGAGCTATCGCCTCTAAAGTTGTAAGTGATCATGATTTTTTAGAAAAAATGAGAAAAACGAATTCAGAAATGAAATCTCAACTTATAAAGGAGTATAAAAACTTAAATATATGCGACAACGGCACCACTGTATCTATAATGATGGTAACTCATAAAAATAAAGATATTGACTTAGAAAAAGAATTTGCAAAATTAAAAATAGGTGTTATCTCTTGTGCTTCTTTCGAATCAGTAGATAAAAACTCTGTACGATTTAGATTACCATCACCAAAGTATTTATCTAGAATAATAGAAGCATTTAATATTATAGATAATTTAAAATAAATATTATTTTGGGTGTAAATTTAAAAAGACGACTTTTAATTTCAAAGTCGCCTTTCTTATCTAATTTTGATTTTTTAAAAACTCTACAGGGTCTTTTCTTGCTGCTATCTTAGCAGGTATAAATCCCCCTATAAATGTTAGTATTACACTTATTGCGATTACAACAATTGCATTTTCTACTTTTAAAATAGCTACATTAGATAAATCCGTTATTTTTTCTAATCCATAATTCATAGGAACTATAAATGTATATGCCAAAAATACGCCTAAAATTCCTGCTAAAAATCCGATTATTATATTTTCCGTATTAAATAATCTAACTATATCCCTTTTCTTTCCACCTAAAACTCTAAGTATGCAAACTTCAGTTTTTCTTTCTAATACTGAGGCGTAAGTCAATATAAATATCGTTATTAAAGATATAAAAAATATCAACGTTGCAAATACTACTAAAACTATAGTTATTCCCTTCATAATATTAGTCGATAATTTATTAATTGTAGTAGATGTATCTTTATATAATATTTTTTCATCTTCATTTTTATCTTTGTTGTAGTTGTCTAAATACTCTATTATATCGCTTTTACTTTCAAAATCTTTAGGATAAATAGTTATAGACGATGGCAATAAAGATGCACCAAGTGAACTTAACATTTGATTTTTTGTTGTTGATTGATTTACATTATTTAATATATTTATTCCTGAAATCTCAAATATTTCGTCTTCTTTATTTTTACTATTTTTTAAAGTTTGTCCTGTTATGACATTATAATTTGAGTCTTGTTGTGATTTTACTATATCTGATTTTTTGCAATCATCAATATAATAATTACATAATTCATTGCTATATGAAATACCTTCTGGCAAATTAGATAAACTACTATCTTCTTTTGCTCTAAGTATTGCAGTTATACTTATTGTTATAGTATTTTTTGAATTATAAAGTTTTTTTAAATTCTTCTCACTGCTATCTACATAAAAATGTCCATTTTGTTTTTTATAAAATTCATCATTTAAAATAATTTTGTACTCTTTTCCGATTAAATCATCAAATTTTATTTCTTTATTCTTTTTAACATCAATTCCAAGTGCATTTAAAATATTTGTATCTAATCTATTTTTTTCATCAACAATTAAAACAACCTCGTTTTTATTTGTAGGATAATATCCATATAATAATTCATAATTTTTTTCTAAATAAGTCTCTTTTTGTGAATCTTTAGGATATGATGATAAATTAATAGTTGATGTATCTAATATTGAAACTTTTCCATCTTCATCTTCTCTAAGTATATTCATATTAATTTGACTTTCATAAGATATCTCTGATACCAAATCTTTATCCATTTGCTTTATATAATCTATATAATCTTTATTTACTTGGTTTATATGTTCCGTACTATTTTGACTTGAATTATATGAATAAATAATATCATTTTTAGTATTTAATTTTGAGTTTTTCAGATCATTTTGAGTTTGTTTTGAATTTTGTGATGTATTGTGAATGCTGTAATTAGTATATACTTTATTTATAACTATGGGATAGTTTGCCAAAGTATCATTTTCATAACCACTTATTTGCTTATTAAAACCTTGAAGTAAAGCTATTATAAGTGCTATTCCCATAATTCCAATACTAGATATTAACACATAAAAAAACATTCGGAGTTTTTTATTAGATATATCCCTTATAGCTAATTTAATAGCCATATAAATTTTCATATGTGTTCTTTTTAGACTTATTTCCTTTTGGTGTAAATCTTCTTTTAATGGATTTGTATCCTCTATTACTTCTCCATCTCTAAAAGTAATCATTCTAGTAGCATATCTTTTTGCAATACCTGGATTTTGAGTTATTAAAATCACTAGTTTATCTTTAAATATTTCTTTTATCAAATCCATTATTTCTATAGTAGATTTACTATCTAAATTTCCTGTAGGCTCATCTGCAAGTATAATCTTTGGATTGTTTACAAGAGCTCTTGCAATTGCTACTCTTTGCATTTCATCTTTAGTCAAATATTGAGATGTCTTTCTCATATAGTCTTTTATACCTACTCTATTTAACGCTTCTATTGCTTTTTCTTGTTTTTCTTTTTTAGACAATCCATTGAATGATACAGCAATTGTAACATTTTCTAATATACTTAAATGAGGTATTAAATTGTAATTTTTGAAAATAAAACCGATATTATTATTTCTATAAAAATCCCAATTAGAATCAGTAAATTCTTTTGTAGATTTTCCATTTATAATTAAATCTCCTTTATCACAACGCTCTAATCCCCCTATTATATTTAAAAACGTTGTTTTTCCTGAGCCACTGGGACCTAATACTGTTACAAACTCGCTTTCTCTAAACTTTAAGTTTATTCCATCTAAAGCAATTTGCCTGCTTCCACCTGTTATGTAACTTTTATAAATATTTTTTAGTTGTAACATAATGCCTCCTAAATTCTATACCTCAACAATTTTAGACATAATAATATTATTTTAATATATTTTATAGTTATTATAAAGTACATATATTAATAAAATGTGAATTCCTAATATTTACTCTAAATTTTACATTAAGTTCATATTTTTTATTTATAATTTTATAGTATAATTTACTTGATATTAATTTATACTTAATATAAAAAAATTTGAGGTGCTTTAAATGTTTAATATATTAGTAATAGAAGACAATAAAAATATGAGAAAACTTATTTGTGCTACTCTAAAACAAAATGGATATTCTACCTTTGAAGCTGAAGATGGCGAAGTCGGTCTTGATGTTTTAGATACTACACATATAGATTTAATAATATGCGATATAATGATGCCTAATATGGATGGCTATGAATTTACAGAGACATTAAGAGATGGTCACTGTGAAACTCCTATAATAATAGTAACTGCAAAAGAACAACTTGAAGATAAGAAAAAAGGATTTTCAATAGGTGCAGATGATTATATGGTAAAACCTATCGATTTTGAAGAATTAATTCTAAGGATAGGAGCAATTCTTAGACGTTCAAAAATAGTAAATGATCATAAAATAACTATAGGAAATACAATTTTAGATTATAATTCACTATCTGTAACTTCTAATGGTGAATGTAATACTCTACCAAAAAAAGAATTTTACCTTTTATTTAAATTAGTATCATCACCTGATACTATATTTACACGTAGACAATTATTAGATGAAATTTGGGGAATGGAAAGCATGGCAGATGAAAGAACTGTAGATGTACATATAAAAAGAATTAGAGAACGATATAGAGATTCTAATGATTTTGAAATTGTAACAGTAAGAGGTCTTGGATATAAAGCGGTGATTAAATCATGATAAGGAATTTACAGACCAGATTTATACTATTTATCATTTTAATTGCAACATTTTCTGGCTGTTTTTCACTTGTATTGTCTTATTTGTTTTATGGCAATAGTATAGAAAATACAATGAAGCAAAACCAAACTAAAATAGCTCAAAATATTTTATTATTACATAATGAAACTGATTTTCCTCTAGAGAAAATCATCTCTATTGATTTCACTAACGAGTACGAGTTAACTGTACTAGATGATATATCTAATTACAAAACTTCAGATAAAACTCAAAATAGCAATATTATTTACTGTGAAAACTCATTATTTCATGAGGTTACTACTATTGTAAAAGTCGAAAACAAATACGTAGTAATTTCAAATAAACCAAAGAATAATTTATTTTTTTACATTATGATAAACAGCTTGACGGCTATTTCTTCTACATTACTTTTCATATCAATTATTATAACTATGTTTAGTAAGAAGTTTTTAATGCCTATTAGAAGTTTAAATTATGCTACGGGAGAAGTTTCAAAAGGTAACTTTAAAATACAACTTCCTATACCAAATGACTTTGAACTAGGCTCACTGACAGCTAAATTTAACGTTATGGTAAGGGAACTAAATAGTATAGAAACACTTAGAAATGATTTTATAAGCAATGTATCCCATGAAATAAAAACACCTATTGCAACTATACAAGGTTTTTCTAATTTATTAAAAGACGATACTCTTTCAAAAGAGGAAAAAGATGAATATTTAGATATCATAATAAGTGAAACATCTAGAATATCTAATTTAACTAGTAATATTCTAAAACTTACAAAGCTTGAAACACAAGGTATTATAACAGATAAAACATCATTTTATTTAGATGAACAGCTTAGACATTCTGTCTTAATCTTGCAAAGAGATTTAGCACAGAAAAACTTGGATATAGATATTGATTTAGACGAAGTACAAATTTATAGTAATGAAGAATTACTTCAACAAGTTTGGATTAACCTTCTTTCAAATGCTATAAAATTTACAAACGATGGCGGCAAAATTTCCATACAACTTATGGATACAGAAGATACCGCTACTGTAAAAATCACTGATAACGGTATTGGCATGAAAGCTGAAAGTTTAAATCATATTTTCGATAAATTCTATCAAGAAGACAAATCACATTCAAGCAATGGAAATGGTTTGGGCCTTCCTCTTGTAAAACGTATCGTAGACTTATGCGATGGTACAATACGAGTAAAAAGTTTGTTAGGTGAGGGTTCTTCCTTCACTGTTGAATTGCCTAAAAATAATATAAAAATAGAAGGTTGATAAAACTTTTAAGTAAATTTTTAAATAATTTAAGGGGGATATTATCCCCCTTTTTTCTTATGATATAAATATTTATTTCAAATATCCTTTAAAAACATATATTTCTAAAAGGCTATCTAATTTTATTTATCAAATCTTAAAATTTTTTTCTTTAATTAGTCATTCATTGATTGTATCATTTTTTGAATATACATATAGTAGTTATTCCACATATCATTCATACTATCTCCATCATCAAATGGCATTATATAAGGAGTTTCCATAGTCATATATTGATTTGACATATTACCCATATATTGCATAGGAGTCATATCATACATTGGATTTACATAGCTATATTCATATTCTGTTTCACACATACAACCACAATTATTACTTTGTATTGTGTTTTGTTGTTGTTCTGGAGCCACTTGAATAATTTCTTCTTCACAACTTTGGCATCCGTAAGTTTCTGCTTTAGAAGTACATCCACAGTTGTTTACTGGTTTTTTATCATATATATTGCATCCACATGATTTTTTAGTTTGTTCTGGTTGAACACAACTAGTCATACAGTTGTTTAATTTAGAGTTACATTTATTTATAAGATCTTCACATTTTTTAGATTTAGATCCCATTTCTTTTATTTTTTCTTCAGCATCTTTATAACACTCTAAAGTTTTTTGCTCATATTTTAGTGTTTGGTTATATAAATATTTTGCTTGTGCATTATAATTTTCAGCTTTTTCATAAGCACATTTTGCATTTTGGCAATTTTCTGCTGCTTCTTGTTCTAAATCTTTAGCTTCTTTATATAAACATTTAGCTTTACAACATAATTCTTCTGCTTTATTCATTAATTCTTGAGCTGAACAAGTTGCATTTTTAGAACCTTTATCTGCTTCTTTTGCATTTTGCATTAAATTACATGATTTTTGTGATAAACATTTTGCATTTTGTTCTAATTCTTTAGCTTCTTTAAGTGCACATTTAGCTTTTTCTTCGTATTTCATAGCTTTATTGAATAATTCTTCTGCTCTTTGAGCTAAATCAGCACATTTATCTTCACATGTTATTTCACAGTCTTCACATGGGCAAGTATATTCTTTTATTTTTGGTTTACATTTAGTTGGTTTACAGCTATCTATTGAATTTATATTAGTATTTGGAATACAACTTTTTGGGTTATATTCAGTTACTGGTTTAGTGCAACTGCATTTGTCTGTTGGCTTAGTATAGTTATATTTATCCATTGGTTTAGTACAACCACATTTGTCTGATGGTTTAACACAGCTACATTTATCTTGGTATACATCTTCTTTTTTTGTGCAATAATTCATATTTTTAGTATTACATGAATTGTTTTGAGTATTGCAGCCACAAGATTTTTTCTTCTTTCTCATGATAAGTCATTCCCCTTTTTGATAAAAAATTTACCAAAGTCCTAATTTAATTATTTTTAAATTATAAAGACTTTAAAAACATATATATATTTGTTTATTATAATTATATGTAAACTTGAAAAACTGGTTACAATGGAGAATAAAAGTATTTTTTAAAAACTCTATGCTGAAAATCCCAGATAAAAATAATAAATTAAAAATATAATTAAACTCATAATTAATATTTTTTCTATATATACTACTAAAATATCTTTATACGTTATAAAACGCATATTTAGTCTTATAAAAACTATATTTGTTGTAAAAGATATACCTTGACAAATAATTATTATTGCAATTATCAATCTAGACACAAAAGTAATTGCATTATTTAATGCTTCTATTGAATAAATTTGATTGAATAGTATTTGACAATGTATCAATTTCATACGGTGCGGAACAGGCCGTACGCGATGTATCCTTTTCCGTGCATACCGGTGAGGTGTTTGCCATCGTTGGTGAAAGCGGCTCCGGGAAATCGACGTTGATTCGTGCCGCCTTCGGTATGCTGAAGAAGGCCACTATAAGCGGTCAAATTTTGCTGAACGGCACGGATATTACGACGTTGAGCGATAAGGACTGGCGACAAATGCGCGGCATGCGGGTGTCGATGATCTTTCAGAACCCCGGTGCCTATTTGAATCCGGCTCGTACCGTGGAAAACCATTTCAAAGACTTATTGCGCGCTCATGATGAGCCGTATGATGTGAATCGTGTACTGCATATGTTACAGCTCGTCCACTTGACGGAAGGGGAACGTATTTTACAATCCTATCCGTTCCAACTGAGCGGCGGTATGCAACAACGCCTGGCGATTGCGTTGAGCCTGATTCTGAAACCGGACATCGTATTTGCTGATGAGCCGACTAGTGCTTTAGATACTCTGGTGCAATCGTCGGTGCTGGACTTGCTGAAAGAGGTAACACAGGCCCTCGGGGCGACTGTGATTCTGGTAACCCATAACATCAAGGCAGCTGCTCGCATCGCGGACCGCATCGGTGTGATGAATAAGGGCTGCCTCGTTGAAATGGGCGTTACCGAAGAGGTAATGGCGCATCCTAAAGATGACTATACACGTATATTGTTGGATTCCGTGATGAAAGTGGTGTAATATGATTCAAGCTGAGCATATA
>SKEA01002260.1_pt1 | contig 11653 bp, 9 predicted proteins | sample 4826601 | NCBI WGS metagenome assembly SKEA01 (sample SAMN11008821, study PRJNA524170) | human gut metagenome | biome: Human fecal sample; material: Feces; isolation source: fecal sample from pouch patient p13, p53 | host: Homo sapiens | place: Israel: Tel-Aviv | collected 2016-07-06 | reverse complement strand
CCTATAAAGAGTTTATGTATAACTTGAAAAAATAGTAAATAAGAACTATTGACGAATGTGTAATATAAAATTATACTAATACTTATAAGGTTTATCGTTAGGTACCTAACTAATGTGTGGTGTGATATAAATAAGTTTTATTTATATGAAAAAGTGGAGAGGAGAAAATATAAAAGAATTAAAAAGGAGATGAAAAATAGGAATGACTAAATTACTTAAATATATTAAAGGTAGTGCAATTATTTATGTGATTTTAGCACCTTTAATGATGTTTATCGAGGTTATAATGGATTTGAATCAACCTAAACTTATGTCTGATATTATAGACATAGGTGTTGCAAATGGTGACATTAGCTATGTTTTAAATATTGGCTTTAAAATGATAGTAGTAGCTATGCTTGGTATTTTAGGTGGAATGCTTTGTGGATTATTTTCAACTTTAGCTTCAATGAAGATGGGGAAAAATATGAGACAAGGATTATTTGATAAAATACAAAGTTTATCATTTTCAGAGATAGACAAGTTTAAGACATCATCACTTATTACAAGATTAACAAACGATGTTACACAGGTTCAAAATATGGTAATGATGGCGCTTAGAGGAATGGTAAGGTCACCTCTTATTTGTTTAGGAGGAATTATAATGTCACTTACTATTAGTATTAAGTTATCAATAATTTTTTTAGTAGTAATACCATTAATAGTGGTAAGTGTAATCTTAATTACATCAAAATCTATTCCATTTTTTATAGAAATGCAAAAGAAAATAGATAATGTAAATTTAGTTATGAGAGAAAATTTACTTGGAGTTAGAGTTATTAAGGCATTTGTAATAGAAGATAAGATGAGAAGAAGATTTAGTTCTGCAAATGATGAATTAATGGATATTAGTATTAAAGCTCAAAGTGTAACTATACTTTTATGGCCACTAGTTACATTAATAATGAACTTAAGTGTTGTAGCTATACTTTGGTTTGGTGGAAACTATGTTAATAATGGTTCATTAGAGATAGGTAAGATAATGGCATTTATTAATTACTTAGTTCAAATAATGAGTTCTTTAAATATGTTGATAATGAGTATCATTAACTTTTCTAGGGCAAAGGTATCTGCAGATAGAATTAATGAAGTTTTAGGTGTGGAATCATCAATAAAAGATAGAGAAGATGCAGATAAAATAAGTAAATTTGATGTAGAATTTAAAGATGTTTATTTTAAATATAATAAAGATAGTGAATATGTTTTAAAAGGAATATCATTTAAGGCATCAGAAGGTGAAAAAATAGGTATTATAGGACCTACAGGTAGTGGTAAGAGTTCATTAATATCGCTTATTCCAAGATTATATGATGCAACATCTGGTTCTGTAATGATTGGAAATAAAGATGTTAGAAATTTGAAAATAAATGATTTAAGAAAAATTATTGGTGTTGTTCTTCAAGATACAACTCTTTTTTCAGGAAGTATTGCAGATAATTTAAGGTTTGGTATGGAAGATGCTAATGAAGAAATGATGGATAGTGCAACAAAAGATGCACAGGCATTTGAGTTTATAACTTCAAGTAACGAAGCATACAATAGAGAAGTTGGACAAAGAGGTAAAAATTTATCTGGAGGTCAAAAGCAAAGAGTTTCTATTGCTAGAACTTTAATAAAAAATCCTAAGATATTAATTTTAGATGATTCAAGTAGTGCTTTAGATATGGCAACAGAAGCAAAGCTACAAAATTCAATTAAGAATAGAATGAAAGATGCAACTGTATTTCTTATAGCACAAAGGATAAGTGCTGTAATGGATTCTGATAAAATAATAGTTTTAGATAATGGAGAAATTGTTGCAATAGGTACTCATAAAGAGCTTATTAAAAATTGTGAAATATATAGAAGTATTGCTATATCACAATTAGGAGAGGAGGTAGTTTTAAATGTCTAGTAAAGTATCAATGCAGATGAGACCAGGAGCAGGGCCATACCAATTGCATAGAAAAAAAGCAGAGAAAATTAAAGATATTAAAGGTACAATAAAAAGATTGCTTGGATACTTAATCGAAAAGAAGTTCAATATTTTTATAGTATTTGTTTTATGTTTTATAACAACTTTAATTAGTATTTTAGGGACAAGATTAAATGGATACACAATAGATAATTTTATTGAAACTGGAGATATGAATGGGTTAGGCTTTATTTGTATAGTATTAGTTTTAATGTATTTAGTTAATATATTTTCAACATATTATCAAAATATGGTTATGCTAAAAATAGCTCAAAGGATTTCAGCAACTATGAGAAAGGATTTATTTACTGCTCTTCAAAAATTACCACTTAAGTATTTTGATAGTAATTCAAGTGGAGATTTAATGAGTAGACTTACTAATGATGTTGATAATATAAACACTACTTTATCTCAAAGTGTAACTCAATTATTTTCAGGAATAATAAATATAATAGGTATATTTATTGCTATGATTTTATTGAGTCCAATATTAACATTAATAGGAATGATAACAATACCTTTAACTTTTATGACAACAAAAACATTAGCTAAGAAAACACAAAGATTCTTTGTGAAACAACAAAGAGAACTTGGTATTTTAAATGGATATATTGAAGAAATGGTATCAGGACAAAAGGTTGTATTATTATTTTCAGAAGAGGAAAAAGTTAAATTGGAGTTTTCAGAAATAAATGAAAGACTTACTAAAAGTGCAATATTTGCTCAAGGTGTATCTTCCTTTATGGGTCCAATAAATAATTTTATAAATAATATTTCATATTTAATAATTTCAGTTGTTGGAGGATACTTAATTTTAAAAGGTTCAGCCATTACAGTTGGTATTGTATTTTCATTTTTACTTTATATGAGAAACTTTACAAGACCTATAAATGAAATAATGAATCTTTTTAATACTATTCAAAGTGCACTTGCAGGGGCTGAAAGAGTATTTGAAGTAATTGATGAAGAGAAAGAAAATGACAAAGATGATGCTATTGATATTGATAATATAGAAGGTCATGTTGAATTAAAAGATGTAACTTTCTCTTATACTAATGGAAAAGAAATATTAAAAAATGTTTCATTAGAAGCTAAGAAGGGTGAAGTTATTGCAATAGTTGGACCAACAGGAGCAGGAAAGACTACAATAGTTAATTTACTTACTAAGTTTTATAATATTGATAGTGGAAAAATATTAATTGATGGAAAAAATATTGATGAAATAACGAGAGAAAGTTTAAGAAAAATGGTGGCTATGGTACTTCAAGATACTTATTTATTCTCGGAAACCGTTAGTGAAAATATAAGATATGGAAGATTAGAGGCAAGTGATGAAGAAGTTATAGAAGCAGCAAAGATGGCAGATGCTCATCATTTTATAAAGCAGCTTCCACAAGGATATGATACTGTTTTAGCTGATAATGGTGGCAATTTATCACAAGGACAAAGACAGCTTTTAGCTATTGCAAGAGCTATTTTATCAAATGCCTCAATTTTAATATTAGATGAAGCGACTTCTTCAATAGACACAAGAACAGAAGTATTAATTCAAAATGCAATGCTTAAGCTTATGGAAGGAAAGACTACCTTTGTAATAGCTCATAGATTAAGTACTATTAAAAATGCAGATAAGATTTTAGCTTTAAAAGATGGAAAAATTATAGAAAGTGGAACACATGATGAATTTTTAGCTAAAGAGGGATTCTATGCAAATTTGTATAATAGTCAATTTAAAAATGGAACAGAAATTTAGACATAAATTGGGTTGCCTCTGAGGTTAATCCAATAAATGGATTAACCTCAGAGGAAACTTAAAACATTAAAAGGAGAGATAAACATGATAGTAATGTGCCCAGGATGTTCAGGAATAGACATCGATATAGTAAAGAATGAATTTAAATATGAAAAAATAGTTTTTGGATGTATAGGTGAATGTGGTGGAAGAATGGATGGAACTATAGTTGCTATGGTTGATGGAGAGTTTGTTGAAGCTAGAAGTGAGGCAGAATTTATTATAAAAACAAGATCAATACTAAACTCTAAATAAAACTTGAATTCTATTGTTCGTCACGTGGAGCCGAAAAATTAATGATATAACCTCCAGGAATGGTATAATTTTCGTTAAGAATTTATATTGTTTTTTCCAGAAAAAGAGCTAAAGCTTCGAAAGTCATTTCATTCCCTCAGCTTCTTAACGCTCTTTTTCTTCCAAAAACAATTAAATTCTAAAACTTAATTACAATATTCCTTCCGATAATATCATTAATATTTTCTCTTCCACTTGATGAATCGTAATGCCGCCTTATAAAGTTAATTATTGGTCATATATGTAGCAGAAACGATTAACTATAAGGTGCAAGGTTATAAGTAGTTACGTGAAAAAAGAAAAAATGAAATATTAATTTGGAAGGAACATTGAAATTGAGCCATAGAATTTAATAATTGATGGAGTAAAGTTGGCGTAAAGAAGTTTTTACTGTTTGAGCGATAGCGAGTTTAAAAACTTTAGCCAGCTTTACGGAAGCAATTATATAAATTCTAGGTGAAAATTTCACTATTCCTGGAAAATAAATATTTCATTTTTTTGCTTACACGTAACGAACAATTTAGTTAATATATTTATTCACAAAATTTTCTATGGTTTCCCAATATAGTTTAGGATTAACGTAACTAGCTCTAGCATGAGCTGCACCAGGAATAATTAATTTTTCTTTTTCAACTGGTGAAGCATTATAAAGTTTATCAAGCATAAAGAAAGGAACAAATCCATCTTTATCACCATGAATAAAAAGTGTTGGTGTTGTTGATTTTTTTAGTTGTTTAATAGAAGATGCTTCACTAATAAAATATCCAGCTCGCAACTTACAAATAATACTTGCAGCATGCATTAGTGGGAATGCTGGTATTTTAAATAATGCTTTTAATTGATAAGCAAATTGATTCCAAGTAGATGTGTATCCACAATCCTCTATTATTGCCTTAACATTTCTAGGTAGATTCTCACCAGAAGAGTTCATAACAGTTGCAGCACCCATAGAAACACCAAAAAGAACAATTTGAGCCCCTTTATAAGTATTAGCAATATACTTTGCTAAATCAAGAATATCAAGTCTTTCATGCCATCCCATTCCTATATAAGTTCCTTGACTTTTTCCATGACCTCTTAAATCCGGAATTATAATATTATATCCCATATCATAAAATTTTTGAGCATATGAAGCCATATACGTACCTTGAGAAGTATAACCATGAACTGCAATAACCCATTTATTAGAATTATTTTTATTTTTTATTATGTAGTTATGCAATCTTAAATCATCTTCAGATTTAAGAAATAAATCTTCATAGTTACTATATTTAATAAACCATGCTCTACTATCAATAGTGGAAACACCACTAGTTTCATTTTGTTTTGTTTCTTCATCATTATTATTTTTAAATATTAAATCTTTAGGATATTTTGGGTTTATACCTAAGTTATATAAGTAATTTCCGCCATAGTAAATTACTATTATTAAAGCTATAAATATAATACATAATAAAATTATTATGATTTCTTTCATTAACTCACCTCTAAAATGGAATTTTTATATTAATTATATCACTAAAGAAGGACAGGTATATGTTAAAAAATATTTAAAAGTAAATAGTTTTGATATTTAAATAATGATTAATACAAAATTAAAAGGTTAAAATTATCAATAGGATTTTATTATAGTATTAACCTTACTTTTTATAGATAAAGAATTATAAATGATGTACAATATTATGGGACAATAAAATATACTGTTAAAGGTGAGCAATAAAAATCAATTTAAGATAAGGAGATTTTAAATGTTATTAAGTGAAATATTAAGAAATTCAAATCTAGATTATACAGCTACAAATGAAATAGATTATACAAAAATAAGTGTTATAGATATTACAAGAGATACAAGACAAGTAATAGAGGGAAGTCTTTTTATTGCTGTTATAGGATTAAAAGTAGATGGACATGATTTGATAAATGATGCTATAGAAAAAGGGGCAAAGGTAATTGTTCATAGTAAAGATATAAGTGATATTAAAGAAGGAGTTGCTTACATAAAGGTAGGTGATACAAGAGAATGCATGGCTATTATTGCAAAGACATTCTTTAATATACAAGATGGTTATTTAACCTTCTTAGGGGTAACAGGAACTAATGGAAAGACTACATCAACATATATGATGAAACATATATTAGAGCATGTAGGAAACAAGGTTGGACTTATAGGAACTATAGCAAATTACATTGGAGATAAGATGATTCCAACATCGATGACAACTCCAGAAGCTATAGAGTTATTTAGGCTTATTAAAGATATGAGAGAAGCTGGTTGTAAATACTGTTTAATGGAAGTATCATCTCATGCTTCTGCAATGGGAAGAGTAGAAGGGTTAAACTTTAGTAGAGGAATGTTTACAAACTTAACTCAAGATCATATGGACTATCATAAGACATTTGAAAATTATTATAATGCAAAATTTAAGTTTATAAAGGGTGCTAAAACTACTGTTATAAACTTTGATGATAAATATGGAAAGAAAATGTTAGATACATTACATGAGAGCAGTAAAGATGATGAAGTAGTTACTTCTTATGGAGTACATGATGGATTTGTTAGAGCTAAAAATTTAGATTTACAAGCTAATGGTTCAACTTTTGATTTATATATTGGTGAAGAATTTAAAGGTAGAGTTAAGCTTCATATAGCAGGACTTTATAATATTTATAATGCTTTAGGTGTTATAGGAATGTTAGTAGTAGGTGGATATGTGTCTGTAGAGGATGCTATAGAGGCATTTGATACTATGAAAGCTGTTGATGGAAGATGTGAAAGAGTTTATCATGATAAGATGGAATGCACAGTTGTAGTTGACTATGCACATACTCCAGATGCACTTGAAAATATTTTAAAGACAATGAAGGATGTTGCTAAAGGTAAAATAATAGCTGTATTTGGTTGTGGTGGAGATAGAGACAAGACTAAGAGACCAATAATGGGAAGCGTAGCAGCTAAATATAGTGATATAACAATAGTAACTTCAGATAATCCAAGAACTGAAGATCCTAGGGATATAATTGATGATATTATAGTTGGAATTACTGATAGTCATACTGTAATTGAAGATAGAAAAGATGCAATAGAATATGCATGTAAAATTGCTAGTAAAGATGATATAGTTGTTATTGCCGGAAAAGGTCATGAAGATTATCAAATAATTGGCACAACTAAACATCATTTTAGTGATAAAGAAACAGTTATAAATTATTTTAATAACATTTAATTAAATAATTATTTTTAAAATAGGTATACTTAAAGGTATATCTATTTTTTTGCAAAAATTTTAGAAAAGAAAATGAAAAATTTTGCAAAAGACATAAGGTAAGAAATAAAAATTGATATTTTTTAAAGTAACACAAAAAATATACAAAAAATAAAAGAAATGTACAAAGATTATTTTGAAAAATTGCTATTATATAGTTGTAAATGTTTTAATCATAAAGCAAATTATTAAATTATATATTATTAAAAAATAATGAATTTAAGGTGGGATAATTTATTATGGTAAAAAATAATTTAGCTGAAATCTTAAAAAATAGATTTCAAAAAACAATAGAGGAAGCAACAAACGAAGAAGTATATTTAGCATTATTAGAAATGACAAAGGGATGCATTAAAAATAAAGGTACAAATAAAGGGAATAAAAAACTATATTATATTTCAGCAGAATTTTTAATTGGTAAATTACTATCAAGTAATTTAATAAATTTAGGGCTTTATGAAGAAGTTAAAGAAGTATTAGCTACTAATGGAAAAGATTTAACTGAAATAGAAGAAATAGAATTAGAACCTTCATTAGGAAATGGTGGATTAGGAAGATTAGCAGCATGTTTCTTAGATTCAATAGCAACTTTAGGGTTAAATGGAGATGGTGTTGGATTAAACTATCACTACGGATTATTTAAACAAGTATTTAAGAATAATAAACAAACTACTGAAAAGAATCCATGGATAACTTCAGAAGGTTGGTTAAATAAATCTGACATTAAATTTGATGTATTATTTGGTGGATTTAAAGTAACTTCAACATTATATGATATAGATGTAACAGGATATAATCAAGCATCAAATAAATTAAGATTATTTGATATAGATTCTATAGATGAAAATATAGTAGAAGATGGAATAAACTTTGATAAAGAAGATATCAAAAAGAATTTAACATTATTCTTATATCCAGATGATAGTGATGAGGCAGGACATTTATTAAGAATATATCAACAATACTTTATGGTAAGCAATGCTACACAATTAATTATTTTAGAAGCAGAAGAAAATGGATATGACCTACACAAGTTACATGAGCATGTAGTTGTTCAAATTAATGATACACACCCTTCAATGGTTATACCAGAATTAATAAGATTATTAGGGGAAAAGGGTATTGAAATGCAAGAAGCTATCGGTATCGTTACCAAAGCTTGTGCATATACTAACCATACAATATTAGCTGAAGCATTAGAAAAATGGCCAATCGCTTATCTAGAAAAAGTTGTGCCTCAATTAATGCCAATTATTAGAGAATTAGATAACTTAGTTAAAGCAAAATATGAAGATGAAAGAGTTTATATCATAGATAAAGATGATAGAGTTCATATGGCTCATATGGATATTCATTATGGATTCAGTGTAAATGGTGTTGCAGCACTTCACACAGAAATCTTAGAACAAGAAGAATTAAGACCATTCTATGACATATATCCAGAAAAGTTTAATAATAAGACAAATGGTATAACTTTTAGAAGATGGTTAATACACTGTAATAATGAATTAACTAACTATATTACAGAACTTATTGGTGAAGATTTTAAAGCTGATGCAACTAAGTTAGAGGATTTAGCTAAGTATGTTGATAATAAAGAAGTATTAGCAAAACTTGGGGAGATTAAAAAGAATAATAAAATTGCATTAAAGAAATACTTAAAAGATACTCAGGGTATTGAAATAGATGAAAATTCTATTTTCGATATTCAAATAAAGAGACTTCATGAATATAAGAGACAACAAATGAATGTTTTATATATCATTCATAAATATTTAGATATTAAAGCAGGAAACATTCCAACAACTCCAATCACAATGATATTTGGAGCAAAAGCTGCACCAGCTTATATAATAGCACAAGATATAATCCATACAATTCTTTGCTTGCAAGAAATTATAAATAATGATCCAGTTGTTAGCAAACATCTAAAAGTTGTTATGGTTGAAAACTATAATGTAACTAAGGCTTCTAAGTTAATACCAGCTTGTGATGTTTCAGAACAAATTTCTTTAGCATCTAAAGAAGCTTCAGGAACAGGTAATATGAAGCTTATGTTAAATGGTGCATTAACTTTAGGAACTGAAGATGGAGCTAATGTTGAAATTCATGAATTAGTAGGGGATGACAACATTTATATCTTTGGTGAATCAAGTGAACAAGTAATTGAACATTATAAGAAGGCTGATTATGTTTCAAGAGAATATTATGAAAAAGAAAACATAAAAGAATTAGTTGACTTTATAGTAAGTGATGAAATGTTAAAGGTTGGAGATGAAGTTAACTTAAACAGACTTCACAATGAATTAATAGTTAAAGACTGGTTCATGACATTACTTGATATTGAAGATTATATTAAAACTAAAAACCAAGTATTTGAAGATTATTCAGATAGAGAAACTTGGAATAGAAAAGTTTTAATAAATATCAGTAAAGCTGGATTCTTCTCATCAGATAGAACAATTGCTCAATATAATGAAGATATTTGGAAATTAAAATAATATAAAATATAGGAAAAATTAAAGGAGCTTATCATAAATGAGCTCCTTTATTGTTCCAATATTTAAACCTTAGAAAGTATAGATATTTATAGAAATATGTATATTAATAAACTTATATGTTCTATATTAGGCGATAATTATAATTAAAGTGTTACTATTTTACTATTTTTGGTGTACAATTAATACAATAATTGTTAAAAAATGAGGTGAATTTATGAATCATATAGGAACAAAAACTATTGAAACAAATAGGCTGATTTTAAGAAAATTTAAAGTAACTGATTCTGAAAATATGTTTAAAAATTGGAGTAGTGATTCTAAAGTAACGAAATACTTATCTTGGAAAGCACATAATAGTATTAAAGATTCAGAAGAAATTATCAATATATGGGTATCAAATTATGAGAATAATAATGTCTATAATTGGGTAATTGAGTTAAAAGAATCTAATGAGGTAATAGGTAGTATATCAGTTGTCAAGTTAGAAGAGACGAATAAGTCTTGTGAAATAGGTTATTGTATAGGAAGTGAATATTGGAACAAAGGGATAACAACTGAGGCTTTACAAAATATAATAGAGTATTTATTTAGGGAAGTCGGTGTAAATAGAATTTGTGCAAAGCACGATATCGAAAATATGGCTTCAGGAGAAGTGATGAAAAAATGTAAAATGACTTATGAAGGTACATTGAGAGAGGTTCAATTTAGAGATAATAGATTTTGTAGTTTATCATTTTATTCAATTTTAAAAAGTGAGTGGATAAAAAATATATAATAGTAGGGGTATTTGTATCAAAGAAAAAATTAATTTAATAATGTGGAGGATGAAAATGGATATTAATAACTTAACTATAATTATAGCATTTATAAATTTATTGATTTTTATTGCTATTCCAATTGGCATAGTTGTATTTATAGTGAAAATAGTGAAGAATCAGAAAAGAATGAAATCGGATATAGAATTATTAAATAGACGATTGAGTGAATTAGAAAATAAATAATTTTGTGTTTAATAAACAACTTAAAACTATTATGAGTGTTAAATGGGGGATTTATGAAGGGAAAAATGAATAAATTATATTTAGATGTAGCAAAAAGAGAAAATTGTCCAGCTATATGTATAGGTATAAAAGATACGGAAGTTATTACATCAGGTAGTACTGTTTATCATATGGATTCAAATGATAAAAATGAAACTTATCAACAATATGCTGATGAGTATGATATACATTTTATTTTTGATGATGATATTATTAAATTATCATTTTATACAGTTCCTCAAGTAGATGTTTTCGCAACAGATAGTGAAGATGGTTTAATTGGAACTGTTGGCTCATTTACAGATTTACAACGTGATTTACCAATATGCTATATCAATAAAAATAAAGAATGTTTTCTAATTGCAAATAGCGGGAAAGAGTTTTTAAAAGTGACTAAAAGTTGGAAGGATAATCTTAAACTGTACAATGAAGTTATATTTTATGAATCTAAATTAGATGCTGAAAAAGAATTGAGATTTATTAATATTTAAGTTCTGAAAATTAACGGATTTAAATTGATGTTTCCTTATAAATTCTAATTTTATGGTTAATAATTTATAATATTATCAATAAGATTTGATGAATCACTGTATTATATTGTTTAACAAATTACAAGATAAGGATGAAATCATGAAAATTAAATATATTGGGAGAGTAGATAGATTTGTGTAAAAAACAAATCTATCTACTCTTTTTTGTATGATTAGTTGGTAGATTTGGAATAATATACTATATAAATTTTAGGAGGATTTTCTATGGGAAGAAAAAAT